>Ga0180434_10006804_pt1 | contig 13051 bp, 29 predicted proteins | sample SS_ome_7_FD_132453 | JGI IMG/M metagenome (GOLD analysis project Ga0180434, IMG submission 132453) | Hypersaline lake sediment archaeal communities from the Salton Sea, California, USA - SS_1_D_2 metaG | ecosystem: Environmental > Aquatic > Non-marine Saline and Alkaline > Hypersaline >... | reverse complement strand
GGCTTTTTCGAGGATGGGACAAGCTCGGTGAACAGCTCGAGCATGTCGTCGTCACCTAGGCCCGTCACATGCTCGTGCAGGAGCTCCTTGAGCTTCGTTTCCAGATCTGCCCATAGATCGGACTCTTCGGGCCAGTGCATCGCTTGGATGGTTTCGAGCAGGCTTGTCTTACTCATCGTCTTCGTCCTCTAGATCATCGTCGCCGTCCTCAATGCGGCTCATGACACAGAGCATCTCCCAGATGCCCTGTTCCTTGTGACCGAAGGCCTTGGCGAGATGAAAGCCGTCGGCTCCCAGGTCGTCGAGAGCTTCTTCTAAATTTTCTTGGTCGTTTGAGTCAGCGACTTCGGCACGGATTACAGCATATCGGTAGCGTGGCACGTTGTTGGTCTCCTAGTTGATGTCAGATCCCATGGATCTGACGGTTATTTGTGCTTGGTTCGCCATGGCGAGCATGCGTCCGCTCATAGCGTGGTAGTCTTCGTCGTCGATGCGTTCGTAGGCAGCGATGGTAGAGGCGGCGGAAAACAGCGCTTCCATTGCGTCCTTCGGAGTAGGCGAGCAACGAATGGCAATACAAAGCAATTGATCAGCCAACAGGACTGCTTCGATTGGCGTTTCTCGTTTTTCGTCGGTCATTGTTCGATCCTTCCGTCACATCCCTCGTCGCGGCATACGTCGCGCCCCTCGTCGCGCCCCTCGTCGCGCCCCTCGTCGCGGCTGACGTCGCGGCCTCCGTCGCGCCCCACGTCGCGACCTCCGTCGTGACCTCCGTCGCGGCATACGTCGTGGCAGCCGTCGCGCTCCACGTCGCGGCCTCCGTCGTGACCTCCGTCGCGGCATACGTCGTGGCAGCCGTCGCGCTCCACGTCGCGGACTCCGTCGCGCCAGCCGTCGCGGCAGCCGTCGCGACGTTGGGCGCGGCATCAATCACATCTTGCCGTGATGCCGTCACGTTGTTTCTTCCAACATTCCGGCAACATTGTCGTCTTCGCCGGCCTTGCGGAGCGCGTCGCGGGCGAGTTCGAGTTGTAACTGGCTCGAGCGGAGCGCATTGGTCAGGCTCTTGTTCTTGCGTCGGAGCCCCTCGAGTTCTTCCTTGGCCTCGGCTTGCCAGCGCCGTGCCCCGTCGAGCTCCACCTTGGCCCCATCTTCTCGCAAGCTGTCCACGAGTGCCGAGAGAACGTCGTTTTCTTCCCTGAGCTTTTCGATCTCAGCGTATAGCTTCTTGTGAAGCGCCATGAGGTTGTCGGCGTCCTGGCCTTCGGGCAGGACCACAATGCCGTGAGCTCTGGCGGCTGCCGCTACGTGAACCTCGTCGGCCTCGGTGAAGCCTTGGGCCTCGAATTGCGGCCAGTCCTTTTCGTTGATGTACAGAAGGCGCCCCTCTTGAAGCCACCGGTCCGCTCCGACGACGCCACCCATGAGCTGAGTGCGCAGATCGTCGGTGTCGAAAAGCGTTCGACTCTGACCGATGCTCAGTTTGTTTTCGGGTTCGTCTTCACGACGAACGAGGACGCCTTCGGCGGCGCGTGGTTCGTTTTTCTTGTCACTCATGTCCGGCTCTCCCAATGAGGTTGTTCCACGAGGGTTTTCGATGTTGACCAGCAAAATCGATGGCATCCCAGATGATTTTTTCGGTGGCGCTCATCGTGATACGGTCCGTAACCAGTTCGCTGATGATAGCCACTAAACGCTTCAGTGGATGGCTGGCAATTTCCGTATCGTTCATCACCTGTCGAAGGAACTCTCCCGACAGAATTCCCAATTCTCCGCAGGCTTGCGATGTCGCACGTAATTGTCGATGCCGGAATTGGTAGTCGAGTAGCTTCATGCTCAGACTTCCCACTTGTACTCAAGATCGGGATTTTTGTTTGCCTCGTCAACTAGCTTTCGTGCCCCCTCCTCGTCGCCTTCATCGAGGAAGGCCGCCATGGCCTGCCATTTGCGAGCAGCTTGGGCGGTCTTGAGACCTTCGTGGACAGGCTCCATGTAGTGAGGCCGTTCCCCCGTCTTGGTCTCTGGAGACTCTTTGCGCAAAAACCGCGCTGACTCTCCTGCTATCGTGGCCTCGACGAGTTCGTAGTGAAGCTTGGTTTTCGGGTCTTGCCAGCTGTCGAGCGTCTTCGAGCCAAGCTTTTCCAGGGTCTTGTCCCAGTCAAGTCGTTCCGCCATCGCTCGAAAGACCTCGGTGTTGTCGATGGCCTTGATTTCTTCGGCGGTGTAGGACTCGGGCTCTACGATGAGCCGGGCTGGCACTCGGGTGCCGTGCCAGTGGTAGAGTTCGACGCCGTCCGACCAGATGTGGCTCGGGCCATCCTCGCGATGAGGCCGGTGCTGGTCGTCCTTGTGTAGCTCGAGGGGACGGTCGGAGACGATGCAGAACCTCTCGTGCATGAACCGAGGGCCACCGTGCACCGCTGCCGCCTCGTAGTGCTGCCACTTGGAGTAGTCGAGCGGAAGCTTGGCCACGTGCCGGAAGAAGGACAGGAACGCTACGTAGTAGCTCCACTGGTTGCCCCCGTTGCGAAACCGGTACCAGTGTCGCAGCGTGCCTAGCAGGAATTGGACCACGGGCGTGACCTCATCGGGGGTCACATCGCAGCTCGGCGAAGGGGGATCGGCCAAGACGTGCTTGCCCGAAGCGGGTTTGGCCGCGGCTGCGGCAGCTTTCCAAACGTGCTGTTGGATCTGTTCAATGGTCTGTGTCATTTCGGTACTCTTGATGGATGTGTTGGAAGATGAGAACTGTGCAGGCGATGTCTTGAGTTTGGTCATCTAGCACGGCATCTCGTAACTCATGCAAACCTGCGAAGACGTCGTAAGAAGGACCGCTGTTGAATCGTCTGTAGATGTGTAGGTGTCCTAGTACGACAGTTCCTTGCAGTGTGCTAGCGGCTCGAGTTTCCGTGGCACGGTCGCAACATCGTTCCAAATCGGTCATTCTCTGTTCCTAAGCTCGGTTCGCCCGAGCCAATGTCTACACTAGCATGTCTACTTTTTGGGGGTCAAGTTTTGTCGTCCATGAACCGCCATCATGGCGTAATACTCGACATAGCTCATGGCGTCGCCCGGCATCCCAGTGGGGACGGCCATGCGATCGGTGATTTTTGCGACCTCGATCATGATGTTGTTGATAGCGGCTCGGCTTGGACCAGCGCAGGATCCCTTGCTCTTCCGCTCGAGATCTTGCCACGCGATAGCTGGGCTAGTGGTTGGGTCGCCTCTCGCCCATGGCGGATGGAAGAAATTTGGGTCGTAGGGCTCAAGGGGGCGAAATCGAAGCGCAGTCATATCCTGGTGTCCTCGAGCAGATGCGTGATGGCCCCGTAGGTCTCGTCGATGGCCTCGTCTACGATAAAGTCGCGTGCTCCCATGAACGCTTGGGCCATCTCGTACTCTGCGTCCGTATCGATGACTCCGGAGGCTGCGTGAGCAATGAGCTTGATGGCGTAGGCTTCGCTACCGCAATTGAATAGCCGACAAGCAGGGTAGTTCATTGTGGCGTTTCGTTCTGCCGTGGCATACATGTACTCACGAGCATGCACGACGATACTGTCATCGATTTGAAAGCGCATGGGCTGACGCTCTACCTTGGTCATGAACACCATGTGCGAGACGTCGTCGACAACTGTCCATCCTTGTAGAGCCCAGCTCGATGGGCCCCCGCCCTGTTCAAGGTGTTCACACCAGCGGTCAATGTTCTGGTCATCTGGATATGACCGACAAACTTTCTCCATCAACTGGTATACGTCCTCCATGTTCCTATCATCTACCGACTTCACCTGACCAAGACAGGCCATGGATGTCGCGTCGAGTAAGGTCTCGGGAGACGGAATGCGGAGCCGCGTTCGTTTCAGGTCCATGGGGCGAGCTCTTCTTCGATTAGGTCGGTGACATCATCCGATTCTGGATCTCCGACGTACTCATCGAGTCGGTCGGCATTGACTAGGTGGCAAGCAGCTCTAACGTCGAGCTTTGCTCGGAAGACTATGTGTTTGTGGTAAGGAACGCGAATCGCCCGTCGCAAGCGCCCACAACAATTTGCCGCATCGACTTCCAGCGCGGCCCGCGTGGCATCCAGCGTGTAGTCGCAGGCCATGTAGCTAGCGCGCAAACTTTTCATGGTCGAAGCCCTTGTCCTCGGTCGAGGAGTTCTCCAATTTGTTCAACGAGTTCAGTCATCGCAGTAAAGCTGGCGCGGCAAAACACCACGTCGGATTTCAGTTGGCTGACGTCGAAATATGCGCCTGGGTAAAGCATTGGACGCAGCTTCTTTTCGATAGGATGCGGCCCTTCGATGGCTAGATCGCGCAGGTACGTCCGTGGTGTGCTAGCTTTCCAAGACCGAAAGCGAATGCGCTCGAAGCGCCGCTGCTTAAGAGTAATCCTGCTCATGTCACATCTTCCACCACGGCTTTGGTAGCGGTCCACGTCGCGGCATCCGTCGCGCCAAACGTCGCGCCCCACGTCGCGGCATACGTCGCGCCAAACGTCGCGCTCCACGTCGCGCTCCACGTCGCGGCCAATGAAAGTCCACGGCGCTTCATGACTGGGCCCTTCCAACGAGGTCGTTGACGAGACTGTTGGCGGTCATAACACAGTAGTGCCAGGCCTCAGTACGCACGACGGGAAATTGGATTGGTATGTTCGGGGCAAGCGCAGATTTTGTATTGTCGTAAGTCTCTCTTACGGGGTGTAGCTGTCCACACCCGCCGCTCGTTGCCTTCAGCGCTGCTTCGACGATGGGATTTTTGCGTAGGACTACCATGGCTCGTTTTCCTCTGTGGCCGTAGCAACAGCTTGCACGGCATCGGCGTCAGGCCCCTCAACGATTCCCTCAAGGCCACGGCCGCTGGTTTCGGTAACACCACGGTCCATGACGGCTCTCTGGCACTCCACCCTCGAGTTATGTTTGATGAGACCATCGAGCTCGTTCTCCAACTCGAGCCACGTTTTTCCTGCAGTTCTGTATTCATCTAGAGCACGGAAGGATGATTGGCTCAACAGATGGCGGGATGGCGAGTTCGGCAGATGGCGAGGAGGAACGTCGAAGACGATTTTAGCTAAGTTGCGATAGATCTCGGACCACAGGTTGGGGTTGAATCCTCCCGCGGCAACGTAGCTTTCGTTGATATGTAGGCATGACCTGTTGTTCCATGGGTTGTATCCGTCGATGTCGTCCGGCTCAACGACTCGAGCAACCCATTTTCGATCCCACTGGCAGCCCACATGTTCAATAGCTGCCTCGATGGAAGCTGGAGCTACAATCTTGAGACGAGTCTTGTGCGTCATAGCTGGTCTTTGCTCAGGGACGCCAGGTCACGTTGAACACTCCGTAGTTAGTTAGGGAGTTGGTTATCTCCTGTTCCACAAGGAGCTCCACTGGCCCTTTGAATCCCACGTGGTGCCAACGTGTTGGAAGGTACAGTGAGTAGGAAACAGTCGATTGTGTCATGGGGGGCACTATCTTATCTAAGCCAGATGAGAAGTAATCTAGGGGATCGGCCTTGACCAACTTTGACAATGCCTCGCAGGCCCTGTCACAAGCTCTTTTCGTCGTCCCACATGGGGGGAGGATTTGTAGAGGTCTCGGTTTCATGGGTCGTCTCCTGCGCAGTCCCAGGCCAACGTCGACACGGCGTCTGACAGCGCGGGCTCCTCGGGCAATGTGACGCAGCCATTTTTCGTACACACAAAACGTTGAGAGATACTGAGATAGGGCAAGCTAAGCTCGTGTCCCACATTCAAGCTGATGTGGACACGGAGAACGCGCGCGGGCCCCGCCGTACGCGCCGCCACGTTCGACCTGCACGCCTGGCTCTCTTCATCCCAGCTCATAGTCTCTCTGTCATGTCATGGTTAGTTTTGCGGGATACGTCGCGGTGACACGCTAAACACGAGGTCCGAGACGTCATGGATAGCCAGACATTCAATCGTCTGTTCCGATTCCTCGTGGTCGTCCAGACCTTTGGCGTCGAACAAATTCGCCACGACCTCAAAGGCTTTTTCTCTTACTCCAGGTCCACAGGAATCATAAAGCTGTCGTTCAAGGCATAGGGTTGTCTCCGCAAACGGATCTTCCTCGTCCCATGGTTCTGGCAAAGAATACTCCATAGCCAAGTCCGATGCTTCGTTGAGGTCTTCGTTGGGAAAACCCACAGCTAATCGCGTGCGCCAGTTCACAGTCCCTCCCGGTATCCGATGTCGCAAATGACGTCGTCGGTAGATTGACCACTGAGACCATCCTCAGCTTCGCGTCCGCGGCTTTTGCAATCCGGTTAGGTGAGCCGACACGCAGCCGCGTGCGCCAACGTCTTAGGCGTATAGATCGAAACATCGGTCCCAACGGCGTGAAATGTCGCGGACGATGTCATCTCCGAACAGAGAGTTATTCGTCCGAGCGACTAACCACGGTGGCAAAAAAAAACTCGGCTAAGTCGACTCTCGACTGCAGCGGGAAGTGAGCCAACAGCTCGTCGTGAACGCGGTTCTTGGCGCGATTTTCAATCAACTCCGAGACGTCCCAGCTTGAACCCGTGGCCGATTGGGTGGCCATGAGTTCGGCCTGGACGCTCGGGAGCTCGAGCGGGCTCACTCGTCCGGGTGGGCGAGGCGTTTGACGGCCTCGGCAACGTGGCCACAAGCGACGAGCACAGCCATGCGGAGCTCATCGTCCGTGAGCGCCCGACCAAAGAGCTTGACCTCTTCCTCGGGATTTTCTCGCAGCCACCAGACGGCGCTGGCGAAGCACGACGCGCACGCCGAAGTCACAGGCCCTGGGCTGTAGACGATGTTCGCGGGCGGCTCGAGGTCAGCTGCCTGGTAGAGACCCTCGACAGCCTTGTCCATCTCCGCTCGGTCTTCGTCGTCCATGGGTTTGGTGGATAGCGCGTTGGCAATCCACTTTTCAGCCCAGGGCTTGAGCTGGGCTCGGTGTTCATCGGTCAGTTCGTACAACTTTTCGTCAGCCATTTCGTGTCCCCTTTTCTCAGTCTTCGACGCGTCTCAGCCCCTCTGGCGTCCACTGCTTTTGCACTCCGATCTTGTACGTGCCCTTCGGCACTGCCTTCGGCTTGTGCTCCTCGTGGTCGATGAGCACGCGCTCGGCCACGGTCATCAGACGATGGACGGCATCCTCGGCCTCGGCCGTGACCTGGGCGTTGCCCTTGACGCGATGGGCGTGGCCCGTGACCTCGCCCTCGGCCAAAACGCCCTTGCAGTCGTGCCCGCCCTTGTCTTGCTTGTGGCTCAGGATGACCACATCGCCGTGGCGGTAGACTTTCTTGCAACGCTTGAATTTGTTGATGATTTCTTCGGCTTTCATGATTGGTCTCCCTTGTAACGCACCTAGCTTAACGAATGTCTACATGTTGTGCAAGTGCAAAAAAACTTTCAGTCTTTCATCGGTTCTAGGCCATCAGGAAGTCGTTTCCTTTGCTCCTGTTGAGCCTTCGATTCAACTCGGAACCCGTAGGGTAGGATAGCCTGTTTGCCGGCCGTAGGATTCGGCGTAGCCCGGCGCTCGATGGTTTTTTCGATGAGCCGAGTCTTCTCGGTCAGAAGCTTGAGTAGGTGTCGGTCGAGGGGATGGTCGCTAACCATCCGCGTGATGAGGACGCTGTCGGCTTCCTGTCCAATGCGGATGCAGCGGTCCTCGCTCTGAGCGTTCGCCATGGGCTCCCAGGACAAATCCACGAAAAGTTCATGACTTGCTCGAGTAAGCGTGAGTCCGTATCCCGCGGCTTTGATTGTACAGGCAATGCCAAGGGCTTTGCCCGCTTGAAACGCTTCGACGGCCTCCTGGCGCTTGGTCGAGCTCGTGCCACCTAGAATGGAAACCCAACCCTTTCGTTTGGAGAGCACCTCGATGGGAGCCCGGTGGGCACAGAAGACGACAAGAGGCTCCGAGGCTTCCTCGTAGCGCTCGACGAACTCGACCATGGCATCGATGCGTGACGAGGCCAGCTTGGAGCGGAGCTCAGAGAACTTCTCAAGGGGGGGAAGCTTGGCACGCTCCTGCTGTTTCCACTCGTCCCACGCTGTACCGCATGCCTCGAGCAGCTCCTCGGGCGTGTCGACCACCATGTCACGGTAGCGCCGTAGGGGGAGCTCCTTGAGCACGTCCGTCTTCTTTCGGCGCAGCATGACACGCCGCAGTAGCTCTGGAACTTCCGGTTTGGGCGTCGAAAAGACCCAAATCCACCGCTGAGCCGCAACCTGCTTGTAGAAGGCATTGAACAGCTCTCGGAAGTTTTTAAAATTGCGAAACACGGTCTCGAACATGTGCCCGGCATCGAGGACGCCGTGCAGATCGATAGGCGTGTTCTCCAGCGGAGTTCCCGACAGGAGCCAGACACGGTCGGCACTCTGGCCGAGGATTTTGACGGCTTTGCTGCGCTTGGCCTTCGTGCTCTTGACCATCGTGGCCTCGTCCACAATGACAGAGCAGCCCGACAGATCGAAACCCGTCTCGTAGTACCAGCGCTTGCGCTTTTTTCGCTCGAATACCGTAATCTTGACCGGTCTCGGCAAGAGCTCGTAGTTCGTGATGACCACCTCGCCGGGCTCCGGAACGGAGAAGCTACCGAGGCCCTTGCGCACGCTCGGCGTGAGATGTGGAGCCCAGCGCTCAACTTCGTTCGCCCAGTTGTGCTTCAGACTAGCCGGGCAGACGACAAGCACCCGTGCCCGTGTCTCGCCCAGGGCAAGCAGCGCTTGCATGGTCTTTCCGAGACCCATGTCGTCGGCGAGAAGAGCGTATTTGCGCTGAGCCAACCAACTGATGCCCTGCATCTGAAACGGGTACGCTCCGAGGCTCTTTGCCCGCTCTTCCAACGCGACGAGCCACGCAGGCTTTTCTCGCCAGGCCTCGGGCACCTCGGCGCCGAGGGCATCGAGCACCTCGAGCACCCGGCCGCGCTCCTCTTCACTCTTTCGGACCCACCAAAGCTTGTTGGTCTTGTCCCAAGACGCAATCGAACGGACCAGTTCCTTGTTCTGCTGGTAGGTCTCGTAGGCCATTTCGAGTCTGCCATCGTCGTAGAGCTTGGGCGGACGGAAGGATCCTCCTAGGATACCCACCTCGATGGCGCACTGATTCGACGAGCAGCAGATTCCAAACGGGCCCCCCAGGAGTTCTCGCTCGCCTGGATCTCGGAGATACCAATAGCCGAGACCAATGCCGACGCGCTGGTGGCAGACGTCGCACGTCCCTGCCCCCTTCTTGTTCGGCCCGTGTCTACGCATCTAGCTCCTCTATCACACTGCGCATCGCGTCCGCCACTGCGTCATCCGTCGCGTCCCACGTCGCGTCCCACGTCGCGGCATACGTCGCGCCCCTCGTCGCGGCCTCCGTCGCGCCCCTCGTCAGCGATTGTAGAGGAGTCCTTTTCATGTTTCAGTTCCAATAGCATCCTGCTCTACGTCACACGTCGCGTCCCGAGCTACGTTTCCATCGTCGTCCAACAATTCATCGAAGACAGCTTCCCGCACTGCGACCCACGTTGCGTCCCCCGTCGCCACTCTCATTTTCTCCCACATCATGGCGGCCAGAGTTCCCCAATACGCTTCTGGTAAAACGCCACACGTCTCGTTGGCGACATCGATCGTCGCGTCATCTACCGATCTCAAAACAGATCTGTTCACTAGATGTACTCGTCAAACAAACACCATGTTCCCTTGCTTATATATGACGCAGTCTTGTTCGAGCATCTCTCGCCACTCCGCTCGAGCATCTCTCGCCACTCCGCTCGAGTCGTTTTCACCGGACCGAAAACAGTGGCGTTTTCCTCACACCACGCACAGAGCGCATCAAGTGACTCGAACACCGGGGAGATCGGGCTACCTTCGCTGGTCGTTTCCCACAGCTGATAGCCGACCCCCTCTGGTGGCTCCGTCTTTTGCCATGCGTCTCGCTCATCATCGTACGCTGGATCGAATCCAGAGCCGCCACAGACTTTGCACGTACCCCAGTCCTCCGGCAAATCCGCGGCTTGAACAATTTTATGCATGGCCCGCCAGATATCGGTGCTGTCATGGCCAAATGGACTTCTATGGCCACGGCCTGCCAGTGCATCGGTAAGCTGCACTAATTCTGGACCGGGGACAGCAACAACGGTCTCACGCGGTCCCATCATTGGCGCCAACGGGAACTCTTGAAGCCATGGATGAGGAAAAACTCGCCTCGGCTGCGGTGGCCCCTCGACATACAATGCATCATCTGCAGCAACGAACAGCATCCGCAACACCGCTATCAACCACTCAGCATCGACCGTCGAACCATGGATACAATTCGAGGATGGGCACCGATGTTCGAGGTATGGATTCAGATACCCATCCCAAACCTTGTCCTGCGGCCAGTCGAAGTCTAACGGCACTCGTTTGAGCGTTCTACCCATGGCTACGCACTCCTCATGCGCTCGACCTGACACGAATGCTCGGTCGTGACAATCCAGAGCTCTTCGTTGGCCGGCCCGGAGACGATGACGGCTTCCTCGGCACGCGGGAAAGCGTGCAGGTAGAGCTCAGCCCATCGCTGCACGGCTTGCTCGGGCTCATCAGCCCAGACATCGATGGATTGATGGCCATAAAGGTTGGTCACGCGGTAGTGCGGTGGGCAGCGATGCTGCTCGAGGGAATCGAAACGCTGACAATCCGGACAGAAACCGTACTTCATGATGTAACCTCCTCGGAAACGACGTGTTCGCCACGTCATGTAGACACGTTACTGGATGTCTACATTTAGGTCAACTGTTCTGTTGCAAAATCTGGATGACCTCGCCCACGACCATCGCACAGTGAGGAACCACTGCGTTTCCTAGGGCTCGTAGTCTATCTCTGTCCAGTCGAGAGGAAGCCCCATCATCCACTCCACAAACCGTGGATTCAGCCTGCCAGCAGACGGGCTCCGCGGACCGTGTTGCTCCCCGGAGACAGTCCGGCCATGCACCACTACATCCGTCAGACTCACGCCCGGGTGTGCCTTCGAGCCCTCGTGTCGGCGGCTGCCCGCAGCCTTCGCGTCCCCGCACGTCGGTGTCGGAAGCAAGGTGGCCGATGATGAACACTCTTCGTCTGAGGTGTGGCGCTCCGACATCCGCTGCCGCAATCGGGACCGGTAGCGTTTCGTAGCCGAGCTGTTCCAAGGACCGACGGACGGCATCGACCCATCGGCATGCGGCGCTGGCGACGTTTTCGACCACAACCCAAGCTGGTTGGGATTGCTCGACGATTCGAGCGAATTCATACCACAGGCCACTTCGAGCACCAGCGAGGCCAGCTCCTTTGCCCGCGGCCGAAATGTCCTGGCAGGGAAATCCTCCACAGATGATGTCGACGGATTCGAGTGGTTCTCCGACTTGTCGAACGTCTTCATAAACTTTGGCTTTCGGCCAGTGCTTTCGCAGCACCCGGCGACAATATGGGTCAGACTCGACCTGCCAGAGTGTCGGGCCTAGCCCAGACCACTCCAAGCCTAGTTCGAGGCCCCCAATGCCCGAAAAAAGCGAACCGATGGTCATTTCGTACAGAACTCTAGTCTACTTGCGTATCCGTTTCCAACGCCCCAGCAAGTTGTCCGGGTCGTAGTCTGACCAGTGCTCGATGTCCCAAACCTCACCAATGGACGAATCCCACCCGAGGCGAGTCATCTCTCGCTGGATATCTTTCGCGCGGCCAGGACGAGTTCTCAGGTAGAAGCTCTTCTGTCCTGGCACCGGAGGCTCATATGGATACGGTTCGAACTGGCCATCATCCACTGACAAAATCCATAGTCTAGGGTCGGCCAAGACATCAATCACATATCCTTTGACAATTACTTCCGTCATCCGGGTGTCATGCACAGTCGAGAGGCGACGCAAATCATCAGTCTTGAGCTGATCGGCCGCGTGTACGAGTAGAGTGCCGTAGCTCGCTTCGGAAACGGTCCCGGGCTCGAACTGTCCCTCCTTTTCTTCGCCAAACACGTTGTCCATCTCGTTGGGATGGATAGAACGGAATGGAGCTTCGCCAGGATACAGACGACCCCATCGAATAAGGGAATATATCTCTTTGAGATCTTCCGCTTCGTGCTTGTTCGGCAACGGCACGTTCATCCCGAGCACGCGAGCAATCGTATCGGCGGCGTCCTCTCCAGCGTTGACCAACGTCAGGGTCCGTGGCGGACGTTTGCCTCGTAGACGCTTGATGAACTTTCGTGTGGCGGATTGGAGCTCCGATTCGCTTTTGATCTTCATAGTCGTTTTTCTCTACAGATTGATGATTTCGCCGCAGATGCGCGGCTTGTCGGCCAATTTTCCACGTTCAATAGTCCACTTTTTCATCTTGTCGTAAGCGTAAACCAACTCACGAGCAAACGGCCGAAGGCTAGCCACAGTTCGTACCGGATAGGGGTCGTCACCAAATCTATAGTCCAACCACCGTGCCGAGGAAGGATACCGCAGAAGCAACTCACAACTGGATTCGTATTCGTTCCCGCGGTCATTTCGATGCTCGTAGTAGCCAGCAATCCACCCGCCATACTGCGCCGGATGAGAGACTAGTAGATACCGTAAAAAGTTCCCCTTCTTGTCCTTCTGAATGGCGATGGCGAGGCCTATTAGTCCTCCTCCAAGGGACCAAAGTTCGATGCGATCCGAACGAATCCCTTCTTCTTCCAGAGCATCTTGGAGTGGCCGAAAATCGTCGAAACTTACACTTTTCATCACTTGTCTCCGTACCGCTCGAGCATGACAGCGAGGTCTTCCAGCCACTCCTCGGCCTGCCAGGCCGTCTCCTTGATCTTCTTCGGGACCCGCTTGCGGGACCGCTTGATGAGTCGGCAGACTCGGATGGCGTTTTCGATGGCGCCGCTGTCGAGCGGCGAAAATCCGGTACTCTTGGTTCCACGAGGATTCGATCGCATGTGATGATTCTCCTAGGGCCACGCAGGCCAATCGTCCAAAACCGCGCTCACGGCTCCCGTCTTGTTCAGCGCCGCACCTTCAAGCTCCCAAATGGCGTCAAACCCGATGAGCCCCATGATGTCATCGAGTCTCTTCTTCGCCGTCTT
>Ga0180434_10006803_pt1 | contig 13051 bp, 10 predicted proteins | sample SS_ome_7_FD_132453 | JGI IMG/M metagenome (GOLD analysis project Ga0180434, IMG submission 132453) | Hypersaline lake sediment archaeal communities from the Salton Sea, California, USA - SS_1_D_2 metaG | ecosystem: Environmental > Aquatic > Non-marine Saline and Alkaline > Hypersaline >... | reverse complement strand
TTTTTTAAATGTGGTATTTTCATAATTTTATAGATTTTCATCCTTAAATTTTGGAAACTCCAATTCTACCTTGCGAATTCGAAAGGACCAGCAAGATCCAGAACATGTACAGTGACGCTAACCGCCATGGTCACACCCACACGGTGACAACTCAGTCTTGGAAATGATTTTCCAAGCATCTTCTTCTACGAAACGGCCAAGACGGCCACACAGGTGGATCTCTTTTTCGTTTTCGCTCATTTTTTATTTGTTGTGAAAGGTGAGGACGGAATTAACCATATATAGAAACTGTCTCGTAGAGAGTTTCGATTTCCACTCTCTTGGCTTCATCCAGGCCACGACCCAGGGGTGCAAAGTCAAAAAATCTCTTGATATGGAACAGGCGTCTACAAGGCGTGGAATGAGCCAGCAAAAGGGAAAAAGTAGCGTGGTATGAAAGACGATGAGGTAGGGGGAAAAGAGGTGAGAGGAAAATAGATGTGCGAGTTGGTGTTGGCACAGGTTGTCACGATAGTTAGAGTCCAGTTCAAAAGTTTTTGAACCGACACTAGTGTTTGTTGCCTATTTTGACCTAGAAATCTTTGATTCTTTGATTTCTAGGTCAAAATAGTTTCGCAACAGACTCTAACCTAACGACTATAACGGATAGATCCAAATGGATCGTATAACGGATAGCTATCATAACGGATAGATCCAAATGAACCATGTAACCCTGTCCAGGCGCACATTTGGTTTTCTTCTCCCTTCTCTTCCTCTGAAGACCAAGCGAAAACCAATCAAGCCGAAACTAATCAAGCCACAACTAACCAAGCTCCATGGGCTCTGCAGAACCAAGCGACTTTGACCTCCAAGCAGCTCTTGACGCATCATTTGCCTTGTCATTTGATGCACCACTATCCGCCGCTACTACTGTTGTAGACGCACCGCCACAAACCAAACCACCACAAAAACCATCACGCAAACCCACCACCTGCTCACTTTGTGGTGGCGTGGGCCACAACAAGCGCTCCCATCACCCCGTCACGGGTGCTTTAAAGACCAAGCAAACACCAAAGCGGGCCTATCGCCAACAACAACCACGACCACCTGTCGTGATGCCATTGGATGTGATGGTACCACGCCAGTCACCACTTCAACCTCTACGTCAACCTCTACGCCAGTCACCACGTCAGTCATCTACTGCGACGACTGTCGGTACCGTTGTCATGCCGGTATCGATTGAACTGCCGTCCCACCTGATTGATGGGGACCAAGCCGACGGTGGAAATGAAGGCAAAACCAAGCGTCGCCGTACAACCAGTTCCCACACGGATGACGTCACCAATGACTGCGTCATTTGCCTGGACAAGATTGACAAGACAAAGAATGATGCCAAGGCACTCAAGTGCATGCACGTGTTTCACGGGGTCTGCATTGACAAGTGGCTAGGGGCGTCACCCCTTTGCCCCGTGTGCAAGACTTGACAGCAAAAATTCATGGTTTGAACTGATGTATTTTTTCATGAAATTCAAATGCAAATATTTTTTCCCAAACAGAATTGCAAATGAAACGTCGGTGGGATTTTGTCAAGGCGAACAAGGACACGATTGCTTCCATGCGGCGCCATCCGCCCTTGGAAGGTCATGCCCTGTATCCCAAGGTGCGATCCGTTGTCAATGAAACGGTGCGGTGGATCCGTGCCTTGGATGGACCCTATTTGAGATCCAAACTGCCTGCCCTCCTGCCGCCCTTGCTCAACCAGTTGGGCCGTTCAGCCACGTCCGTGTCGGCCAATTTGGCCGAGGGGGAGGGCCGCACGCGGTCCACGGGCCACTACCGCCAATTCTTGCTCATTTCACGTGGGTCCCTCGTTGAGTCCATTGACCACTTTTCGTCGTTGGAAGTGTTGGAAGACGAGTGGTTGGATAATGAAGAGGACAAAATTTCTGTTGAACCTGTGGCCCTCATGCGTGCCAAGTGGGAAGACTTACTGGTTGACTTTGACGACTTTTTGGGCTTGGCCCTTGACGGCGCGTCTGAAGCGACTGGTGTGGATAAAACAGAAGAAAGAGTTGCAAAAATTTTGAAAATGGCCAAGGCTGAAGGAAAACTGGAAGTGTCACCAGATGAACCAAAAGATCTTTCTGATCAATGAATAAAAACCATGAATTCCAATTACGACTGCTGTCAAAATGACGAAGGGCGGTGCAAAGACCGGTTTGGCCCTGGGTCCGTGTGTTATCAGGGTCAGTGTTTTTTGGCCCACCTTCACCCCGTGACGCCCCTCCCGAATGAAGACGGCCAATGCTCGGTGGAGTTTGGCTACAAGACGGCCAACATTGGTGGCCTGTGCTACATGTTGTCCAAGCCCATTGCGCCCTCCACCTGGTACGGCGGCGAGCTGTGGCGGCCAGTCCCCATCCAAGTCCCAGTCTACAACGGCGCCTGCCCCGCAGCCCAGCCACGCCTGGCCGCCACCTCTGTGACACACGACCCGTCCCTCTACGGCTTTCCCATGGGAGCCCAGTAACATTAAAAAAAAATAGCCATTTGTCACACGTTTCGGAAAACCCGCACTCCTTTTCATTTCACAACCCCATGGCGGTAGTCGTCAAAGCACTCGCCAAGCTCTCTCGGCACCAAGCTGACCCCGATTCACCGTGCCTTTTGTCACTCGATTCTCCTTGTGATAGTGTGAAACACGGTGATGGTGTCAAACACGAGGATCCACCACTCCTTGACCTTGGTGACACAAGTGGTGGCCGTTTGCCTGTTTGTGTGACACGGCGCCCCATCACACCGCCAGTGTGCGGCCCTTCACCCGCTGGCCCCTACTCCCGCCTCAACTTTTGCCGGGCTACGGCTTGCCACCACATTTTTTTGGCCGGGTTGACGGCTGCACGCACTGCCCTTGACGGCTACCTCTGGGTTGAGCTGCACCTGCCATGCCTTGGCGCCGACCAAATTCTTCGCATCCAAAAAGAAATTCGAGACAAGGCCTTGGGTTTGGCGCCACGCCCTGTTTTTGAACTGGCGTCGTGGTTGGCCACACCAGCGTGTGCGGTGTTCATTTGGAAGGCGGACACGCCGTCCTTGCCGTAAATCATGAATTCTGCAGCCCCCGAAAAAAATAGAATAAACATTTCATGTTGTGTCACATTTTTTTTAATGAGGTCCAGTTGGCCAAGACAACCGGCCAACGCTGTTAAGCGGTCACGCAGCAAAGCAGACGAGGAGCACAAAGAAGAGGCACTTTCATGCCAAGACGTTTTAAAAAAGGAGGAAGCACGGAATGTTGTGCGCTCCATGATTCGCCACGAAGGATTGATTGCCCACCACATTGATTCGTACAACAAGTTCATCACACACCACGCGCCTCACATTGTCAATGAAAATGCCATTTTAGTGCTTGAGTGCTCCAACATGCGGCATGTGGTCAAGTTCCAGGACGTTCACGTCAAAAAGCCCACCATTCAGGAAGACGACGGCTGCATTCGCGACATTACCCCCCAGGAGTGCATTCTGCGCAAGCAAACCTACGCGGCGTCCCTCTACGCCAATGTGTTGCACGTGGAGGAGTACAAGAAGGAGGTCACCCAGCCTGACGGCTCGAAAGTCATTGATTGGGTTCCCACCAAACGCACCCTGAATACAAACGTGCTGTTGGGTGACATTCCGGCCATGGTGCGGTCCTGCGTGTGCCACACCAGTGACGAACCTGACATTATGGACCCCAATGCGCCCTACGAGTACGGCGGCAATTTCATTATTTCTGGGTCGGAAAAGGTGTTGGTGCCCCAAGAAAAACCCCGCATCAACCGGGCCTTTATCTACAAGTCAAACAAGATCAAGTACCGCCTAATGGCGGAGGTGCGGTCCTGCCACGAGGACAAGCTGCGGTCCACGTCCACGCTGACCATTCGCATGCAGGACGTCAAGGGGATCAAGCGGTTCTGGGTGGACATTCCGTACATCAAAAAACCCGTCCCCATTTTTGCCGTGTTTCGTTTGTTGGGGTTTGGGTCCATGGAGGAAGCGGCCCGGTGTGTGGTGACGGGCGGGCGGCTGTCCGGCCGGAAGCCCTTCCCCCGGGGGTCCAAGTGGACGAAACCCGCCACCCGGGCCCTCCACTACTGGATCACGACAGTGTTCAAGAATGAGGTGTGGTGCCGGTGCACCAAGGGGCAGGACAGCGACAAGGTGGACGACGTGGAAAAGGAGGAAGCCAAGGGGAAGTACATGCCGGACTTTTCCCTCATGTCCTACGAGGAAATCATTGACTGGATTGGGTGCATTGGGACCATCAAGCCCACCAAGGAGGAGCGCTACAAGTACGTCCACCACTTGATGGCCAATGAGTTTTTGCCGCACGTGGGCGTCCACAACACGCCTGACATTTTGGTGCGCAAACGGCGGTACTTTGCGTACCTCGTCTACCGCCTGGCCCTGTGCGGCTACGAACCCCAGCTCCGGGAAAAGGACGACAAGGACCACTACGGCAACAAGCAAATTGAAACCTCAGGCATGTTAATGTCCCTGTGCCTGCGTCAAAACTGGAGAACCTTGTTGCGTAAAATGTTGAATTCCTTGCGCAAAGACGTCAAAGCCAACAAGGTGATTCGGGCGGGGGAACTGGTGTCAGGCAAAACCATTTCAGACAATTTCAAGTTTGCGCTGGCGACGGGCAAGTGGGGCACGAAAAAGGGCGCCTCCACCCAAACCGGCATCTCCCAGCCCATGAAGCGCATGTGCCACATGACGTGGTTGGCGCACTTGCGCAAGTTGAATGTGCCCCTCAACCGAGAAGGCAAAAACCCCAAGCCACGCATGTTGCGGTTTTCCCACTGGGGGATTGCCTGCCCGGCGACCACGCCTGAGGGCCAACCCTGTGGCCTGATCAAGGCCCTGGCGCTGGGCGCCCGGGTGACGACGGGCACCCGCTCCGACGTCATGGCCAATGTCATTCTGTACTGCATGAACCCGGAGGACTTTGACTACTTCCCGGGCTCCACCTACGACTTTGACGGCGGGAACCTGGTGGCAGTCGCCGACCTGTGCCGTGACCCGGTTGCGCTCGAGGACGCCATTGACAGGCTGGACGACAAGCTGCTGGCCTACGACGCGACGCATGACGTGGAGGACGTTGTGGGCGGCCACAGCAGCGAAATCAACCAAACCACCACCCTCATGGTGAACGGCATCCCCATTGCCCTGGTGCACAAACCCCAGGAGGTGGTGGACATGATTCGGGAAATGCGGCGATCCTTTCAGGTGCCGCCCGAAACCTCAGTGGTCCACGACCCGCAGCTTGGTGAAGTCTATGTCACCTGTGACGCGGGGGGCACCCGCCGCCCGTTGTTCATCATCCCCAAGCACGGGTCCTTTGCGGAGACGGTGGGCAAGGTGCGCCACATTTTAGGCACCTACGGCGAGTCGTCGGTTGAGGTGTGGCGCCAGCTCCTGCTGCACAAGTGCGTGGAGTACGTGGACAAGCACGAGGAGGAGCAGTCCCTCCTGGTGTGGTCCGACCCCCAGGAGCCGCCGCCCCCAGGGGAGGCCTGGACCCACTGTGAAATCCACCCCCTCGTTATTTACGGGGAGTCCACGTCCTTGATTCCGTTTTCCAACCACAACCCTGCCCCCCGGAACACCTACCAGTCGTCCATGGGGCAGGCCGCCATTGGTGTCCCGGGCGTCGAACTCTACAACCGCACGTCGTCGCACGTCCTGTTTTACCCGGCACGCCCCCTCGTGTCGTCCTTCATGGAGGAAGCCATGGGGCTCCACCTGTTGCCCGCCGGCCAAAACATGGTGATTGCCATCCTGCCCCGGGGGTCCAACCAGGAGGACTCCCTCGTGTTCAACAAGGCGGCCATTGACATGGGCCTCTTTCGCACGTTTTACATGCGGACTTACTCGGAGGACGTCCAAAAAACCATTGGCATTGACGCCGAACGGTTTGCCAAGCCCGACGAGAGCTGCACGGGGCTCAAAGCCGCCAACTACGAAAAACTGCAGGCCAACGGCTTCCCCAAGGTGGGGGAACGCCTGAAGGACGGGGATGTCGTCATTGGCAAGCAAATGGCCATTCACAATTTGGCGTCCAATGACAAAAACGCCACCATTGCCCGGGACCAGTCGGCCACCATTAAACGGTTTGACAAGGAAGCAGTCGTGCAGTCCGTCACCCTGTCCTCCACGTGCAACGAGCGCAAGCAGGGGTGTGTCCACATGCGGTCGGTGCGGGTGCCCCGAGAGGGGGACAAGTTTGCTTCCCGCCACGCGCAAAAGGGCGTCATTGGCCGCATTGTGAACGACGAGGACATGCCGTTTTCAATGCGGACGGGCATTCGGCCGTCCGCCATAATGAACCCGCTGGCCCTGCCGTCCCGCATGACGGTGGGCCACCTGATTGAAATGTTTGTGGGCAAGGCGGCGGCGCTGACGGGCACCTTGGGCGACGGGACGCCCTTTGAAGAGGTGGACATTGACGCCTTTGGGTCCGTCCTGGAGGGCTTTGGGTTTGCCAAGACGGGGAAGGAGCCCATGGTGGACGGCGTGACGGGCAAAATGATGGAGGTGGACGTCTACATGGGCCCCATTTTTTACCAGCGCCTCCGCCAAATGGTGGACGACAAGTACCACGCCCGGGCTCGTGGCCAACGCCAGGTGACCACCCGGCAGGCCACGGAGGGGCGTGCCCGGGAAGGCGGCCTCCGCCTGGGGGAAATGGAGCGTGACTGCATCGGGGGGCACGGCGCCACCCAAATCCAAAAGGATCGTTTCCTGGACCAGTCTGATGACTACATCACTGTGGTGTGCTCCATTTGTGGCCTGATTGCCGAACCCGCACGTGCCCTAACCTCCAAGCGGAAAAAGTCCATGGTGCGCGCGTCCAAGCCCTACTGCCGGCGGTGCCGGCGGTCAGACGGCGTCTTCAAGGTCCGCATGCCGTACAATTACAAGCTGCTTGTGCAGGAGGTGATGGGGATGGGCGTCGCCATGCGGTTTGAGTTGGAGGACCCCATGTACGAACGCGACTTGGAAACCTGTGCTTCGGTGGGGCTCCACGTGCCGCCCGACGCGGAAGTGGTCAAGACGGAATCCATGAAACGCTACACCACCATCCAGCGTGACCCCACCCTGCTGACGGGCGCCTACTCGTCCCTCGTCCAGGACGACGTGGTCCAAGACGTGACGGGGCGGTCCCTCCATGACTTGATTGGCATTTGATGTTTGACTCTCAATAAAATTTATTCATGTAGCACACCCTGTGGTGTTGAATCTACACTTACACCCCGTGTGGCAAGGTCATGGTGACACTTGGCAAGAAGGGAGGAGGCAGTTGTTTGAAAGAATCCAGGAATGAAAATGTGCACACCAAGTGCCATCAGTGCGCCCGCCATTTTCACCCACAGCAGGCTGCCAGCCTTGAAGTGCTGCCAGTAGGTTTCACCCTTGGAGCGTGGGTGTTCAAAAAACAAACGGTCACAAAGGGAATGCTGCATTTGTAGAGTGAAGCAGAAATTTACAAATCAGCCCAATCCACCATGGCGCCGGTTTGACTGGCCACCACGGGGGACACGGGCACCTCCCTTGCCTGGTGAACCACGGGTGGTTCAGGGGTTTTTGGACGCATTGCGGGGCGAGACACGACAATCCTTGATTTTGGCATTTCACTTGGTATTTTCATTTCACTTGGCATTTCACTTGGTATTTTCATTTCACTTGGCATTTCACTTGGTATTTTCATTTCACTTGGCTTGTTTGCATTCAACACGGCAGCATAGGTGGCCTGCTTCGGCACTGCTTGATGGTTGCGAAAGGGTTCATAGGTGTCATGTGGGACAAAGGTGTCAATGGGGTCATGGGTCAACGTCGGGAATTCCAAGGGAACCACCCGAGCATCCCAGGGCAAGGGGCGGTAGGGGGATGTTTCCATGTAGGTCACGAGATCCATGTCTTTTTGGTGATTGGGCAAGAGATTAGCACGGTTGTCTTGAACTTTTTTTGTAAATAAAGTTATGTTATTCAAGCACGCACACCACCACCCTTTGTCTTCATCTTTTTCACTTGTTGCACCAAGTGCATTTCCTGGAGACGAACACGCTCACGGGCTTCTTCTTCCTTTTGTGCATTCCACTCCCGAACCTCACGCGTCTGAATGCCTCCACGGATGGAGACACCGCAGTAGAAAGGGTTGCGCCGGTAGGGCTTGCGCCCCACCCGCAACCGCCCATCCGCCCCGAATGACTTGGGTTGGTGGACGCAAAAGGGGCGCTTGATCAACGTCCACTTGGGGCCAGCCCTGGCAATGGCTTGGGCGTGCTCCTCCCAAGCCTTTGACCAGTCCGGCATGCCCCGGGAGGCCCATGACCGGGCAGAGCGCAAGGCGTTGGTGTACGCTTGGTATGCGTCACAGTTGTTCTTCAAGTAGCGAATGCCTTTGGAAAAGGGATCGATGCGAAAATGCTTGGTGGGGGCATGGGCAGACATGGTGGATGAAAAAAAGTGATTGTGTAATCCTACAAATTTATGCCTAGAAAATAAATGTCAAAAACTTCACAATTGGCCGTCTTGGGGTCATCCGGCCCAGGCGCCAGGGCGCCAACCAATCTGTCAGGGTTTGAACCGGAAGCCGTCGGGTTTGGGTACGACCACGGGGACCGCTACCAAAACGAGTTCTCACCCATTGCCGCCGACTACTACGCGCACCCCCTGTCCAATCCCTCCACCGTGGACTACCGCTCCAATGTCGCCCCCGAAAAGGTGTGCGTGCCCACCCACGTGGGGAACGGCGTCATTAAAACCCTGTGCTCCAAGTGTTTTGATTGCTCCAATGGGCGGGGTCCCACCGTGCCGTGCCAGTTGGGGGACGTGGAACCCTTTGACCCCGTCCCCATGGTCAAGTACTTTGTCAAGCTGCTCACCATTCCTGCCACCCTGACTGCCACTCAAAAAAATGACCGGTGGTCCAAAGCCTTTGCCCTGCTGCACCCCAAAATGCAAACCGGGTGGGGCGGCCCACGCGGTTTTCAGCGCAAGATTTATGACCCACGGTCGCCCTTTGCGCCCCTGGGGCGTGCCAAACAAATTTTTATTGACTACATCCAGCTTGAACCCTCCGAGTGCCGTGGCAAGATGAACATTCGTCTCCTTGACCGCCTGTACACCACCCACCCCTACACCCTCTACTTCAAACGCAACACTGAATTTGAAACCTGGGTGAATTCCTATCCGTCACTAGATTGGCGGATTGAAGGCATCTTCCCTGAAGCCTACCTGTTTGCCTAGACACTAAGACACTAAACTCGCTGTTTTACGGCGTTTCTTGTTGGGTGCCTGTCCTCCATCAGAAACAGTTGAAAGCACGAACATGCCCCCGAGGGCCCTTGGGTCTTGAGGGGGCAAGCATGATGGTGACCTCGATAGTGACCATGAGGGCTTGATGGCCTCCGATGGCTTGGTGCTTCTTCGTCTCGGTGGCTTGGAGGTTGGGGCACCGCAATGCGCAGGTCCATGGCGATTTCACAAATGTGTGGGGTTTCTCAACGAATCCGTCTGATTCTATTGTTTTTGAGTAACATCACCCCATAAAAACCGTCACGCCATGGGTGTCTGCGAGTCGTCAACCAAGGGATGTGAACGTGGTTTAGTGGACGGGCTTGTGTTCATGCCACCCCGGCGAAACCTGGACCCTCACCGACGTCACTTTTCGACCTTGAGTGGCAGTGACGGCCGGCTTGCCTTTGAGCTGTTCAAGCCGCTGTTCCCGACGTTAATTATGCCACCAAGTTTGGGCGCCACCAAGTCCCTCATCATTTTCGCGCACGGCAATGCATGTGACCTCTTTGACATGGAGCGCCCTCTCCAGCCCTTGGCCAACGCCCTACACGTCCCCATTTTAGCCTTTGATTACCCGGGGTACGGGGAGTCGGAGGGCACCCCCTCAGAAGCCTCCGCCTGCCGAGCCCTGGCCGCCATGGTGGCCTACGCCCAGCGGGAGTTGGGGTACACCACCTCCAAGATTTTCTTGTGCGGCCAGTCCCTTGGGACGGGGGTGGTCACCCACCACGCTTACGTGCACCGTGACTCGTGGACGACACCCATTATTTTGATTTCCCCCTTTCGGTCCATTGTCAAGGTTGTGAGTCGGTCCTTGGGGGTCCTGGCCTGCTTGGCCTCCCCCCTGGACCGCTTCCAAAGCGAAACCAAGTTCAAAGACCTCAAGTGCCCCGTCAAGATTTATCACGGGCTTGAAGACACCATCATCCCGCCTGACCACTCCCGCAAGCTTTTGGAGGCGTTGCCCCTGCCCTTGCGCCTGCCCCCCACCTGGATGCCTGGCATTGGCCACAATGGCATTTTGGAGGCCATTCCGTTTGGCACCCTCAGGGCCGTCCTGGACGCCCCACCCCTGTCATAACCAAGAAATGGTCAAAATCCAAATGGGTGTCGGTGGCCCCTGGACAATGTGGTTCCTCGTTGAACTTGCTGTCATGTCAGGCGTGTGGGGCGCCCAATTGTCCAAAACGGAATCGGGGTTGCTCCGGTCTTGCCGCCATGCGCACGAAAACCCGTGGGAGACCCAGTAGCCTTCCAACCAGTCCTTGATGGCCGCGCTCTGCAGGGTTTCCGTGTGGGGTGGCATGAAGCCCTGGCCGTTGACGCCAATGACCGGCCCGACCAGGGGCAGTTCAACAAAGCCCCTCTTCAACACTTTTTTCATGGCCCGGCTCGCCTTGGACGACATGAGTGTCTTGAGAAACCGGCGCCTTTCTTCCATTGCCTCACACATCATGGCACCCACGTCAGGGGCGACACCCCCCGACGAGCCCAGGGCTGCATCCAGGCTTTTGTGTAGCAGCTTGTCACGCTTAGACGTTAAATAAAATGCAAGAGTGGGTTGCGAGAATCGTCCCATTTGGTTTTACATGGGTAACACACTTTCCATTCCGCCCCTTTTGAATGTGCGGCATTGAGGTTTTTCTTGGTTGCGATGGCCACCATGCGAGTGTTTTGATGGGCGCCTTTTGTGCGGCCTTTACCAAGGGCCTTGTCGCCCACCGAGGCCCGGACGACTCAAGCCTTGAGGCCGTGTCGACCCTTGGGTGGGGGTTTCGTCGGCGCATGATTCAAGGGCTTGACGTTGGGTCGAACGAACCCCTGCACTTGGGGCCCTTGACCCTCGTGTGCAACGGCGAAATTTACAACCATCATGAGCTCAAGGCGGCTCATGGTGACTGGAAGATTCAAACCCACAACGACTGTGAAGTCATTTTGCACCTCTACGCGACCTACGGCATTCAGGGCACCATGCGGCGCCTGGACGGCGAGTTTGCCTTTGTGTTGCATGACGCGGTGACGGGGTCCCTGTTCATGGCAAGGGACCACCTGGGGGTGCGCCCCCTGTACTCGGGGGAGGTGTGCGTGGAAGGCAAGATGGAGGACTCTCATGGCGTCGATGAGTCTATCAAGAACGACGACGATGAGGAGTACAACAACCACTTTATGACGGTGGGGTTTTTGGCAGCGTCTGAGCTGGAGGGCTTGACGGGTGTCGAGTTGCCACCGGGTTACCTCCTGGTGAACCCCAAGCAGCTTGAGCCACGCAAAGTGTATTGTTTTGTTGACAACGAGCCGTCCTACTTTCCGTTTACCTACACCCGCTTGCCTCGCTTTGTCAAGGGCAAGGCGCCTGACCACAAGGTCTTGAAGGAGTTGTTGTACGAAGAAGTGCGGAAGCGCGTGTCGCCGAAAAACCGGGACGTGTCTTGCTGCTTCACCCTTTCAGGGGGCCTCGACTCCACCCTGGTGACGTACGTCGGCGTGGACATTTTGACCAAGGAGTTTGGGGTAGACCCGGCCACCATTCGTGCCTATTGTGTGGGCAAGGAGGAATCGCCGGACTTGGCTGCCGCACGCCAAGTGGCTGCCCACCTGGGGATTGACCTGAAGGAAGTCATGGTGAGTGACGAGGACATGCTTGGCATGATTGATGTAGCCATTCGGCGGGGTGGCACCTTTTGCCGCACCACCATTCGGGCTATGTGTCCACACCTTTTGGTGGCCAAGGCCATTGCGGAAGACACCTTGGCTGACGGCTCCAAACCCATTGTGGTGCTGTCGGGGGAAGTGGCGGACGAAATTTGGGGATCTTATGCTTACTTTGCCAAGGCGCCAAGCCCTGACGCCCTTGCCAAAGAAGGAACAAAACTTGCCGAAGAAATTCATTTGGCTGACGGGCTGAGGGCCGATCGATCCATTGCCGCCTTTGGCCTCGAGCTCCGTGTCCCCTACTCGGGCAAGGCCTTTGTGGATTACGTCTTGTCGTTGGACCCAGTGGTCAAGGTGTTCCCCCATGACAACCACTCCGCCTGTGATTGCGTTGCTTACGAAAAGGAGCCCATTCGCCAAGCCTTTGTGGGGTGCCTCCCCGACGCAGTGCTGTGGCGGCGCAAGAATGGCATGTCAGACGCCGTGTCGTCCTCGGAAAGGTCATGGGTGGATGGTTTACTGGCATGGATTGACGGACAGGTCAAGGACGAGGAGGTGCCTGACGGGTTTACCAAGGAACGATTTTATTACGCAAAGCGGTTTTACGACATTTTTTGTGCGGGTCGTCCCGCAGGCGAGCAAGCGTTTGCCGCGTGCCTCAAGCCCGGGCACACCCTGAGGCACATGGATGGCAAGTTTGACCTCGGTGCCTTTTTGGCACTCAACAGGGATCGTTTATATGAGTGGATGCCCAACCCGGCTTGGTGTCCCGGAGCGACAGACCCGTCGGGTCGTCAGGGGTTGGCCGACGTGTGTTTGGCGGACTAAAGGGTGGGATTGTTGTCATCACTTGAGTCAAACCCGCCCGAGGCACCAATTGCATTTTGTTTTTGTTTGTTGTGGTGCACGACCCCCACAATCACAAGAGCAATGGCCAAGAGGGCAAAGGTCGCACCACCTGAAATAACAATTTCTTCTTTGGAGATGTTTAACATTTTTTATTTGTTTGCCAATGTTTTTCCACACCCTATCCAATGACTTTTTCATCGCAATGAATAAAAAAACATGGGAGACC
>Ga0180434_10006802_pt1 | contig 13052 bp, 10 predicted proteins | sample SS_ome_7_FD_132453 | JGI IMG/M metagenome (GOLD analysis project Ga0180434, IMG submission 132453) | Hypersaline lake sediment archaeal communities from the Salton Sea, California, USA - SS_1_D_2 metaG | ecosystem: Environmental > Aquatic > Non-marine Saline and Alkaline > Hypersaline >... | reverse complement strand
GTGTGCGGTGCCGGGCACACAGGATCAAGGGCTCCAGCGCGAATACCGGGGCGAAGGTTATGCGGGAACTCGCCTATCAGCTGGAAAAGATCGGCGCCGGCAAGGAACTCGCCCAGGCGCCGGATGTCTACTCCAACCTGAAGGATGCCTTCGAACAGGCGCGCGAATTTCTCCAGGCCTACCTGAGATCCCTGGATTCCCCTGCAGGGGAAAGCCTTCGGACGGACGGACAGGATCCTCTGTCAAAGGCCTGACGCCATCAACTCGTCCAGCTTGTCCGTCACGTCGCTCACACGGATCCTGTCGATGGCGGCCGGGTTGCGTACGCGTCTACCCCACGACACCTGGTCGACCGTCTTGCCGAGCTCTGCTTCCAACGCTTCCGGGTACTTGTTCACGACCCATTGCCGGCTGAAGTAGGGGCCCGTGCGTATCGGGTTGGACGTAGCGTACAAGCCGATCACCGGCGTCCCTACGGTCGTAGCCATGTGGACCGGCCCCGAGTCGGGCGCGACGAGGGCGTGGGCCTCATCCAGCAAGGCGAGCAACTCCTTCAGACCCGTCCGGCCGATCAGGTTCTTCGGTGTGTGTTTCGCGATCCTGCAGATTTCTTTCCCGTACTCGGCTTCCATCGTTGTAGGGCCCCCTGTCAAAATGACCCGCATGCCATGTTTTGCAGCGGCATGGTCGGCCACCGCCGCGTACCCTTCCACGTTCCAGTTACGCCAGTTCCGGTACCGTGAGGTCGAGCAGGGGCTGATGACGAGGGCTCTCGTGTCGGCCTGCACGTGTTTCATTGCGAATTTTCTTGCCCCGTCCGGGATCGGAATGTCCCACCGAAGGTCCGGTTTATGGATGCCCAGGGCCTCTGCGAAGCCGAACAGGCCGTCCATCACGTGTTGGTTCTTCTTCGCTTCGATTCGATCCGTCGTGAACAACCATTGAAAGTCCCGGGCGCGGGCGCGATCGAAGCCGAGCCGGACGGGACAGGAAATCAACCGGCTCGCCGCGCTGGAGCGGAGGGAGACCTGCATGTGAACCAGGAGGTCGAAGGCCTTGCCCTGCATCTCCCGGCGCAGATCACGATAGGCCCGCCAGCCTCGGGACTTGTCCAGGATGTTGAAGGTCACGCCTGGAATGTCTCCTACGAGAGTGGACTCCAGCTTTCCGATGACCCACGTGATGTTTGCGGCCGGCCAGCGGTCCTGAATGGCCCGTACAACCGGTACGGAGTGACAGACGTCCCCCACCGCCGACAGCCGGAGGATGCAGATGTTCTTGGGTTCGGATGTGAAGTGGAGAACGCGTTGTGGCATATCGTCCAATGTGCTTGAGTGAGCTATGGGATAACCGTTTGTTTCGACATGACAGCCATTTTCTCGCCCGGCTGTTAGGTATTAGGTTTTAGGTATCAGCCCACCCCCCACCGCCACTGATCAACGGGTATCCTTCGGGAGGCTGGGCTGGGAGCTAATACCTAACACCTAATACCTATTTAATGAAGCGGCTGCGACTCCACACGAAGCAACAGGTAGACGCCCAGGGCGGCAAAGAGTATGTTGGCGGCCCACGCCGCAACCAGTGGAGGCAGCAGGCCTGTTTGTCCGATCGATACGGTGACGGCAAAGAGGACCCAGAAGGTGAACCCGAGGACCAGGCTCATGCCCGTCGCCGCGGCAAGCCCCCCGATGCGGGGCAGGCGCAGGGCGAAGGGAATCCCCAGGAAGGCCGTGATGATGTTCAGGACCGGGAACGAGATCTTCACCTGAAGATCGACGCGATAGGGGGTCGAATCGTACCCTTCCGATTCGATCTTCCGGATGTAGTGCCTGAGCTTCCTCAGGGGCATCTCATCGGTCTCCGTGCGAAGGACCTCGAAGTCTTCCGGGGTCTCCGCGAGATCGATGCTCTTCCGGTCTGCCCGCGTTATCTCGATCAGTTCGCCCGACCGAAACATTCTCTCCACCACATCATAGAAGACCCATTGATCCTCCTCCCAGGTCGCCCTGGCTGCATCGATCCGTTTCGAGAGCTGGAAGGGCCTTACGACCGTGAACCAGGTGACCCCCTGCATCTCTTTCTTTGCCGGCAGGAAGGAGGCGATCTTGTAGAAGCCCTCTTCCCCCTTGAACCAGATCCGATCGCGGACCATCATGCTGAAAGGGACTTGCCCTTCGATGAGGATTCTACGGATGTACTCGGACTGCTGGTAGGCGGGGGACACGACGAACTCGTTCAGCAGAAAGGCGCCGAGGCTTACCAGCATGGAGATGCCCACGAAGGGGGCTGCGATGCGCGATATGGGGATGCCGCTCGTCCGCAGTGCCAGGACCTCGTTGTTTCTCGTCATCAGGCCGAGGGTGAGCAGAATGGCCAGCATCATCGTGGCCGGGACGATCTGGTAGACCATGAGGGGAACCTTGTACAGGAGAAACAGAACGACCCACTTTATGTCGGCGCCGTAGCGGATGAAGATGTTGATTCGGTCGAACAGATCGATGACCAGATAGAGTGCCACTCCTCCGCCCAGACAGAGGGCAAAGAGCCGGAGGAATTCTCTCACCAGGTATCGCGTCAGGAGTGACAAAAGAACGCTCCTTCTCTATTCTTCTGCGATTCAGAACCTGTTCTGGAAACGTCTCTGCAGGGCTTCCTGAGTGTCCCGGACGAGCTGCGCATAGGCATCCAGCACCTTCAACGGCTTCTCTTCGGCCTTTCTCCACGTGAGATACCCGCCCATGGTGCCCAGGACCAGATTCGGGAGCCAGGCACCCAGAAAGGCCGGGATGTGCCCTGCAAAGGTGAGGCCCGAACCCAGCTGCATGAGGACGAAGAACAGAAGCATCACCACGATACTCAACGAAAAGCCGGTGTATCGAACCGCCTGCTGGGAAAGCAAGGCGAGAGGCACTCCCAGGGCACAGAAGACAAGTGCCGCACAAGGGAAGGCGAGTCTCTGGTGGTAGTTCAGCAGCAGTTTTCGCTCCTCTTTTTCTTCGTGACCGCCTTTCGAGATCTCCTGCCGGAGTTCGGGCAGGGTCAGTTCCTCCATCTGTCGCTTTCGCCCCTTGCCGGCCCGGGGCATCAGCATTTGCCCCACGTTGACCTTCACCCGGTATCGATCGAAATGAATGACCTGGTAGACCCCCTGGGTGCCCTCTGAACGGTGAATGGCGCCGTTCTTCAGGCGGAGGGTAATCGTTCCTTTCTCTGCATCCCCGTGTACCTCCCCCTCCTCGGCAAAGTAGTAGACGGGCAGGTCGGACAGGGTCTGGTCGGAAATGAAGACGCCCTTGATCGCGTTCTGCTCGGGAACGACGTTCTCCACGTAGAGGACGAAGTTTGGCAGCGCATCGAAGAAGACGCGTTCCTTCAGTCCCACGAAGAGGTTCTGGGTCGCCATGGAATAGAACATGGACTGGAAGGCGCGTGTGGATTGAGGCCCTGCCCACCCGGTCAGGAAGAGGGAGAGCGCCGATACGAAGATGCCGAAGGCGTACACAGGGGGCAGGAGCTTGTAGAGGCTCACCCCGCAGGCCTTGAGGGCGTACATCTCGTTGTCCGACTGGATTCGGCTGAAGGTCAGAAGCACGCTCAGGAGCAAGGCCATGGGCAAGGTGAACACGAAAAAGCTCGGCAGCAGGCAGCCGAAGATCTTGAGCACGGCGGCGACCGACACCCCCTGGCGGACGATCCATTCGACGATCCGCATCACCTTCTCCATGAGAAGGACCAGGGTGAAGGCGAGCAGGCCTACGCCGAAAGAGGGGATGAGATCTCCCAGCAGGAACCGGGAAAGGAGAAGGGGCATAGGGGTCTTCAACCCTCCTTTTTCTCCAGCAATGCAAGCCTGTCCAACATCAATTCCATCCGACGGTGTAAGATCATATCCTTGATCTGTTGATTCGTGTGTCGGGTCTTCAGGTTGTAGACCTCATCGATCAGACGGTACCCTTCGGGCATCTCTTCGCCGAGATCGATGATTCTCGCACAATAGGTGTGATCGATCTCCTCCAGGGGATGTTGTTTCGTGTAGCCGACCACATTCGCCCCGGGCAGGATGAACCGGTAGATGTCGTGTTTGATCAAGGGCGTCCGGGAGGGGAAGTAGACGGTCTTCCCCTGCAGCATCCTCACCGCCTCCTCACTGTACTTGCGGGAGAAGGGGTCGAGGAACAGGCTGGCGGTCAGCAGGACGCCGAGGGCGATCAACGGGAGCAATAACCTCCCGACCTCGATGCGGGCCAGGGCAAAGAGGGACAGGGAAAAAAGGAAAAGGGGGACAAGATCGTTCTTCCAGGAAAAGAGGCGCGCGCCAAAAGCGCGTTCCACTTCCCACTGAACCAGGAAGGTAACGGCAAACAGAAAGGCCGCAACGACGAGCGTGATCCGGAACCAGACGGCGGGCAGGGCCTGCCATCGGAGGGCAAGCAAGACGGAGAGGGCCGCGCACGTGGGCAGGATGTAGTTCTCCTGGCGCTGGGTTGGGATGGAGTAGATGATCAAGAAGCCGAGGACATAGAGCCAGAGCTGTTTTTCATGGGAGGCGAGTTGTCTTCGACGCCTGACCGTGTCGACCACCAGCCCCAGCAGGACGACGGCGTACAGGCCGGCGTTGGCGAAGTCCCCCAGCCAGAGCCTCCACAGCGCATAGGGGCCGCTGTAGAGCCCGGCCCAGAAGTTGGACAGGTCGAACTTGCCCACATTCTCTTTCATCAAGAACTGGGAAAGGACCTGTTCCGGGTGCGGATCGAACACCAGCCAGAGGGAGAAGAGCCCGAGGCCCAGGAGGACTGCGCCCGTGAAGAACACCCCGTACCGCTTCAGAAACGCAAGGGGCTTGAAATCGGCCCGGTACAGGAGAACGAGCCCCAGGGCGAAGGCACCGACAAAGATCAGAAAGAAGGACTTGTACAGAGCGGCCATGCCAAAGCAGAAGCCGCAGAAGAGAGTATTGCGTGTCGTCGTGGAATCAGCCTGGAACATGATGACCAGGGGCAGGAACAGAAAGAGCGTCTCCGGTGCGTTTGTCAGGAAGGGGCGGCCGTGCTGGACGGTCGAAAGAAATCCCAGGTAGACCAATCCCGCAACGAGGCCCGTCAGCCCGTCGCCCGAGAGCCTTCTCGTGAAGAGTCCGATGAGGAGGGCGATGCCGAGGGAGTACAGAACGATCGGCCCGCGCACGGTCCACGGGTTCCAGTGCCTTCCCCAACCGGACGTGAGGATCCCCTGCCAGAAGAGCATGGGCGGTTTCGTGTTGTTGATCCCCTGATCCCAGACGAGAGGCAGCATTCGCCCGCTTTCCGCGGTCACGCGGGCGATCTGGAGGTAGGGGGGCTCGTCCCCGATCTTCGGGATGTGGATCGAATCGAGGCCGTAGAAATAGGCCGTGATGGCCACGAGGGGGCCGATGATGAAAAGGGCGACATTGAATTTTCGCATGGGAGCCTATCGGGATCGGGGGGTGTAAGATTCGATGAAGCGGGCTTTGTCCGTGTCCTTTTGAAAGCTGTCAAAGCCTGCCAGCAGCATCGCCTCGAATCGCGCACACTCTTTCGACCATCCCTGGAACTCCATCCGGTAGATGGCGGCATGCAGGCCGGTTCTGCCCACCCCATGCTCGCAGTGGATCAGGACCGGAAGGTTCGCCTCGTCGGACATGATCTCGAGAAAGGCGTCCACGATCTCGGGGGGCGGCACCTGGCCCGTGGCCAGATGGGCGTACCTGACCCCGGTTTTGTCCAGGGCCTCGGCTTCTGCGTCCGTGTCGGGTGAAGGGTCGCGAAAATCCACCACGGTCCGGATCCCCAGACGCTTGCACTCCTCCACGAGCCTCCACGGGGCGTATTGCGCGGAGCGGTAGAGACGGCCGGGGTCCACCACGGCATAGCGGCCCATGGCGGCCCAGTATCCCAGGTATCCCCCGATGCCGACCAGGAGCAGGACGATCGTGATGAGCACCGCCGAGCGCGGACGCAACCCGGCTCCGCCGGACGAATCGTCCGGCCGTGCCCTGGAGTCGCTCTTCGGCTTGTGTTGGTTTTCGCTTTGGTTCATCCGGTCTCTCCAACTTCCGATTCATCGAGCCATCGGTGCGGCCACTTCCTCGGGGCCCTCGCCGAAGCGCTCGCGCAGTTGTTTGTGGAGCGCAGGGTATCGGAGTGAGATGTGATAGTGCCGATTCATCTCACGGAGGGCCTTCTCCAGGGGCCAGCCTTGCACCTCGACCCGGTAGAGGACCGTTACGATCCCGCTTCGATCTCCCCCGCCGTGGCAGTGAACAAGGATGGGCAGGTTGCTCTCGTCCGTCAGGATCGGCCGGATGGCTTCCCACTGCCCCTCTCCGAGCCCTTTCGTTGCGCTGAACGGTACATGATATATTTTGATTCCGTAGCGTTCTGCAAGTTCCTTCTCGTAGTCAGGAACGCCGAATCTCATGGAGAGGATGCTCTTGAACCCGTATTCTTGGATCCACTTGTCCAACTGGGCCTCGCCGGGCTGACCGGACCGGTACATCTTGCCCGGCACAACGGTGCCGAAGTTCTTCAAAATGCCGTAATCCAATGTAATGCCGGCAGCCACCAGGCCGATCAGCACCGCCAGCATCCAGAGCAGCCATAGGCTCTTTGTTTTCGTTCTCCCACCACTTGACACAGGATCAGCCTTTCCGGCCGTACCGTTTCGTGGCCGTGTGGTTCGCTGGATTCCCCAGCCGGGTCCGCGCAGATAGCCGTCGCCGATGATCACGCGGGCGCCGTGGATGCGGGGGCCTTTTTCGAGACTCTGCCTAGTCTGCTGGGCATGGGGGCCGGTGTCAAGTGATGCGGGGCGTGGTGAGATGGCTCCGAAGGAGATCGGTGGAATCAGCTGTTCGAGGCAACCTGGAGGGGCCGATCCGCGTCCCTGCCGGCGATGCAGTTGCGCCCTCTGCTCTTGGCGTCGTAGAGGGCCCGATCTGCGGCGCGGAGAAGAATCCCCGGGTCCCGCTCTCTTGCAGGAACCGTGGCAGCTACACCAACGCTCACCGTCACGTAGCGGTTCGTAGGCGAAGCGGGATGGTCGATCTTCAGCGCTTCTACCGATTCACGGATCCTCTCGGCCACGAGATAAGCACCGTCGAGGTCCGTCTCGGTCAGGATGATAGCGAACTCCTCTCCACCGTAGCGCGTCACGAAGTCTCCGGGACGAAAGATCGCGTCGCGGAGGCCCCGCGCCACCTTCACCAGGCACAGATCGCCCTGGGGGTGTCCGAGCGTGTCGTTGTAACGCTTGAAATGGTCGATATCCACGATGAGAAGGGCCACCGGGCGATTTGCCCGGGCCTGGCGGAGCCATTCACGGGCGTAGAGTTCATCGAAGTGCCTGCGGTTCGAGACCTGGGTGAGTGTGTCGGTCTTTGCCAGTTCCTGGAGCTCTTCCTCGACCTTCTGCTGTTCCGTCACGTCACGGACGATACACACGGCCTGATGGCCGTAACACGAGACCAGGCGCATCTCCGCGAATGCCTCTTTGTCCGTCGAGACGACAGGGGAGCGGTAGACCTCGAGGGACCCGACCTCCAGGCCCCTGTCGAGAAAGGCCGTCACCGTGTCCCCGATCTCTCCTGGCAGGGCCTCGGCGATGTTCCTGCCGACCATGTCCGGGGAAACCTGCATCAGTTCCCCGCGCACCCCTGAGGTCAGGTCGAGAATCGTCCCTTCACGGCTGACGCGAAAGATGAAATCCGGTATGGAGTTCAGGGTTTCCCGCATCTTCTTCCGGTCCTTCTTCAAGACCTGGATGGCCTGTCGGACCCGCAGCTGGTTCTCGATTCTGCTCAGAGAAATCGACGTGCTCAAGGGCCGAAGGATGTAATCGTTGGCCCCGATCTCGAGCATCCTCACGATCAAGTTTCTGTCGGCACGATGCGTGACCACGACGATGGGGAGATCCTCGAAGCTGTGCCTCACCCGCAGCTTGGCCACGAGTTCGAGGTCGGCCGTCTTCGGCTCGCCGAGGTTGAAAAGAACCAGGCCGCAGGCCTCTTCCTCGACCGCTTCGAGGGCTTCCTGCGCATCCCGGGCGGCCTTGAGGACGTGCCCCTTGCGTTTCAAGGCCTCGGTGATGACCGAGTCGCCGTGTTCCTGCTTTCCGATGACAAGGATACATACTATGGGATCGCTCACGAGGTTCTCTACCCATTTCGAGTGGTTCCCTATCCATCGGACGAAACGGAGCGCTCCTTTAGATTCGAGAACAACGATCTGAAGTCGAGAACGCCTGCCCGAGAGTCCCGTTGGTGAAGCGGCTGCACAGGGCCTCTAGCGGGGAGGGGCGGCGTTTACCCGGGTGGGGGGCCGGGGGGCCAGAAAGGGCAGGAGAGCCGTGTTGAACCGGGCGAAGCGAGGCGGGTTCCAGTCGGCCCGATCGCTCATCAGGAAGCCCAGCGTGGCCTCCCAATGCAGGGCGCCGTGGGTCCAGCGCAAGGGGCCGCTGGCTATTTTCGACCCGAATTCGGTCATGCGGGCCCCGTACATGTACCCCGGGGAAATGGAACAGACGACAGAGGCCGGGTTCTGTACGAGCTCAAAGGCCTGTTCGAGACGGAAGAAGGCATCCGGATACTCGCAGTCGGCCGAAGCCTCGAACCACGCCTCGTCCGGCAGGCAGTCGGTGGTCCCTCCTGTCCGTTGGGAAAATGTGTCGATCAAGGGCAGGTAGTTCAACGGGTCTCCGTAGGCGGGTTCATAGGCCCAGCACGTCCCCTCCGGGGTGTCGTGACGGCGGAACACGGCCCTGCCGTCCGTGCCCTCGATGACCCAGCCGGCCTCCGTTTCGAATACACAGAGGTCGATGCCGGAAACATGTGCAAGGACTTCCGCAACATGGGGCTTTATTTCGTCCCGGGTGTATGCCTCGAGGTTCGATACCAGGCCATAAGGCGTCAGGACCACGTCGTCGGGTCGCTTGAGCTTCTTCTCGTACCGGTAGCCGGCCTTCTTCAAGGCCTGGAGCACCGGTTGCCGGACGTTTATCAGAGTCTCTCCCCCTTCGACCCCGTGATCCGAGAGAATCACCACATCAAAGGGACGGTCCGGGTGCTCCTGTCGGACCTCCCTGATCATGGTCTCCAGGGCCTCGAATACGGGCCTCGCGGCGTCCGGCCCGGAGAAGTGCATCACCAGGTCCATTTCCCCTATATAGATCGTGTAGAGGTCTTTTTCGGAAGCAACGAAACCGTCGATCCCCTTCCGCAGTTGCTTGATGCTCCCTTTTACGGGATTCAGCGCGTTCAGGCCACCCACTGCAATTCCTGTCCGCGTTACGTCGAAGAAGCCCCTCCAGGGGAATTCGATTCGGTAGTAGCTGATGACCCCGCCGCCGCGCACCGTGTTGCTGACCCAGTTGTAGTGGCGGTTCTCATACCCCGGCGAGACCCCCACGCCCAAGGGCGCGATGAGGGCCGGGATGGCTACGTTCGTGCCCGAGGGAAACGTACTGACCATGGGGACCGGGCCCTTCAGGTCCTGGAACAGCGCCGGCTCACCCAGCGACGGGTTGGTGATCCGTTCCACGGCCTCGTACGGGACTGCATCGAGCAGGACCAAAAGGGTCCGCCTGGCCTCTTCGGAAGAGGCCGGAGACGGTCCGGCGAGGCAGATCGTTGCGAGTGCCGCAAGGGTTCCGAGAATGAAACGAGAAAATAGTGTGGATCGAGTCATGAGGGGCTCCGCAAGAGGGGCAATATAAAGGAAGGCCCTCCGGCGTGTCAATCGAAAGGGGCCAAGGGAATCGGGAATGAGACCCGGGCGGCAACTGAAGACGTCTTCGTGCTGGTACGGGACGGGGCCGCCTATGCGGGCACGTCTGTCAAAGAGGCGCCGGCTCGGGACGGGCCGGCTGCCAAGAGAGCGGTTCCGGGCCTCGTAGGCACGTTCGAGGGGTTTCTCCGGTCGCCTGATGACGAGGTGGAGTCCCTGGCGGACTGGCTCCTCGAGCCCCTGGACGTCCTTGCAGGTGACGGCCCTTTCTGAACAGCCCGTGGGCTGGCTACCTGATATCCACGATAGCCTGTTTCGCCGGGTATTTCTTGAAAGTCCTCATGTGCTCGGCGCGAGCCTTCATCATGATCGGTGCGAGCCACGTCTTCCGGATAATCATCGGCCTCCGCTCCCGCGGGTCCACGTACAGGTTGAAGGCGAAGGCCTTGTCCGCGGTTTCGACCGTTCCCTGGTTCATGCCCCCCATGGCGCTGTAGCTTCCGTTGCCGATGTTCACGACGTGGTTGTAGATCTTGTACTCACGCCACCGGATGGCGTGGAATCTGCCGTCAGACCAGAAGTAGACGACGTTACGATTCGAAAGCCCATTGTCGGCCAGGAAGAACGAGGTCTGGTCGATGCCGTCGATGTAGCGGTCCTTCGGGACCAGGTCCGCGCGCCCGGCCAGGCCGAGGGAGGTGTTGAAGAAGTCGGCCAGGTCCACCAGCCCGTCCGAGACGCGGCCCGCCTTGATCGTCCCGGGCATCCAGACGATCCCGGATACACGGACGCCCCCCTCCCAGCTCGTGCCCTTCGAGCCTCGCCACGGGGCGTAACCCGCGTCCGGCCACGTGTCCTCTTCCACGCCGTTGTCCGAAGTGAACAGAACAAGGGTGTTTTCCGCCTGGCCCGTGTCCCGGAGGGCCTGCAGGATTTCTCCCGTGATGTCGTCCACCTCGATCATTCCATCCTTGTACGGATACTTGGACGGGGATTTCCCTGCATACCCCTCCGCCGGGTAGTTGTCGAAATGGACCTTGCTGAAGCAGTGCCAGAGGAAGAAGGGCTTGTCGCTGTCGGCCTGACGCTTGATGAACTCCACCGAATAGTTCTTGAAATCCATGTCACAGTTTGCCAGGCCCGGGATGTCGAGGAGTTTCACGTTTTCCAGTTCCTCCCCCTTCTTGCCCTTGACGAGATGCTTGGAGAAGGGGAACTTCTCGATCGATGCCCGGAAGAAAGGATTGTTCGCGATTTCCGGGTTGAAATAGGGGTCCCGCCACTCCGTGTAGATGTTGGCAACCCCGAGGAACCCGAAGAACTCGTCGAACCCATTGTTTTGCGGCTGGTTTTCCCTGGTCTCCCCGAGATGCCATTTCCCCACTGCAGCCGTCGTGTAGCCTGCCTTCTTGAGGAGGGTGGCGACCGTGACCTCGTCCCCGATTCCGCCGGCCTCCCCGTACATGGGCGGCCGGTAGATCCCGTGCCGGATGTTCAGGCGGCCGCTCAGCATGGTCGCCCGCGTTGGGGTGCAGGTGTGCTGGGAGTAGGTGGACGTCAACCGCAGCCCCTCGGCGGCCATCCTGTCGATCTTCGGTGTGGGCGCGCCGACAGCCTCACCCCCTCCGAAGCAACCCGGGTCGCCCCACCCCATGTCGTCCACGAGCAGGACGATGATGTTCGGCTTCTTCCCGAACTTCTTCTCCAGGGCCTCGAGCTTCTTCGCGGCCTCCTTTGCCTGTTCCGGATGGGCGATGTATGGCTGCAGGCTGTCCCGCTCCCTCGTGATCGGTGGGAAGGGATTGTCCGGATGGAGCATCATTGCAGCCATTTGCTGGGATTCCGTAGACTGTGCTGTGGCCGGGTGCATAAGCCAGCTCAGCAGAATGGCGGTGGCGATCAAAAAGACTCCGGCGCATCGCTTTTTCATGACCCACTCCTTCCTTTGGATACGGTTTCCCGGGAATTCGGGGACAGGCACCGAACTCCCGGCAGGACACAATCTAGGCAAGTATGGGGCGGTCTGTCAATCAGCCTGAAAAAGGCGTGGCAGGGGCTTCCCGGCAGAGACGGCGGCTCAGCAGGTTCAAGGCAACGCCGATGGCGTCTCCGGAGAAGTGATCGGACGTACTGCGATCGACCAGGAGGGTCAGATTTGCGGGAAACTCCGAGTCGCCCAGCCAGAGGATATAGTCGACCGGAAATTTCGGGAAGACGTGAAAGCGGGCCGCCACATCGCCGCCCGTGATGGGCTCGCCTCCGAGGCGTTTCGCGGCATTCAGGAAGCCCTCGCCGTCGTGCCCGAAGGCCTGCTCGATTCTGCGAATGTCCATGTCAAGGCCGTTGCGGAATAGATCGAACCCCTTATACAGGTCCCGGGGAAGGACCATGTCATAGCTTACGGGTTGATTCTGTGCGCTCACCAGGTAGACGAGGACCAGGAAGGGAAGCTGACGGTCCCATTCGTCCCATGTCTCCGTGCGTTCCGGATGTGACTTGATGACCTTCTCGTCTTCCGCGTGGACAAGCCAGTTCTCGTTCAAGCTGCCGATTCGAATCGAACCGTCCTCGGCCAGGGTCCCTCCGCTGAAGGCGCACACCGTTTCTTTCCTCAGGTTTCTCAGCTTTTCCCAGAACATCTGGGAGGTTTTCGGCCAGACAGCGCCGTCTATGTTCTGGAATTCGCCGGCAATCGGGTCTTCCGCATCACCGGGCCTGAAGAACCCGCAGGGATAGCAGAGATTGATTTTCGTGTCTGTAGTCATCGTATGCGATCCGTATCTGTTTTGTTTTTTTTCATGTTGTTATACGAAGTTATTATACGGGTCGCGGCCTGCAGATTCAATCAGACGGCTGCTCTTTCGCCCCCGCCTTCTCGAGCAACTCGACAATATCCGAGTATCTCCGGCTCTTCGCCAGGGTCAAGGCCGTGAGACCCTTGGCGGTTTCGAGGTTCACTTCCGCCCCTGCGGCGATCAGCTCCTTGACGATCCCGGCATGTCCCTCAGTGGATGCGAACATCAGGGCCGTCGAACCCTCGCCGTTCTTTGCGTTCACATCGGCTCCCGCGGCGACGAGCACCCGGACGATCTCCTCGTGCCCTCGTACGGTCGCGGCGATCAGGGCCGTGTTGTCTTCTCTGTTCTTCGCGTTCAGGTAGACCCCGTATGCTATGAGCATCTTGACGATTTCGATATGCCCGTTCTGAGATGCGAGCATCAAGACGGTGTCGGCATTGTTCATTCTCGCGTTCACGTCGGCACCTTTGGCGATCAGCAGGCCGGCGACCTTTGCATGTCCGTTCTGGGCCGC
>Ga0180434_10006801_pt1 | contig 13053 bp, 11 predicted proteins | sample SS_ome_7_FD_132453 | JGI IMG/M metagenome (GOLD analysis project Ga0180434, IMG submission 132453) | Hypersaline lake sediment archaeal communities from the Salton Sea, California, USA - SS_1_D_2 metaG | ecosystem: Environmental > Aquatic > Non-marine Saline and Alkaline > Hypersaline >... | reverse complement strand
TCGCCCATGTGGACCGAATCAAGGGTCGTTTCGACGACTTCATCCAGGTCATCAAGGATTCCCTGGTGGTGGCGCGCCGTTCGCTCCGGGACACGCCGAAGAAGCTCGAGGTGTTGCGCTTGAACCGGGTGGTGGACGCCGGGGCACAGGGCTTCGTCTATTTTCTCGAAGGCATATGGGAGGCACTGAGGGATAGCAATCCCCGCCGGGTCCTGTCCTGGCGGAGAACACGGGTTGAGCCCGCGCGAGATACCCATCGGATGGAGGACCTGAACTACCGGTATTGCACCGAGGGCGTGATCGAGGGCGACGCTCTGGACACAGGCGCCATACGCGCCCGCCTGAGGGAGATGGGCGACTCACTGGTGGTGGCCGGATCGAACACGAAGATGCGGATTCATATTCACACCGACCGGCCCGAGGAGGTCTTTTGGTTTCTTAAAAATCAGGGAACGGTGAGCCAGCCCAAGGTGGACGACATGCGCAGGCAGTATGAGACGATTCACGATCGCAAGCACGGCATTGCCCTGGTGACCGACTCGGTGTGTGATCTGCCTGCGGAACTGGTGGATCGGTATCAGATCCACCGGGTGCCGATCCACATCCATTTCGGACCGAACCACTTTCTGGACAAGAGCACCATCACACCCGTCCAGTTCTACGGCATGCTGGATTCCTCGCCCGATTATCCCACGACCTCCCAGCCCGGAATGAACGAACTGCTCTCACTGTATCGCAGACTGGCCGATCATTACGATTCGGTGCTGGCCATCCATATGAGCCGGAAACTCAGCGGGACCTGGAACGCCAGCCGGAAAGCCGCGGATCAGGTCGCCTCGGAAACCGGGAAGACCCTTTCGGTCATCGATTCACGCCAGTTGTCCGGGTCGTTGGGGTTGGTGGTGCTGCGCGCCGCCGAGGCCATCGACGCGGGACGATCACATGGAGACATTCTGGCCGAAGTGGAACGCTGGTGCGAAAACGCCCTGATTCTCGTCAGTGTCAAAACATTGAAATACATGGTCAAGGGGGGGAGGGTCAGTCCGATGAAGGGCAAGCTGGCCAATGTGCTGAACCTGAAGCCGATCGTCTCCTTGAACGCGGAGGGCGATTCGATTCTATACGACAAGGCGTTCAGCCAGAAGGGCAGCATGAAACGGATCTTGGCCCTTCTCGAACGCCACATCCGGGGGAAAAGGATCTGGAAATTCTCGGTGATGCACGCCCATGACCCGGAGGCCGCCCGCTGGTTCTCGGAGCGGTTGTCCGAGAACCTGGATTGCCGGCCGGAGTACATCATCGACATATCCCCGGCGGTCGGTGTGAGTGCAGGTTACGGGGCCACCGCCGTGGCCCTGATGACCGAATGAGGCGGGGATGGCTTTCCTCTGGATCTGGTTGACCGGTTTGCTTCTCATCCTGGCGGTGCTGACCTGTCTTTGGCTCATCAGCATCCGGCTGCGCAACGTCAGTATCGTGGATATCTTCTGGGGCGGCGGGTTTGTTCTGCTGGGGCTGTGGTACCACGTAAAAACACCGGCCGCCGGCGGGTGGAAAACGGTGGTGCTTGGTCTGGTGGTCCTCTGGGGATTGCGCCTGACGTTCTACCTGGCCTGGCGCAACCGCGGCCGGGGCGAGGATCCCCGTTACCGGGAATTCAGGAAGAAATACGGCGAGACCAGGTACTGGTGGATCAGTTACTTTCAAACCTTCCTGCTCCAGGGTGTCTTGATGTGGTTCATCTCCGCCCCCCTGCTGGCCGCCCAGGTCGGTGGTTTTTCCGCCCGTCCCGGTGTTTTTGATTTCATCGGTGTCGCGCTTTGGACGATCGGCATGGTGTTCGAGACGGGGGGGGACCTGCAGCTGCTTCGCTTCAAATCGAGGCCCGGAAACCGGGGAAAGGTGCTTCAAAGCGGCTTTTGGCGGTATACCCGACATCCCAACTATTTCGGCGACGCCTGCGTTTGGTGGGGCTTCGGATTCATGGCCCTGGCCGGGGGAAAAGCCTGGCCTCTCCTGGGTTCCCTGACCATGACCGTGCTGCTGCTGCGGGTGTCGGGTGTGACGCTCCTCGAGAGGTCTCTGGAACGCAGCAAACCGGAGTACCGTGAATACATGGAAAGAACCTCGGCCTTCTTCCCCTGGTTTCCCAAGAAAACCATCCGCCGGTCGTCGAATCCCTGAGCGCCTTGCTCTCAGTGACGAAAGTGGCGCACGCCGGTGAAGAGCAGGCTGATACGATGCTTTTCGGCGGCTGCGATGACCTCCTCGTCGCGGACGGAGCCTCCGGGTTCCACCACCACCGATATCTTTTTCTCCGCGGCCCGTTCGATGGAATCGGGGAAGGGGAAGAAGGCGTCCGATAGAAGCACGGCGCCGTCCAGAGCCGTTTCGCTCTTGGAGATGGCGATTTCCACGGCGTCGACGCGGCTCATCTGGCCGGCGCCCACCCCGATCAGCATGCGGTCCTTCACCAGGATGATGCCGTTGGATTTCACAAACTTCATCAGCTTCCAGCCGAAGGCCACGTCGTTTTTTTCCCCGGGCTTGGGTGAACGGGTGGTCTGGAGACGGAACGAAGCCATTTCCTCTGTGGAATGGTCTCGGTCTTGCATGAGGAAGCCTCCGGGAACCGTCTTGACATCCAGGGGTTCCCGGTATCCGAAATCCATTTGTATCAGGCGCAGATTCTTTTTCTTCCTGAGGATGCCGAGGGCGTCCGGGGAGAAATCGGGAGCCACGACCACCTCAAAAAAGACCTGGGCCATGGCTTTGGCGGTGGGACCTTCCACGCGGCGATTGAAGCCCACGATACCGCCGAAAGCCGATTTCGGGTCACCGGCGAGGGCGCGTTCAAAGGCCTCGGACTGGGTGGCGGCCAGGGCCGCGCCGCAGGGATTCTGGTGCTTGACGATGACCGAGAACATCTCCTTCTGCGGGGTGCAGGAGACGACTTCGTAGACCATGGATATGTCGAGGAGGTTGTTGAAGGAGAGATCTTTCCCCTGAAGCTTCGCGAATCGTGCCAGGGGGGATTCCCGGTCGTGGATGTAGAGTGACGCCTTCTGATGTGGGTTTTAACCGTAGCGCAGGTCCATTGATTTCCTGCCGGCCAGGCTGAAATAGGGGGTGAGGATTCCCCCCTCGGTTGAGAGGTAGCGGGCGATCAGGGAATCGTAGAATGAGCAGTAGGAAAAGGCCTTCTGGGCCAGGGCCTGACGGTCCGGGAGATCGAGGTCCCCCGTCTCGATCAGCCGGTCCACGGTGGATTCGTAGTCTGCGGAATCGACCACCACGATGGTCCCGGGGAAGTTTTTCGCCGCGGCCCGCACCATGGAGGGGCCGCCGATGTCGATGTTCTCCAGCATGGCGTCCAGGCCTTTGTCTCGATCGGCCAGCGCCTCCTCGAAGGGGTAGAAGTTGACCATCACGAGGTCGATTTTGGAGGTGTCGAACTGCTTCAACTGGGTGAGATGTGCCTCGGTTTTCTTGGCCAGGATGGGGCCGAAGACCAGCGGGTGAAGCGTCTTGACGCGTCCGTCGAGTATCTCCGGGAACTGCGTGAGGTCCGACACCTCGATCACGTCCACGCCGTGGTCATTGAGGTGGCGTGCCGTACCTCCGGTAGAGATGATCTGCCAGCCGGCATCGCGAAGTCGGCGGCCAATGGTCTCGATGCCATCCTTGTGATACACACTGATCAACGCCAGTTTCATTTCGACTCCTTGTCCTGCGGCCTCGCGCCCGGGATCCGGCGGTTGCCGCCATCTGGGCGCCGGCAACGTCTGCTCTCATTTTAATCACTGCCGGGGTGAAAATCAAGACGGCCGCAGGAGAGCGCAAGGGGTTGACACCCCCCCCCTTTTTTTGCTAGAATGAACGGTTCATGAAAAAGAACACGGGTACTTGACACATCTAGTGTCTTGTGATACGATATACTCAATATGTAGTGAGAGGTGAAATGCCATGTTGGTAAAAAAATGGGTGTTGATCTCTATGGCCCTGGCCGTTGGTGCGGGGTTCCTGCTGACCAACCTCATCCAACTCTCCAGCCAGAACGACAGCCAGCACCGCCGGATCTCCGCGTTGACGAGCCAGGTGGAACGTTTGCAGGCCCGGCTGGATGAAAAGAAGGCCGCCCTGTCCAAACTCGATATACTGAGCTACCACGAAAAAGTGGTCCGCAAGAAATACCCCATATTTTCCAAGATCGTCGATGTGGCCTACGAGAAAAGCAAAGAGTACGGGTTCAATCCCAATCTCATTCTCAGCCTGATTCAGGTGGAGAGCAACTTTCAACCCCGTGCCGTGTCCCATGCCGGGGCCTACGGCCTGATGCAGGTCAACCTGCCGGTGTGGAAGGATGAACTCGACATCGATCCCCTGCGTATCTTCGACATCGAGTACAACATCGATCTGGGTTTGAGGATCCTGAAGCACTACCATGACGAATCCAACGGCGATCTGCTTCAGGCGCTGCATCTCTACAACAACGGCTACCTGTACAACAACCACAAATACAAAGACCGCGTGGTGTCTTCCGTCTTTTATTGATCCGCGGTTCTTGTCGTCCGGGCTGGCGTGCAGGGGTAGACGACCGGCATGAAAACCATCGCCCTGATCAGTGATTTCGGCACGAACGACCCCTACGTCGGGATACTCCACGGGGTTGCCCGAAGGATCCACCCCCGGATCGAAACACTGGACCTCTGTCACGGGATTCCCGCCTTTTCACCCCTCCCCGCCGCGTTTGTTCTCGAGCAGGGCCTGGCCTTTTTCCCTCCGCGGACCGTGTTCGTGGTGGTGGTGGATCCCGGTGTCGGTTCCCGGCGGCGGATCCTTCTGGCCGAAAAGGACGGTTGCGTGTGTATCGGTCCGGACAACGGGGTGCTGACACCGGTTCTCGTCGATTCCCCGCGCCGGGTGGCCTCTCTGGATCGGCCCGATTTTTTTCTCGTTCACACCGCAACCCGTGGGGCGTCCACCTTCGATGCGCGAGACAAGATGGTGCCGGCCGCCGCCTATCTCTGCCTGGGGGTGTCTCCCGAGGCGATGTCCAGCCCGGTCCAGGATCCAGTGACCCTCGAAGGGTACCGCCCGCTCCGGCGGGGTGCAGACATCGTGGGCCAGGTGGTCTACGAGGATCGTTTCGGCAACCTGATCAGCAACATACCCGGTCGGGGGCTGAAACCGCCGTTCCGGGTGACCGTTGCGGGGCGGAAGATCTCCGGTCATGTGGAGGTGTACGCGCAGGGCGGCCGTGATCCCTTCACGCTCGTCGGTAGCCATGGGAACCTGGAGATCGCCGTGAAGGAAGGTTCGGCGGCCAAGGCGCTCAAAGCGGGTATCGGCAGCCCGGTTCGCGTCTCTCCCCTGGGATCCTGAGGATTCGTATGCGCGGCGGTCCGTTTATGATCCGGCACCGCGCCGTCAGCCTGTGTCTGATGGTCTTCTGCCTGCAGGCGGGATCCTCCGCCCAGGTGACGGAACGGGTGGAGGTCTGGGAGCGCGTGTTTTCGCGTGATCTGGCAACCAGCGACATGGTGATACTGACCCGGCATGATCTGGAGACGTTCGATGTGAGCACTCTCACAGATCTGTTCGCCTTCTGCGCCGGCGTGGGCGTGGCCCGGCGCGGTCCCGGATCGTTCGACATCACCATGGGCGGCGGCAATTTCCAGCAGGTGCTGGTGATGGTCAACGGCGTCCCCGTGTCCAATCCCCAGACCGGCCATTTCAACACGCTGCTGCCCTTCTCGCTGGCCGATGTCGAACGCGTGGAGGTGATCCGCGGCGCGGCTGCCGGCATGTATGGGGGCGGCGGGTCCACCGGCGCGATCAACATCATCCTGAACCGGAAGCGCCGGGGTGGGGCGATCGAAACGACCGGCGGAGAGAACGGTACCCTGGCCACGCGGCTCGTCTACGATGGCGCCGCCGGGCAATGGCATGGCGGGGTGTCGCTGGAGCAGGCCCGTTCAAGCGGATACTATTCGGGAAGGGAGTTCGATCGCTGGATCGCCGCGGTGCGCGTCCTTCGTGAAGCGGAAAACCACGAGACGGGTCTGCTGGCCGGATACCGTTTTGACGGTGTCGGCGCCGACGGTTTCTACGGAGACTATCCCTCCGTCGAGGAGATCGACTCGCTCTTCATCCAGGCGAGCCATAGAATGGGATTCGAGGGTGGGCGGCTGCTTTTCAATACGGCCTACCGCAGGGTCGGGGATGACTTCGTCCTCGATCGCCGCCGTCCGGATTTCTTCCGGAACAGGAGTGACACGGACCAGGGATTCTTCGATGTCTCCTTCCTGCGCCGCTGGTCCGGATTTCGGTTCGAGGGAGGGCTCAACCTGCGTCTGGAAGGCATGGCGAGCAGCGCCATGGGAGACCACGGTCGATCCGGTACCGGCCTGGTACTCTCGGGTGGCATGGATCTCCCGCGGGGGGCGCTGGAGGCGGGTCTCCGCGTCGAATGGTGGAGCGGTGACGGCCCGCAGCCCGGTGTGTTTCTGGGATGGCGCCACGGGTTGGGCCGTTTGCTCTGGCTCGGTCTCTCGGCCGGCCGTACCTTTCGTCCGCCTTCCTTCACCGAGCTTTTCTACGCCTCTCCGGCCAACATGGGCGACCCGGATCTGTCCGCCGAATCGGCCTGGCATGTGGACGTCTCTCTGGCTCGGAGCCGGGGCCAAACCGCCTGGCGGATCAACGGCACCCTGCGCCGGCAGGACGGATTGATCGATTGGATCAGGGATTCATCCGATGCCGGCGATGCCGAGGCACCCTGGCGGGCCGCAAACCTGGATCCGCACACGGTGGCCGGACTGCAGGCCGCGGTGGAGGGATCGGCGGGCGCCGTCCACTGGCAACTGGCCCTGGAGACGTTGCGGATTCTGTCTGAGCCCACGGGCATCGAGTCGAAGTACGGTCTCAGGTTCCCCGACCTCACCCTGCGAACCCGGCTGTCGTGGCGTCCCGCGAGGGGATTCGGTTTATCGGCCCGCCATGAGTACAAGACCATTCACCGTACCGAGGAGGCCGGCCACTTCCTCGATCTGGTGGCTTCCCTGCGCCTGCAGTGTCTGGAATTGCGGCTGAGGATGGACAACGTGTTCGGCACCGTGATCGAGGAGATCCCCGGCGTACCGGTCAGCGGACGCTGGCTGCGTTTCGAGATCCGGCTGCTTCTATGAACGGATCCCGGGTGTCGCGAAACGCGACATGCCGCCGGAGCGGTTTTCTGCGGATATCAGCGGGTTGCATTCCTTCTTCCCACTCGCTTGTAACGATTCGTGACACCTCTGCCATGTCTCGTTGATAAGAGCCAATATCGGGTGTTTACGACCCATTCTGGCCTGAGAATGTAGCGAAATGAGACAGAGAGGCCGACACCGCATCGTGTCCGGATCTTCACCAAGATGACCGATAACAAATGGTTTTATTTCCACTCAACGACATGGTATTCATCTTGCTATGGTATAACCCTGTGACGTGAATCGGCCATGGGCATCAGAGATACCATGAGACTGGCATCCTCTTCATATCACCTAGGACCGGGTTCCGGGCGGGGAAGCCATCGGATTCCCGCCCAAGATATCCAATCCTCACCCGGGATCCGGTCCAATACAACCGTGACGGTTTGTTATTCGGCAGCCGAGAGGTTGCCTCAGGCTTTAACCACCCTCCTTACGCTTATCCACATCCGCGCCGGTGTGTTGTTTTCGTACCGCGAATGTCCCCGAACACCGGCCGCGGATGTGGAAATAGGACCGGAGATTCGGCGATGGAAGTCGAGTGGACCGGGAACCGCACGATAGGCGCCCAGGCGCTGGAATCGATTCTCGCGTGTGGTCTCGGCCGTTTCGCCGTCATGGACGTCACCGCGATCATTCATCTTTCCGATGACGACTACCTGCCGCTGAGCGGGGAGTACGCTCTGGAGCTCCTCGGTCAAAGCCCGGAACTGGCACCCTCGGGCTACCTCGCCGATGTGTTCGATTGCGACGATTTCGCCCTGTGCGCCCGGGCCCGGGCCGCCTGTATCGCCCGCGCCCGTCTCTGGCGCCATCCCATCTGCCTCGGTATCGTCCAGACCCGGAGCCATGCCATGAATTTTACCGTGGACGGCAGGGGCCGATTGTGGCTGGTCGATTTTATCTATCGACGCACGCGGTGCGAGCATTTCGAGCGGTTCCTGGAACGCGAACTCGGTCATCGCTGCCTGGTGCGGCATTCTCTGGAGTTCATCTATGCCTGATGGCTGCAAAACCCGGATCGTTTGGCCGCTCATGGGACTTCTGCTCATGGCCGGCGGTTTCGGCGCCGCGGGTTGCCGTCCGCTCCGCCTGAGGGTGTCTCCCTGCCGGGGCGAGCGACCGGTGGAAGGGATCGTCTACACCCTTCCCAAGAACCTGCTGAGGGTGGACGTCGCGGTCACGCTGCAATGGGTCGACGAACTCGTGCTGGATGACGATTCGCAGAGCGCACGCTATCGCACCCGCGTGCGTGCCGAAGTCGGTGAAGCCGATCTGACGCCGGTGGCTGTGGCCGATACGCACTGCCGCTACGAGATCAGAACCTCCCGGCCCGGCGGCTTCCTGGGCCGGGGATCTTTTTCCCTTGCCCAGAGCGAGGAGGGATTTCTCACTGCGGCGGGCCTGGAGACCGAAGACCTGGTGCTCGAAGCCCTGCAGGGTTTGGCCGACCTGGGATTCAAAATCATTCGTCCCGCGGGTGCCGGGGACTCCGACCAAGCACTGTACCGTACCTACACCCAAACCCTCTCACAGTACCGTCGGACCTTGGAAAGACGGGAGCGCCTGATCGAGGAGGTTCTGCGCGCTTCGCTGGACGGCAAGACCGCCCTGGACGTGGCCAAAAAGGCCCTGGATCTGCTCGCTGCCGTGGAGAAAACGCTCTCTCTGCGCCTCGGGTCCTTGCGGCGTCGCGACCCGGGCCAGAAGACGGTCACGCTGGTGCAGATGGTGGATCCGCAACCTCTGGAGGCGCCGCGAGGCGCCCTGCTCTCTGAAACCTGGATCGATGCCGCGGGGTGTCCCGCTCTCGCCGCTCTGATCCGCCGGTTCGCCGCCGCGGGGATCACGGTGGAGGGATGGGTGGAACGGTTCTGGCTGGGGATCTATTCGACCGATGACGGCGCGGTCGAGGCGATGGGATTGGCAGATGAACCGCCCTGGTCGGGGTACGTCTACCGGCTGCCCCGGGACTGCCGCTGCTGCCTGCGCGCCCACGGGGAAAACGGCCCGCTGGTGCTGGAGGAGCGTGTCCGGATCAACCAGTTCGGGTCGCTGGCCCTGCTGCCGGTGACGCCCGGCCGTCTCGGCCGGCGGACTTTCGAACTGACGCTGCATCGACTCACCGGCTCCATTTCCCGGCTGGAGGTATCCAGCGAACGGGCGCCGGCGTCGGTGCTCACCGACACCGCCCTGGAGGTGGCCGAACGCGTGGAGAGCCGCAGCGGCGTCCGGTGGGAAACCGAAAAACTGCTGCGGGAGATCGAGCTTCTGGAGGCCAAGATCGAACGGATCGAGGCCGAACGGGAGCTGGAGGCGCTGGAAGAGGAGCGCTGAGGTGGATGCCTGCAAGCTCACGGAGACGACGGTCCGGACCGTGGTGGAGATGGACCTGGAGGAGATCGGCCGCATCACCATCGATCACCTGGCCGCCCGTTTCGGCGTCGACCGGACGTTGCTCTGCAAACGCTTCAAGCGGGAGCAGGGCATCACCCTGGGCCTGTTCATCCGCAAGATCAAGATGGTCAAGTGCGAGCTCTACCTCTGTGGCCACCGGGACATCACCGTGAAGCAGCTGTCACGGATTTCCGGGTTCGAGGACGCCGAGTACTTCGCCCGGATCTTCAAATCGCATTTCGGCTCCCTGCCCAGCCGTTACGATCCCTTCGATTCCTGAGCACATTTTTCCCGGTTGCCCGCCAGGATTTTCGGTGTATTTTTATAGTGGAAAGGATGTAATAGGGGAGGAGAGTCATGCATATCAAGGGAATCATCATCACCTGTGTCTGCGTGTTCGGCCTGTGCGCCTGTAAGGCGGACCTGATCGTATCCGATGTGGCCGTGACATGGAACGATGCGACCCAGCAGGTGAATGCGGAAATCAAGAACATCGGCAACGCGAACGCCGGGGCCTTCATGGTCTACTTCGACGGTGAGGAGAGCCCCGTGTCGCCCAATCACAGGCCCCAGGTGCGGTTGCAGGTGAACGGGCTGGCCAAAGGCGGGTCCGTGACCTTGACCGCCGATTTCTCGCCGCTGGCCCATCCCGACAACCGGAATCTGGCCAACGTCTACCAGATCCATGTGGCCGCCGACGCCAAGAACGCGGTGCCGGAGTCGAACGAGACGAACAACGACCGCCGCGCGAGCCTGTGAGTGGCCCGGCTCTTTTCAGAGTCTACCGGTTTTTCGGAGATCGCCCCTTGGATCGATGATCCGGGGAGCGTCGAGAGAAAGAACATGAGTTAATCGAGGAGGGGGTCCCATGTCTCAAACGACGTTTCGTATCGCAAGTTTCAACGTGGAGAACCTGTTCGACCGTCCGAAAGTATTCAACTTCCAGGACAAATCCATCGGGGACGAATTGCTCCGGCGGATCGACGGGTTCCGCAAGATCCTGAAGAAGGAGGTCTATACCAAGGAGGACAAGGCGGCGTTGATCGCCGAGTACACGCTGGGTGACGCCGCCGCCGGCGTGCCGCCCCTGAAGGATTATATCAAGGTGCGCGAGGACCGCGGCAAGCTCTGGAGCTGGCGGTACCGGCGGATCGTCGGCGTCGCGGCCGGGGGTCAGAAAGAATGGGACGGCACCGTGGAGTTCGTCCGGGCCAAGTTCTCCGAAACGGGACGCAAGAACACGGGGAAGGTCATCACCGGTGTCAAGGCCGACGTGGCCTGCATCGTGGAGGCCGACAACCGGCCCGCCCTGAAGAAGTTCGACACCGACGTCCTGCGTTCGCGCTACCCCTACGAGATGCTGATCGACGGCAACGACCTGCGGGGCATCGACGTCGCCCTCTACAGCCGTTTTTCCATCGGGCGGATCTTCACCCACATGTTCGACGGTACGAGCCGCAGCCGCACCTTCAGCCGAGACTGTCCCGAGTACGAAATCCATCTGCCGAACAGAGAAAAACTGTACATGCTCTGCAACCACCTGAAGAGCAAGGGCTACGATCCCGGCGGCACCGCGGACGAAAGGCGCAAGCGACAGGCCAGGGCCGTGGTCGAGATCCTGGAGAAGTACGACCTGGGCCGGGACTGGGTGGTGGTGGCCGGGGACTTCAACGATACCCCCGACAGCGCACCGCTGAAGGTGCTGATGGATGTGCCGGACCTCCACGACGTCCTGGCCCTCAAGTACCCCGACGCGCCCGGGAAGCGCTGGACCTACCACTACCGTGACTTCGAGCAGATCGACTACATCCTGGTTTCCAAGCCGCTGAAGGAAAAGTTCATCGACGCCGGCGTGGAGCGCCGCGGCATGTACAACCTGAAAAGGCTCACCGAGGATGAGGCTGGAATCGACCGCGAAATCCAGTACGAATCCGTGAACCACTGGACGAACGCCGCCTCCGATCACGGTGCCGTCTGGGCCGACTTCCGCCTGGATATCTAGCCGGGTGGGTGGGGCCACACATTTTTCCAGGGCGCGTACCCGGTGAGGGGCTCCACCCTAGGATACTTCAACCATCCACCGGGCTTTGGCACTGGCGGAGGGGCCCCCAATCCCCCTAAAGGGGGTTTAATCAACAGGTCTTTCAGAGGTGCTTTCTCCCCCTTCAGGGGGCCGGGGGGCCTTGATCACACCGAGACCTCCAGACCTGTTGTGGAGGTCTTTCCATGGTTTGACCTCTTCCTGGATGGGACTTGGATCGCCGGGCTTTGGCACTGGCGGAGGGCCCCCAATCCCCCTAAAGGGGGTTTTGCTAACAGGGCTTTATAAGGTCTTTAAAAAGTGCTTTCTCCCCCTTTAGGGGGCCGGGGGGCCTTGATCACAGCGAGACCTACAGACCTGTTGTGGAGGTCTTTCCATGGTTTGATCTCTCTCTAAAGGGGGGTTGGATCACCGGGATTTCGCAATGGCGGAGGGGCCCCCAACGGCCCAGGCCGCCCTCTCTTCGCTTCGCGAATTCACCTTGACCCCCTAAAGGGGGCTTACTCAAAGTGCTTTGGCACTAGCGGAGAGGCCCCCAATCCCCCTAAAGGGGGCTTTGCTCACAGGGCTTTATAAGGTCTTTAAAAAGTGCTTTCTCCCCCTTTAGGGGGCCGGGGGGCCTTGATCACACCGAGACCTCCAGACCTGTTGTGGAGGTCTTTCCATGGTTTGATCTCTTCCTGGGAAAAAGAAAAAGGGGTCAAGTCTGCATTTGACGTTTCGTGCATAACTTTTCATTCTAAAGGATGACTCTACAGAACCTCTCATCCACTTTTGGTTGCTGGTGACCTAACTGCAGAAACGGTGCCGGTTTCGTCAGGTACGTATTCGACAGCATCCGGTAAGTGTTGCTTATAAGGGGAACAGAACGGCCCATTGGCGACCCGAAACGCCGGGCCTTCATGCTTGATTCAAGACATTCCGATATTCTTCTCTGGCAAGAATATTCTCATGGTACCTTCTCCGGTACATTGGATGATACCTGGCACCTCTATGATCAATGCACAAAGGACGGCTGATATGAAACGGGTCTGAGAAAATTACGTGAAAAGTCAAACACAGACTTGACCCCATTTTTTTTTGATCCTCCGATAGACAACCCACAAATTCCGGTTCAACTTGGTATTCCCTTGGTTTGAGTTACCGATTTATCCTTTATTATCAGGAAAAAAAAGGAACCGACTATCTTGCAAAAGTGCACATTTTTCTGGGTTGTTTTAATATTACCAACCCTGCATTATTAATATCGGTACCAAGTATTAATTGAGGGGAATGTTCACGGCCAAACAAAATGGTCGGATGCAAAATCATGTAATTTGAAGGGGATTACTATAAACGGATTCCTTTCATTCTATCGTGTAGGTG
>Ga0180434_10006799_pt1 | contig 13059 bp, 10 predicted proteins | sample SS_ome_7_FD_132453 | JGI IMG/M metagenome (GOLD analysis project Ga0180434, IMG submission 132453) | Hypersaline lake sediment archaeal communities from the Salton Sea, California, USA - SS_1_D_2 metaG | ecosystem: Environmental > Aquatic > Non-marine Saline and Alkaline > Hypersaline >... | reverse complement strand
GTCATGAAGCCGGTGATCGCGTCGGAGCCGTCGGGGCGCATCCAGTCGGCCTGCGCGCCGAAGTTCTCGCGCCAGTAGTCCGGATCGGCGACATGCGGCGTGAGGTCGAGCCAGTGATCGGCCAGCGCCTTGATGTTGGTCACCCGCGCGATGTCGGGGCCCTGGCCGGCCTCGAGCTGGACCTGAAGCTGTTCCTGCACGACCGAATAGGGCACCTCGTCGAGAATGACGTTGACATCCGGGTTTTCCGCCATGAAGCGGTCCAGCAGATCCTTGATGACGGCGCCCTCGACACCGTCGGAATACCACATCACCCGCACGTCGCCCGCGAGCGCGCCCTGGGCCATCAGCCCGACCGCCAGCGCGGCGAGCGAGGTTTTCATTTTCCGCATCGTCTCCTCCTCTGTTGTCCGCCCGCCTGCGGTGGCGCGCGGGGTTATGTCGTCGCCCCGGTCACAGCGGACCGCGGGGCAGTCTCCTCCGGTCGCCCGCGACCGTCCAGCGGCCCGGATCGAGGCGGCGGCCCTCTGCCGCCACCGCCCCGCCGGCCTCGAACCGGACGATACCATAATCGGGGTCGTCGACCACGAGGCTTCCGTCCGCGCCTGACGCGACGGAAAGCAAGCCGAAACGCGCCGCGAAGTCCGCCGCGTCGCCGTGGCGCGCCCGGTCGCCCAGCCTGACCAGCCACAGCCCGTCGCGGCCCGGCAGCCGCAATTCGTTACCGGCGGTCGGGCCGGTCTCGACGCTCTCGAAGGCGGCCGAACCGCGCAGCACCAGATGCGCCGCGCCGGCGCTGGCCCAAGCCGTGTCGCCGGCGACCTCGGCCATGTCGAAGGCCTGCCGGGGAAACCAGGCATGGGTGAAACCGGGCTGCGGCGCGGTGCCCCGGAACTGCACCACCGCGAGGTCGCGATACTGCTGAACCCGCGGGATCGAGGCCGAGCCGCCCCAATAGGACGGCCGGGCATAGCCCGAATGGATCAGCTCGCCGGGATGGTTGATCCAGACCTGCGCCTGCGCCGCCGCGCCCAGCCGCGCCTGGATCAGCGTTTCCTGGTAGCCCCAGTCGTACCAGCGATAGGCCGCCGCGCTGCCCAGCGCGAAATCGGCGGTCTTGTAGTGGTAAAGCGCGGCAAAGCCGCCTTCGCCCTGCACAAAGCACCATTCCTGCGCCTCCGCGCCCTGCCAGTCGGCGCGCGCGGCCAGGTCGGGCAGCGCCAGCCCGTGGTCGCGCAGGCACAGCGCCAGTTGCGGCGTGGCGTGAAACCGCGTGCCGATCGCGCCCTTGCCCCACAAAAGCCGGCCGATCGCCGACAGTTCCAGCGATCGGGCGGCGCGCAAGGTGTGTTCGTAGCTGCGGCCCTGCGCGCCGGTCAGCACGCCCTTGTGCGCCGAATTCGCCACGATCTCGATCAGCCGGGCGATGCCGCGGCCGGCGCGGTCGCGGATGTCGGCATCCGGCGCCAGCGCGTAGAGCGCGGTCAGCCCCTTCAGGTCGATCGGGAAATAGGGGGCGGAGTTGAACTCGGCCATCTCCCAGCGCTCGAAATGATCCAGCCACTCCCGCAGCCGCGTCGCGCCCACCCGCGCCTGCTCGGCCCCGGTGCGGCCGGAGCGGACGAAGCGGCCGCCGGGATGCAGCGTGCCGGCCAGATAGGCGGCGGTATGGAACAACAGCGCGTGGTTTTCCGAGAAATACCACTGCACGTCGTTGCCCGGCTCGTCCATCCAGTAGCGATAGCCCAGGATCGTGTCGTCCACCCGCGCGCGCAGGTCGTCGCCCAGCACGTCGCCCCAGCGCATCCGGCCCCAGATCAGCGGCACCAGCGCGAAATCGGCGCAGTCCCACAGATCGTCGATCCGGGGCAGGGCGGCGGCGATCATCGCGCGGGTCTCGGCCCCGCCGTCGCCCAGCGCCAGCCGCGCCAGCGCGCGCACCGTGTCGGCCTCGGCCCGCCCGGCGATCTCGGTCAGCGCCTCGTCGATCCGGTCGGCCAGCGCCGCCGGGGCCGGGTCGAGACGGGCGGCATGCACGATCTCGGTGCCGAGGGTGCGGGAGGCGGCGAACCCCTCGACCTCCAGCACCAGCGCGAAATGGCGGAAATCGGCGGGCAGGTCCTCGGCCTCGCCCAGCACGATCCGGTCGGTGCCCGGCGCGATGTCGAGGGCCAGGTCCGGCGCGTCGTCATGCGACATGAAATCGCCCTCGACCCGCGCCCGCAGCCGCGCCGGGGCCGGCAGCGGCCGCGGCAGGACGAGCGCCACCGGCCCGCCATCATAGGAGGGACGGTCGAAATGCATCGCCTCCAGCGTCGCCGCGACGGCTTCGGCCACGTCCGGGGCGCAGGCCACCGGGATCGCCTGCCGCGCCGCCGGCCCGTCCAGATAGTCGAGCTGGATGTAGAACCGCGTGTCGCGCTCCGCGAGATCGTCGAAGACCACCGTCACGGCGTTCTCGCCCGCCCGCAGGCTGACCGAAACCTCCATCTCCCCCTCGAGATTGCGGACATAGGGCGCCAGCCATCCGGCCTCGGCGCCGTTCACGAACACCACCGCGCCGCCGCAGGTCGCCAGCCTGAGCCGCGCCGGCCCCGCCGCCTCCGTCAGGATCAGCGTCTCCGCCCGCGCCGCGATCCGCGTCGGGCGGAACCAGAAGCCCGACAGGTCGAGCCGTGGCGCGCCGAAGGGCAGCCAGGCCCGGTCGGCCGCGCCGGTCTCGGCCGGTTCGGGCCGCCGGTCGCGGAACCGCGCGGCGAACTCGGTGCGGCAGGGATATTCGTGCGGGATGAAGTTCTTCTCCTTCGTCAGAAAGAAGAACGGGTCCATCCGCCCCGCCATCGGCCGGTCGGCGACGTCGAACCGGGCCTCGGCCACGGCCGAATGACGCCACAGCCCGACCGGCGCGCCGGGCGGCAGGGGATGGCACAGCCGGGTCATCGCAGATCGGCCACCGCGACCGGATCGACATCGGTATAGGCCTGGTTCTCGCCTGTCATGCCCCAGACGAACGCATAGGGCCCGGTGCCCGCGCCCATGTGGATCGACCAGGCCGGCGACAGCACCGCCTCGCCATCGGCGACGACCAGATGCCGCGTCGCCTCGGGCCGGCCCATCAGGTGGATCACCCGGTCCCCGGCAGCGAGGTCGAAATAGCAATAGGCCTCCATCCGGCGTTCATGCAGGTGCGGCGGCATCGTGTTCCAGACCGATCCGGGCGCGAGATCGGTGATCCCCATCAGCAGCAGGCAGGACGGCGCCACCTCGGGGTGGATGTACATCCGCAAGACCCGGTGATTGGCCCGCCGCGCCTCGCCCAGTTCCAGCGGCTTGGCCTCGGCCCGCGCGATCCTGCGATGCGGATGGTCGGCCCCGGCGGGCACCGAATTGAGGTAGAACCGCGCCGGCCGGGCCGGATCGTCCGAGGCGAAGCGCAGCGCCCGCGCGCCCCGGCCGACATAGAGGATATCGCGGTTGTCCAGGGCGAAGGTCCGGCCGTCGACCGTGATCCGCCCCGGCCCGCCGAGATTGGCCACCCCGGCCTCGCGGGCGTCGAGGAAATGCGCCGTGCCGACCGCCGCGCCGTCGCCGAATTCCAGTTCCCCGTCCAGAGGCACGATCCCCGCCAGAACCATCCGGTCGACATGGGTATAGGCCCAGTGCGCCGCGCCCGGTTCGAACAGCCCGGCGACGAGGAATTCGTCGCGCAGCCGCCCCGGTGGCATCGCGGGCACGTCCGCGGGCGACGCGCCATGGATCGTGCGCCAGGTCATGTCTGGAACTCCGGATGATTGAGCGCCTCGGCGAGGCACAGGATCGCCAGCGCCTGGCCGTAGCCGGTGGGCTGGATCGGGATGTCGCGGTAGAATTGCAGATCGTGCCCCATCCGCGTGCCGTAGGAAACGCCGCCGACCACGCCAGCCTCGTCCACCCGTGCGACAACCGCGTGAAGCGCGCGCAGCCCCGCCTGCCGTACCGCCTCGCCGGCGCGGCCCTGCCGGCCCGCCTTCAGCATCGCGTAGCCGAAGCCCGCGGTGGCCGAGGTTTCCTCGTAGCTCGCCGGATCGTCCAGCAGCGTGCGCCAGGCGCCCGAGGCGCATTGCAGCGGCAGGAGCGCGGCGATCTGGCTGTCGAGCACGCCCTGCAGGAAGCCTTCGACCGGCGCCGCCGGGCGGCACAATTCGAACAGGTCGAGGATGCCGGCGGTGATCCAGGCATTGCCGCGCGCCCAGCGGGCGCGGGCGAAATTGTGCCGGCCCTCGAAGCTCCAGCCATGGAACCACAGCCCGGTTTCGGGATCGGTCAGGTAGCGGGCATGGACGAGGAACTGGCGCTGCGCCTCGTCGACCAGGTCGCGCCGGCCCGCCGCCTCGCCATAGGCGGCGAGGAACAGGCCCACCATGAACAGCGTGTCGTCCCAAAGCTCGCCCGCGTTGATCCTGTCCGAGACATCGTGCTGGAACCCGCCTTCCTCGGTCCTTGGCGCGGTCGCGACGAACCGGTCGGCCCAGTCGGCCAATATGGCCTGCCAGCGCGGATCGCGGGTCTCGCGCCATAGCAGCGTCAGCGCCAGCATCGGCGCGGTGGTGTTGACGTTCTGCCCCGGCAGCCCGGCCGCGATCCGGCGCGCGTACCAGTCCTCAAGGATCGCGCGCAGCCGGTCGTCGCGCCCGTCCCGCCACAGCCGGGCGAGGCCGTAAAGCCCCACGCCCTGCGGCCATTCCCAGCTGTCGAAACTGATGTAGTCGCCCGGGCTGCCGTCGAGATTGGGTTCGTCGAACCGGCCGTCGTGGCGCAGCCCGGTCATGCCCGCGACAAGCCGCGCAAGGCACAGCCGCAACCGATCGCCCGCCAGCGCCATGATTCCTCCCGCGTCTCCCGCGCCGATCACAGCGAAAGACGGCCCCCGGCACAATCCCAAACTGCAGGGCCCTTCCGCCGCGCGCCGGAACCGGGCACTGTGGCGGCCGAGCCATGGGAGACCCGGGATGCGCAACGTGACGCTGGCGGCAACGCAATTCGCCTGTTCCTGGGACTTGCCGGCCAATGCCGATACCGCCGAACGGCTGGTGCGGCAGGCGGCCGCCGCGGGCGCGCAGGTGATCCTTGTGCAGGAACTCTTCGCCACGCCCTATTTCTGCCTCACCCAGGACGCCGCGCATCTCGCCCTGGCCGCGCCGATCGACGGGCACCCGCTGGTCGCGCGCTTCGCCGACCTGGCGCGCGAACTGGGCGTGGTGCTGCCGGTCTCGGTCTTCGAACGCGCGGGCGAGGCGCATTTCAATTCGGTCGCGATGGTCGATGCCGATGGCCGCGTCCTCGGCGTCTACCGCAAGAGCCACATTCCGCAAAGCCCGGGCTACGAAGAGAAATTCTACTTCTCGCCGGGCGACACCGGGTTCCGGGCCTGGGACACCGCCTTCGGCCGGATCGGGCTGGGCATCTGCTGGGACCAATGGTTCCCCGAGGCGGCGCGGGCGATGGCGCTGGCGGGGGCGGAGCTGCTGCTCTATCCCACCGCCATCGGCACGGAACCGCCGGCGCCGGACTATGACAGCCAGCCGCACTGGGAGATGACGATGCGCGGCCATGCCGCGGCCAACATCCTTCCGCTGGTCGCCGCGAACCGGGTCGGCCGCGAGGCGCAGGGCGGGCGCGAGGTCACCTTCTACGGCTCGTCCTTCATCGCCGGGCCGGACGGGCAGGTGGTGCAGCGGGCCGCGCGCGACGGCGAGGCGGTGCTGACCGCGCGCTTCGACCTCGACGCGATCGGCGCCCTGCGCCGCTCCTGGGGCGTGTTCCGCGACCGCCGGACCGACCTTTACGGCGCGCTGGTCACGCTCGACGGCCGGGCCTGACCGGCCCGCCGCGATTTTGGTCGCGAAATATCCTCGGGGGGAGCCGGCGCAGCCGGCCGGGGGGCAGACGGCCCCCCGCCGCCCTTGCCGCCGCGCGGGCGCTCGGCCATCCTGCGCGGCGGGCAGTGGGGGCGGTGCGGGATGATTCCGGTCAGGGGATACCACGGCGAACGGGTGGCGGTGCTGGGGCTCGGCCGTTCCGGACTTGCGGCGGCGCGGGCGCTGGCCGCCGGCGGCGCGGTGCCGCTGGTCTGGGACGACGGGTCCGAGGCGCGCGACAGGGCCGCGGCCGAGGGCTTCGCCGTGGCGGACCCGGCCCGCCCCGGCGCGCTCGACGGCGTCGCGGCGCTGGTGGTCTCGCCCGGCATCCCGCATCTCTATCCCGCGCCGCATCCCGCGATCGCCGCCGCGCTGGATCGCGGCGTGCCGGTCGACAACGACGTGGGCCTGTTCTTTCGCTCCTTCGCGACACCGGCCTGGGAGCGGATGGACCGGGTGCCGAAGGTCGTGGCCGTCACCGGATCGAACGGCAAGTCCACCACCACCGCGCTGATCGCGCATCTTCTGGCCGAGGCGGGCCGCCCGGTGCAGACCGGCGGCAACATCGGCCGCGGCGTGCTCGATCTCGATCCGGGCGCGGACGGGTCCGTCACGGTGCTGGAACTGTCCTCCTACCAGACCGACCTGGCCCGCGCGCTGACCCCTGACATCGCGGTGTTCACCAATCTCTCGCCCGACCATCTCGACCGGCACGGCGGAATGGGCGGCTATTTCGCCGCCAAGCGGCGGCTGTTTGCCGAGGGCGGGCCGGACCGCGCGGTGATCGGCGTCGACGAGGCCGAGGGCCGGTTCCTCGCCGGCCAGCTGGGGCAGGGCCCGGCCGACGACCGGGTGATCCGGATCTCGGCGGGCCGGAAGCTGGGGGATTTCGGCTGGTCGGTCTTCGCCCGCAAGGGGTTTCTGGCCGAGTGGCGCAAGGGCCGGCAGCTGGCCTCGGTCGATCTGCGCGGCATCGCCGGGCTGCCCGGCGCGCACAACCACCAGAACGCCTGCGCCGCCTGGGCCGCGGCCCGTGCGCTGGGCCTCGCCCCGCGCGAGATCGAGGCCGGGCTGGCCAGCTTCGCCGGCCTGCCGCATCGCAGCCAGCACCTGCGCGACCGTCGCGGCGTGGCCTTCGTCAACGACAGCAAGGCCACGAATGTCGAGGCCGCGGCCCGCGCACTGGCGGCCTTCCCCAAGGTCCGCTGGATCGCCGGCGGGCTGGGCAAGGAGGGCGGTATCGCCGCGCTGGCGCCGGCGCTGGCCCATGTCGTCAAGGCCTACCTGATCGGCCATTCGGCGCGCGACTTCGCGCTGCAACTGGGCCAGACCCCGCACGAGATCTGCGAGACGATGGACCGCGCCGTGGCCCGCGCCGCCGCCGAGGCCGAACCGGGCGAGACCGTGCTGCTGGCCCCCGCCGCGGCAAGCTTCGACCAGTACCCCGATTTCGAGAAGCGCGGCGAGGATTTCGCCCGCCGCGTCGCGGCGCTGCCGGACTGAGCCGGGCCGGCCGCGGCCTCAGCCGACGCTGGCCGCGGTCTCGGCCAGCAGCGTGGCCGAGGCGCGCAGCGCCTCGGTCTCGGCCGCGTCGAGGTCCGGCATCAGGTCGGCCGTGACCCCGGCCGCACCGAGAACGCGCGGCAGCGACAGCGCCACCGGCCCGACGCCCGCGATCTCCGGCGTCACGATCGAGACCGACAGCACCGCGCCCTCGTCGCCGGCGATCGCGCGCACGATCCGCGCCAGCCCGGCGCCGATCCCGTGCCATGTCGCGCCCTTGCCGGCGATGATCCGGTAGGCGGCGCGGCGCACCCCGTCGTCGATCGCCGCGCGCACGGTGTCGGTGATCGGCGCGCCGACCTGCGCGGCGAAGGCGCGGATCGGCACCGACCCGGCCCGCGCCGCCGTCCAGGACAGAACCTCGCTGTCGCCATGCTCGCCCAGCACATAGGCATGCACCGATTGCGGCGCGATCCCCAGATGCGCGCCCAGCAGGCTGCGGAACCGCGCGGTATCGAGGATCGTGCCCGACCCGATCACCCGCGCCGGCGGCAGGCCCGACAGCCGCGTCGCGATGTCGGTCATCACGTCGACCGGGTTGGTGGCGACCAGCAGGATCGCATCGGCGGCGACCCGGCGGACATGGCCGATGACCTCGGAAAACACCGCGGCATTGCGCGACAACAGCGCCAGCCGGGTTTCGCCCGGCCTTTGCGACACGCCGCAGGCCAGGATCACCACGCCGGCCCCGGCGAGATCCGCCCAGTCGCCGGCGCGGACCCGGGCGGCGCGGCCGAAGGGCACGGCATGCGAGATATCCTCTGCCTCCGCCCGCGCCCGCGCCGCGTCGCGGTCGACCAGCACCACCTCGCGCGCGCCGCCGGTCAGCGCCAGCGCGAAGCCCGCCGCGCTGCCGACCATTCCCACCCCGACGATTCCGACCTTCATCGCACCCTCCGCACCGTTTCCCGCCGATCCTAGCAGCCCGGCCGCCACCGGGCACGATCTAGCGCTGGAATCGGCGCGAAAATCCGGCTAGTCTCGCCGCCAGACCCGGAAAACGGGCAGACGGGCAGACGAGGCGGCTTCATGACCGAGATGGTGTTCGGCACCCAGGCGGTGCGCGCGGGCGATCCGATCCTTCCGCGCTGGTGGCGCACGATCGACCGCTGGACGCTGCTGTGCGTGCTGGCGCTGTTCGGCATCGGCATGCTGCTGGGCCTCGCCGCCTCGCCGCCGCTGGCGGAAAAGAACGGGTTCCAGCCGTTCCACTACGTTCAGCGCCAGGCGGTATTCGGGGCCGCGGCTTTCGTGGTGATGCTGCTGGTGTCGATGATGTCGCCCCGGCAGGTGCGGCGGATCGGCGTACTGGGCTTCGTGCTGGCCTTCGTGGCGCTGGCACTGCTGCCGGTCTTCGGCACCGATTTCGGCAAGGGCGCGGTGCGCTGGTACTCGCTGGGCTTCGGCAGCTTCCAGCCCTCGGAATTCCTCAAGCCCTGTTTCGTGATCCTCGCGGCCTGGCTGATGGCGGCCAGCCAGGAAATCGGCGGGCCGCCGGGCAAGTCGTGGTCGCTGATCCTTGCGGGTGTGATCGCACTGTTCCTCGCGCTCCAGCCCGATTTCGGGCAGGCGGCGCTGGTGCTGTTTTCCTGGGGCGTGATCTACTTCGTCGCCGGTGCGCCGTTCCTGCTGCTGACGCTGCTGGCCGGGGTGGCGGTGGCCGGCGGGATGCTGGCCTACAATTCGTCGGAACATTTCGCGCGCCGGATCGACGGCTTCCTCAGCCCCGAGGTCGATCCCCGCACCCAGCTGGGCTATGCGACCAACGCGATCCAGGAGGGTGGGTTCTTCGGCGTCGGCGTCGGCGAGGGCACCGTGAAGTGGTCGCTGCCCGATGCCCATACCGATTTCATCATCGCCGTCGCGGCGGAGGAATACGGGCTGGTACTGGTGCTCGCGATCATCGGGCTTTACGCGGTGATCACCTCGCGCGCGCTGTTTCGGCTGATGCGCGAGCGCGACCCGTTCATCCGGCTGGCCGGGGCGGGGCTGGCCTGCGCCTTCGGCGTTCAGGCGCTGATCAACATGGGCGTTGCGGTCCGGCTTCTGCCGGCCAAGGGCATGACGCTGCCCTTCGTGTCCTACGGCGGATCGTCGGTGATCGCCTCGGGGCTGGCGCTGGGGATGCTGCTGGCGCTGACCCGGACCCGGCCGCAGGGCGGGATCGGCGACATCCTGCTCAAGCAGCGGGGCGGATCGTGGCGCGGACAAGACAGCTGATCATCGCCGCCGGCGGCACCGGCGGCCACATGTTCCCCGCGCAGGCGCTGGCCGAGGCGATGCTGGCGCGCGGCTGGCGCGTGGTGCTGATGACCGATGCGCGCGGCGCCCGCTACGCCGGCGGCTTTCCCGATGCCGTCGAGATCGTCGAGGTCGCGGCGGCGACCTTCGCGCGCGGCGGGGCGCTGGCGAAGGCGGCGGTGCCGGTCCGGCTGGGCGCCGGGGTGGTCGCGGCGCTGGCGCGGATGGCGCGGACCCGGCCCGACGTGGTGGCGGGCTTCGGCGGCTACCCGTCGATCCCGGCGCTGGCGGCGGCGGTGCTGTTGCGGGTGCCGCGGATCATCCATGAACAGAACGGCGTGCCCGGCGAGGTCAACCGCCGCTTCGCGACCCGTGTGCAGGCCTTCGCCTGCGGCACCTGGCCCTGCGCCCTGCCGGCCGGCGTGACGGCAGAGCATACCGGAAACCCGGTGCGCGCGGCGGTGCGCGACCGCGCCGGCGCGCCCTACATCCCGCCGGGCGTCTACCCGATGAACGTGCTGATCCTTGGTGGCAGCCAGGGCGCGCGGATCCTGTCGGACGCGGTGCCCGCGGGCCTTGCCGCGCTGCCCGAGGCGCTGCGCCACCACCTGCGCGTCGCCCACCAGGCCCGGCCCGAGGATGTGGCGCGCGCGGTGGCCGCCTATGACGCGGCCGGCATCGCGGCCGAGGTGCGGCCGTTCTTCGACGACATTCCCCGCCGGCTGAGCGAGGCGCAGCTGGTGATCGCCCGTGCCGGCGCCTCCACCGTGGCGGAACTGGGGGTGATCGGCCGGCCCGCGATCCTCGTGCCCTTCGCCGCGGCGCTGGGCGATCACCAGACCGCCAATGCCCGCGCGCTGGTCGAGGCCGGGGCGGCGATCATGATCCCCGAATCGCGGCTGACGCCCGAGGCCCTTGCACAGGCCGCCGAAACCGTGCTTTCCCGGCCCGACGCGGCGGTGCGGATGGCGCATGCCGCGCTCGCCCAGGCCGTGCCGGATGCCACCGAACGGCTGGTCGGAATCGTGGAACGGGTGGCGGAAGGATCGGCGACAGAATGAACGCGGCGACGAAACTGCCCGGCGAACTGGGGCCCATCCACTTCGTCGGCATCGGCGGGATCGGCATGTCCGGCATCGCCGAGGTGCTGATCACGCTGGGCTACCGGGTGCAGGGATCGGACCTGAAATCCTCGAAGATCACCGACCGGCTCGCGGGCCTCGGCGCGGTGATCTTCGAAGGCCAGCGGGCGGAAAACATCGGCGAGGCGGCGGTGATCGTGATCTCGTCGGCGATCAAGCCGGGCAACCCGGAACTGGAAGAGGCGCGGCGCCGCAAGCTGCCCGTGGTGCGCCGGGCCGAGATGCTGGCCGAGCTGATGCGGCTGAAATCGAACATCGCGGTCGGCGGCACACATGGCAAGACGACGACGACGACGATGGTCGCCACCTTGCTGGACCGGGGCGGGTTCGATCCGACCGTGATCAACGGCGGGATCATCCATGCCTACGGGTCGAACGCGCGGGCGGGCGCGGGCGAATGGATGGTGGTGGAGGCCGACGAAAGCGACGGCAGCTTCAACCGCCTGCCGGCCACCATCGCGATCGTCACCAATATCGACCCCGAGCACATGGAGCACTGGGGCACGATCGAGGCGCTGCGCCAGGGGTTTCACGATTTCGTCTCGAACATCCCGTTCTACGGTCTGGCCGTCTGCTGCACCGACCACCCCGAGGTGCAATCGCTGGTCGGCCGGATCGCCGACCGGCGGGTGACGACCTTCGGCTTCAACGCCCAGGCCGACGTGCGCGCGGTGAACCTGCGCTACGAGGCCGGCGTGGCGCGGTTCGACGTGGCCTTGCAGGGCGAGGGGCCCGACGGCCGGATCGAGGACATGAGCCTGCCGATGCCGGGCGATCACAACGTCTCGAACGCGCTGGCCGCGATCGCCGTCGCCCGGCATCTGGGCATGAAGAAGGACGAGATCCGCGCCGCGCTGGCGGCCTTCGGCGGGGTGAACCGGCGCTTCACCAGGGTCGGCGAGGTGCTGGGCGGGGTGACCGTGATCGACGATTACGGCCATCACCCGGTGGAAATCGCGGCGGTGCTGAAGGCGGCGCGGCAGGCGGTGGCGGGCAATGCCGCGGCGCGCGTCATCGCGGTGCACCAGCCGCATCGCTATTCCCGGCTGTCGACGCTGTTCGAGGATTTCTGCACCTGTTTCAACGAGGCCGATGTCGTCGCCATCGCCGAGGTCTACGGCGCCGGCGAGGCGCCGATTCCCGGCGCGGACCGTGACGCGCTGGTCGCCGGGCTGATCTCGCACGGGCATCGCCACGCCCGCGCGATTCTCGACGAGAAAGACCTCGCGCGGCTGGTGCGCGAACAGGCGCGGCCCGGCGATATCGTGGTTTGTCTGGGCGCCGGCACGATTTCGGCTTGGGCGAACGGGCTGCCGGCGCGACTCGGCGAAAATTGAGCGCAGACGGTGCTTGCGCGCGCGAAGCGTTCGGGCAAACTGTCCACAGGTGGGGGCAAAGCGGCCGCAAAGGGTCGCGGCCGAACCGTTGCCGCGGGGGGCACATGGGGTACGCGCTGATCTTGGCCTGTCTGTGGGCGATCGCGGCCAACGTGATCGCGCTGTTTCCGTCGCGCCGCCAGCACTGGCCGGCGGCCTATGTGCTGATCGCGGTCGGTGTTCCGATCCTCGGCTACGTCACCTACGAGAACGGCCCCTGGGTCGGGCTGCTGGTGCTGGCCGCCGGCGCCTCGATGCTGCGCTGGCCGGTGGTCTACGCGCTGCGCTGGCTGCGCGACCTGATGCCGGATCGCCGGTCGGAGCCCGAAAAGGCGACGGACGCCGCGGAATGACGCGGCGGGCCGGCCCGCCCTGTCTGGCCTCCGCGCCGGTTCCCCGCTAGACGGGGGGCATGCCCGACTGGCCCGACCGCAGATGACCGACCTTGCCGCCCTGCCGCAGGTGCGCGGCACGCTCACCCCGAACCGGCCGCTGGCCGATCTGACATGGCTGCGCGTCGGCGGGCCGGCGGACTGGCTGTTCCAGCCGGCGGACGCCGCCGATCTCGCCGCCTTCCTCGCCGCGCTTCCCGCCGATGTGCCGGTCTTCGCGATGGGCGTGGGGTCGAACCTGATCGTGCGCGATGGCGGGCTACGCGGCGTGGTGATCCGGCTGGGGCGGGGTTTCAGCGCAATCGAGGTTGCCGGTCGCCGCGTCACCGCCGGGGCGGCCGCGCTGGATGCCCATGTCGCGCGGCGCGCCGCCGAGGCCGGGGTGGACCTGACCTTCCTGCGCACCATCCCCGGCACGATCGGCGGCGCGGTGCGGATGAACGCGGGC
>Ga0180434_10006797_pt1 | contig 13061 bp, 7 predicted proteins | sample SS_ome_7_FD_132453 | JGI IMG/M metagenome (GOLD analysis project Ga0180434, IMG submission 132453) | Hypersaline lake sediment archaeal communities from the Salton Sea, California, USA - SS_1_D_2 metaG | ecosystem: Environmental > Aquatic > Non-marine Saline and Alkaline > Hypersaline > Sediment... | reverse complement strand
GAGCTGGTTTCAGGGTAGTTTTCCTCTTTGACAGCCTTGAAGCGAGAAAAAAGAAGAGGATAAGCATGTAGCGTCCTCTCGTTGAATGCCTTCGGACGCGGGTTCGATTCCCGCCGCCTCCATACAATTTCTTGCTTCGGCAGGCTCTTTTTCTCCTTACCCACCTACCTACGCCGGCAAATCTGATTCCCTCATTAATATTACTGGTCTCCAGCTTGCCAGCTTTCCTTGTCCTAAATTCTTCTCGCTGTCTTTATTCAGATGCGTTGCGGAGCAACGGTCTTTCTTTTTTTATTCTCAGGGTCTTTCGAAAATTTTTTTTAAAAATTTTGACTCTTTCTATTATTTTATTTAATATATAGTAGAAATCTGTAAATATATAAAATATAATCTATATAATATAACAGTAAAAGGTTGAGGTCATGTCAAACAAAATATCAGTAAATTTAAATAAATTGAGGACACAGCATGGGTACTCTCTTGAAAAGGTTGCCCGTCTTGCTGATTTATCACTAAATACAATCGTAAAAATTGAAAATGGCGTAAATAAAAATCCAACAATTGACACCTTGACAAAAATAGCCAAGGCTCTGGATGTTGGAGTTGATGATTTATTGAAATAATGAATTATGAATACTGATTTAACTTTTATCACAAATGAAGAAAGTAAAAATCTCCAGGAGAGGTTCAAGGTACTTATAAAGGACACCAAATATTTTGATGTTCTTTCTGGATATTTTTATACAAGTGGCTTTTATGCTCTCTATAAGTCATTAGAAAAAACAAAAAAAATCAGAATTCTAATAGGAATAAAAACGAGCAGGCAGACTTATGACTTGATAGAGAAAGCGAAAAATCAAAATATCATTAATTTTTCTCATGCTGAGGCAAAAGAGGAGTTTTCAAATACTGTTGTAGACGAAATGGAAAAATCTGAGGATCAAGTATATGTTGAAGAAGGTGTGCAGAAATTCATTGAATGGCTAAAAAGTGGTAAGTTGGAAATAAAAGCTTACCCTACAGAAAATATTCATGCCAAACTCTACATTATGACTTTTGTTAAGGGTGACCGCGATTTAGGCAGAGTAATTACCGGGTCTAGCAATTTTTCACAAAGCGGGCTTGTAGATAACCTTGAATTCAATGTCGAGCTTAAAAACAGGTCAGATTATGATTTTGCTTGTAAAAAATTTAATGAACTCTGGAGAAATGCAGTTGATGTATCTGATAAATATCTTGAGACAATTAATTCTAAAACATGGCTAAATAACAAGATAACGCCTTATGAGTTATACTTAAAATATTTATATGAATACTTGAAAGAAAAAATAAACCTTGACCAAGAAGAAATATTCACCCGTTATGTACCCCATGCTTTTATGGATCTTGAGTATCAACGGGAAGCAGTAAAAGATGCCAAGGGTAAATTAGAAGAATACGGCGGAGTATTTTTAGCAGACGTAGTAGGTTTAGGGAAAACTTATATTTCATCTATGCTGGCACAACAATTAGATGGACGCAATCTGATTATTTGCCCTCCTATCCTAATAGAATACTGGCGAGATACTTTTTCTGATTTTCGAGTTCCTGCTGATGTGGAGTCTTTGGGTAAATTAGATAAAATAATTGAAAAAGGTACTGAAAAGTATAAAAATATTTTTATTGATGAAGCCCATCGTTTTCGCAACGAGACTAATCAAACATACGAAAGATTAAAACAAATCTGCTGGGGAAAAAGAATTATCCTTGTATCAGCCACCCCGCAGAATAATACTCCAATAGACCTTTTAAGCCAGATAAAGTTATTCCAAAAAGGACACAATAGCACCATTCCTAACTTAAAAGACATAGAGAGATATTTTAATTTTCTTCAGAAAAAATTAAAGGGAATAGACCGCCAAACCGATTTTCCGAAATACATCTCTATAATTAAGGAAAATTCTAAAATAATAAGAGAAACCATTTTAAAATATTTAATGGTCAGAAGAACCAGGCAAGAAGTAAGAAATTATTTTAAAAAAGATTTAGCCAACCGGAAATTTAAGTTTCCAGAAGCCAGTAAGCCCAACAAAGTATTCTATCAATTTGATAAAGAAACAGACCGCGTATTTAATGAAACCATTGAAGAAATAAAAAAATTCAAATATGCCCGCTATACACCAATTTTATATTTAAAAGAACCGAGCCCAGAAGAAAGAGAGGAAGAAGTCGGCCAGCGTAACCTAAGACGTTTCATGAAAATTCTTTTGGTCAAACGCCTTGAAAGCAGTTTCTTTGCCTTTAAAAACACATTAGATAGATTTATCTCTTCATACGTAAGGTTTATCAAAATGTGCGAGGATGGCACTGTCTATATAAGTAAAAAATATACAGAAAAGATATTTGAACTCCTTGATAATGATGATGAAGAAGAAATAATGAAATTAGTGGAAGAAGAAAAAGTAAGACAGTATAAAATCAAGGAATTCAAAAATGAATACCTTGATGATTTAAAAAGTGATTTAAACGTTCTTAGAGGAGTTAAGTCCTTATGGAAAAGTATAACAACTGATCCGAAGATTAAGAAATTTAAGAATATATTAGCCAGTGAAAGAATTTTAAAAGAAAATAAGCTTATTGTGTTTACAGAGTCAAAAGAAACCGCAGAATATTTAGAGACAAATTTAAAAAGTATTTATAAAGATTCTGTTATATCTCATTCCAGTAAGTCCAGTGCTTCCGTTATGGATAGAATAAAAGAAAATTATGACCCTAAACACAAACACCCCAAAAATGATATAAGAATACTGGTCACTACAGAAGTCCTTTCCGAAGGGGTAAATTTACACCGTTCTAATGTAGTTATAAATTACGATCTTCCCTGGAATCCTGCCCGTGTTATACAAAGAGCAGGCCGCGTAAACAGGGTTGATACTAAATTTGACGATATATATATTTATAACTTTTTTCCGACAATACAATCAAACAATGTAATGAAACTGGAAGAAGCAGCTATTGGAAAAATTCAATCCTTTCATAATATGTTAGGAGAAGACTCAGCTTATTTGACCGACGGCGAAGAAGTTACTTCTCATGAATTATTTAATAGACTAAACTCAAAAAAAGTCATTGAGGGTGAAGACGAGGAAGAAGATACAGAACTTAAGTATTTATCAGAAATCAGGGATATCCGCGATAAAAAAGCGGAGTTATTTGAAAAAATAAAACGACTCCCAAAAAAAGCACGAAGTGCCAAAAAATATTTTGTAGAAAAGGAAGCAGTTCTAACCTTTTTTAGAAAGGGTAAATTAAGAAAGATATTTATAACCGATAGCAATTCTACAAGAGAATTAGATTTCTTCCAAACAGCCAATATTTTAAAATCAAAGCCAGATGAGAAAAGAGAAAAACTTGGTAAAGAATTCTATGAATATCTGGATAAAAATAAGAAAGAATTTAAGTTATCTACTATTGAAGAAATCAGAGAATTTAAACAAAAGGGTGGTAAAAGTAGCGAAGCAAAATTAATCCGCATAATTAAAGCGATTCAGAAAATGACGGGTTTTACTGAAGATGATGAGGAGTATCTAAAAAAGCTACTCAATCTTTTAGAAGAAGGAACTCTGCCCAAGCAAACTACAAAAACAATAATTAAGAATATTGGTAAGGAGTCCAATCACTTAAAAATATATGGAATAATCAGAAAAAATATTCCTGATAGCTTTTTTGTTACGCCTGTAGCGGAACAGGCAGCGCAGAGTTACGGTCCAAGGGAAGTAATCCTATCAGAATATCTGATTAACCAGTAACATGGATAAACAATATGCAATAAACCTGATAAGAGAAACCTTTGAAAATTCATTCAAGAAAAAGAAATTCGTCCTTTTTGTGAAAGAATTATTCAACAGGATTTCATTAGAGACGTTTGAATATTTCGGTCAGTATATCCCTGATTCCTTTAAACCATACATAAGCAAATACGAACGCATTGGAAAATATCAGGACAGCGATAATAACAGAATTGATGTTCTAATAGTTCGCCTTAATAAGGAAACATCCATTGAACGAGCCCGGACTATGCAGAGAAATTTTGTTGCTGGATATCTTAACGGCAAATATGGAAGCGACAAATCAAAAGATGCTGCTTTAGTAGCTTTTGTCTCACCTAATCAGGAAGACTGGCGGTTTTCACTTGTTAAGATGGAATATAAGCTCACCCAGACCAAAACAGGAAGACCAAAAGGTAAAGAAGAATTCACGCCTGCAAAGAGATTCTCGTTTTTAGTAGGCATAAATGAGCATAGTCATACTGCGCAATCACGGCTTTATCCTCTCCTGAAAGAAGATGTAAACAACCCGACGCTTGCCCAGTTAGAAGAGGCTTTTGATATGGAAACGGTTACAAAGGAATTCTTTGAAAATTATCGTGACCTTTTTATCCGAGTTAAAGAAGCCATAGAACATATTACAAACAAGGATTCTGATATTAAGAAGGATTTTGCTATTAGGAAGGTCGACATAGTTGATTTTGCAAAAAAATTAATGGGACAGATTGTTTTCCTTTATTTTTTACAGAAAAAGGGATGGTTCGGTGTTGAAAAAGGAAAAGACTGGGGCACGGGTTCTAAAAGATTTTTACGCGATTTATTCGAAAGAAAAATTATAACGTATAAAAACTTCTTTAATAATGTATTAGAACCTTTGTTTTATGACGCTCTTGCACGGGATCGTTCAGATATTGACCATTATAATGAACATTTCAAAACTAAAATACCATTTCTGAATGGCGGTTTGTTTGACCCAATAAATGACTATGACTGGGTTAATACGGATATTTTATTATCGGATAAATTATTTTCAAATGACAATATAACAAGACAAGGTGATAAGGGTGACGGCATACTTGATGTTTTTGACAGATATAATTTTACCGTCCGTGAAGATGAACCTCTTGAAAAAGAAGTTGCCATTGACCCTGAACTACTTGGTAAAGCTTATGAAAAGTTTAATGCAATCCGGTCAGATAACTTTATCGAATATAAAAAGGCACTAAGAAGTGGACATAAAGGAGCAGAAACAAAATTCAATAAGCAATATGGAGTTTATTATACTCCCCGTGAAATAGTCCATTACATGTGTCAGCAGAGTTTAATAAATTATTTAGTAACCGAGACGGAAGGCAAGATAAATAAAGAGGCCATAGAGTTTTTAATATTGCACGGGGAAAAATATATTGAGTATTTAAAAATAGCAAAAGAAAAAAAAGACGAAGGCAAGAAATCAGACAGGTATAAGGAAACAGAATATTTCATTGAAATAAAAAGATATGCTTCAGAGGTAGATAACTGGCTGGCAAATATAAAAGTTTGCGATCCGGCAATAGGTTCGGGCGCTTTTCCTGTGGGTATGATGTCAGAAATAATCAAAGCCAGATTGTTTTTCTTGGAAACGAAATGCGTAAACGAATTTTATGTAAATATTGAAGGCGATAGAGTTAAAAGAAATGCCTATAATTATAAACGAGATTGCATACATAATTCCCTTTATGGCGTGGACATTGATCACGGCGCTGTAGAAATTGCAAAGCTTCGCCTCTGGCTTTCTCTTGTGGTAGATGAAGAAGATATAAAAACAATTAAACCATTGCCTAACCTTGATTATAGGATAATGCAAGGAAATAGTCTTCTTGAGGAATATGAAGGGATTAAACTGATTGATGAGAAATTTTTTAAGAAGGAGTATGATAAAACAGGGATAATAAAGAGATTAGAAGATAAACAGAAAGAATTGCAGGAAGAATATTATGACCTTCATAAAGAGAGTCAAATTAATCGTATAGAAAAGGTTCGGCTCGAAAAAGAATTAAATAAAATAGACGGACAGATAAAAAAAATAAAAAGTCCCGCAAAACCAGACGAAGAAATACTAAACCTTTTTGAATTAAGCGAAGCGAAAAAGAAAGCTGATAGACTCTTATACTTGCAAAAACATTATTTTGATACCTTTTATAAATCAGATAAAGATAAATTGAAAGAAGAGATTGAACATTTAATATGGGATCTGATAAAAACCTCCCTTAAAGAACAGAATAAAGAAGATAAGATTAAAGAAATTGTTCAGTTTCAGGAGACCAATACTAAACCATTCTTTTTATGGCATTTATATTTTGCCGAAGTATTTAAAGAAAAAAATGGGTTTGATGTAGTAATTGCCAATCCTCCGTATGTAAAAGAATATATCAATAGACATGCTTTTAATGGTTTAAGAGAATCACCTTACTACAAAGGTAAAATGGATATATGGTATTTCTTTGCGTGTAAAGGTATTGATTTATTAAAGAAAGAAAACGGTGTTCTTACTTTTATTGCACAAAACAACTGGGTTACAAGTTATGGCGCATCGGTAATGAGAAATAAAGTTATACAGGATACTCAAATAACAAAACTTATAGATTTTAGTAGTTATATGATATTTGAAGATTCGGGTATTCAAACAATGATTATGATATTCAAATCAGATTCAAAAACTGACAATTATAAATTTGACTACAGAAAATTAGAAGGAAAAGATTTGGATTTTACAGATGTTTTGAATCTACTCAATAAGAATCAAAATTATAATGCAAAATATTTGTCCCCAATTATCCAAAAAAATAGATTTATTGATAAATCTCTCACTTTTAGTGATTCAGAAATTGAGAAGGTGCTAAATAAGCTTTTGAATATTAGTAATTTTAAACTCAAAGAAAATGAAGTAGCTAACGGAATCCATCATCATCATGGTAGTGTAAACAAAGATAGACAGAAAATATTGGGTGATAAATTCAGTGTTGGGGATGGAATATTTGTGTTAAGTGATAAGGAGAAAAATAGTATTCCATTCACCAAAAAAGAATTGGAATTGATTAAACCTTCATATACCACAAAAGAACTTGGAAGATATTATGCTAATAGAGAAAATTCTGAATGGGTTATATACACTGATTCAAAATTCAAATATACTGAGAATATAAAACCGTATCAAAATATAAAGAAACATTTGGATAATTTTAAGAAAGTTATTACTTCAGATAATAAACCCTATGGATTACACAGAGCTAGAGATGAGAAATTCTTTAAGGGTGAAAAAATTATAGCTGTTCGAAAATGTATTGAGCCTACTTTTGCCTATACAGATTTTGATTGCTATGTATCAGCAACTTTTTATGTAATCAAAAGCGAACGATTATATATGAAATATTTAACTGCAATATTAAATTCAAAATTGATTGCATTTTGGTTAAAAAATAAAGGTAAAATGCAAGGTAATAATTATCAAATAGATAAAGAACCACTTTTATCGTTGCCTTTAAAAAATGTCCCTAATTCAGAGCAGCAGCCATTTATTGAAGTCGTTGACAAGATTTTATCAATTACCAAAGAAAATGATTATTTAAAAAATTCTACCAAGCAAGCAAAAGTCAAAGAGTACGAACGCCAGATTGACCAAATGGTTTATAAATTACATGGCTTAACCGAAGAAGAAATAAAGATTGTTGAAGGTATGAGCAAAAAATAGAAGAAAAAATATGTATTTATCAGAGATAAAAATTTGGAATTTTCGCAAGTATGGTTCAAAAGAGAATGGGGACCCAGGTCTGCATTTCAAGTTTAACGAAGGATTGAATTTACTTGTTGGAGAAAACGATTCTGGTAAAACGGCTATTATTGATGCGATAAAGTTTGTTTTACAAACACAAAGTTATGATTATCAACGGTTAGTAGAAGAAGACTTTTTTCTGCCACCAGAGCTTGAACCCTCTGATATGAATAGAAAAAAATCGTTAAAGATTGAATGTATATTTCGCGGATTTGATGCTGAAAATAGTGAAGCAGCAAATTTTATAGAATGGCTTGGCATTGAAAAAAATAATGATGAAAATGACCAGTATTTTCTCAAAGTCACACTAATTTCCGAACGCAAAGATAGAAAAATTACTTATGACATAAAAGCTGGCCCCGATGAGGAGGGAACTTATCTTGATGGGGCAGCAAGGGATTTTTTGAGAGTAACCTATCTTAAACCGTTAAGGGATGCGGAAAGCGAATTAATACCTGGCAGAAGATCTCGATTGGCTCAAATTTTAAAAAGCCATAATGCATTTTTTTCTGTTTCAGAAGAAGACCACACAATAACCAAAATTGCTGAAAAAGCGAATAAGCAAATAGAAGGATATTTCAAAGGAAAGGATGAAAACGGTAATGATATTCCAGATAAGTCAGGGAAAAATCTTCTATCAGATATAAATGAATATTTAAAAGAGTTTTTCACAGAAAAAGAGATTAATAAAATTGCTAAATTCACAATTGCTGGCCAAAATTTATTGGGTATTTTAGAAAAGTTAATACTTAACTTAACTGAAGAAAATTCCGGCTTAGGTTCATATAATCGTTTATACATTGCAACAGAGTTATTACTGTTAAAGCGTACTAATTATTATGGCTTAAAAATGACGTTAATTGAAGAGATAGAGGCACATTTACATCCACAAGCACAATTGAGATTGATAGAATATCTTCAAAATGAAATAGCGGATAAATCCGGGGTGCAATTAATAATGACAACTCATAGTCCGAATTTGGCTTCAAAAGTCAAACTTAATAATTTCATAATCTGTAAAAATGATAAAGTTTTCCAAATGGGGAGTAATTTTACTGAATTGGAAAGTGGTGATTATCTATTTCTGGAGCGATTCTTAGATGTTACAAAGGCTAATCTATTTTTTGCACAGGGGATTATTTTGGTTGAGGGAGCTGCAGAAAATATCTTGATTCCGGTTATAGCAGATATCCTTGACAAGCCGCTTACTAAATATGGTGTGTCGGTCGTGAATGTTCAATGCACAGCTTTTTTGAGGTATTCAAAAATTTTTAAAAGAAAGTCAGGTGAAGGAATGGGAGTTAAGGTATCTGTAGTAACTGATAACGACATCAAACCTGATTCAGGAATTACACAAAAGCAGATTAGAGAAAGCAGATTAGAGAAGGAAAAAAAATACAATGGGCAAGATATAAGAACTTTTATTTCTCCAGATTGGACTTTGGAATATGACATCGCTTTGAGTGGATTAAGGAGAGAGTTTTATACTGCTGTATTAAGGGCGGAAAAAATACAAAATAGCAATATTTATGGTCTAACTTCTGAGAAAATCACAGAAGTAAATCAAAAAGTTGAAACTGATTTTGCTGCATGGACTTCTGAACAAAAAACTGAGCAAAATATTGCAAAAGCAATTTATGAGGACTATATACTTGAAAAGAAGATTTCGAAAGCCATTATTGCGCAGTGCTTTGCGGCTTTACTTAAAGAAAGTGAAAGAATAAAAGATCGGATTGAAGCAGACGAGAAAATGAAATATCTGGTAGATGCTATCAAATATGTTACATAATAAAAGATGCAAATAAACATTACAGACAATGAAATATCCTGGGCAGAACGAATTCTTTTGTCACCTGGAAAACATTTATCTGACGAACAAAAAGCAGTAATAAGATGTTTTGAGAATAAAGATATTATTGCATGTCCTGGAAGTGGTAAGACAACAGCCTTAGTTGCCAAATTATTGATTTTGTCTCGTAAGAAACCACTTAAAAACAATAGAGGTATTTGCGTATTTACCCATACGAATGTTGCTATAAATGAAATAAAAGATCATGCTCTCTTCGCTTCTCAAAATCTATTTAATTACCCTAATTATTTTGGAACAATTCAATGTTTTATAGATAAATATCTTGCGATACCTGCATATATTTTAAAGTTTAATAAAAGACTTAGATATATTGATAATGAGGTTTTTAACTCGGTTATCGAGAGAAGTTATAATAGTTTGCATTCAGCAAAGGCTTGGTTTGATAAAAGGAGAGAAGGAGGACTGGAATATCTTCAAAGGCTACGATTTAATAAAGATAACTTTGGTATTTCTCTAAAAATTGATGGAAGGGAATTTATAGGGATCGATACACCAACTTATAGAGAGATCAATTGTTTAAAACTACGAATACTTAAGTGGGGTTATTTATGTTACAAAGACGCATACTCATTGGCATTTGAATATCTTAGAGAACATCCCGGAGTTCGGGGATTTATTTCAAAGAGATTCGCATATGTTTTCATTGATGAAATGCAGGATTCAAGCACAATCCAAGTTGAGTTACTGAATAAGATATTCAATGATAATGTTGTTATTCAAAAAATAGGTGATATCAATCAGTCAATATTTGATTATGATGGTGATTTAGAATGCGGATGGACAATAAATAACAGTAGAACTATGTGTATTGCAGGTAGTAAAAGATTTCCCAGCTCTATAGCAAGCAAAGTAGAAAGACTTTGCGTGCACCAGCAAACTATAACAGGAAATGGTCGTCAAACAGAAATTACTCCTATGATTATTGTTTATAACGATAGTACAGTTCAACAAGTTCTTAGCAAATATGGAGAAATAATTATAAGAAATAATCTACATCAGAATGATAAAAGAATTTTTAAAGCGATCGGTTGGCGTGGTAAACCGCACGATAGAGAAAGAACTATACCAAGTTATTGGAATGATTATTCTAAAGAAGTAAAAATTAGAAGAACCGAATTTAATAATCTGAAAAGTTATTTGGATTCACAGTCTGATGATTCTATTTATTCGCAGGGAGTTAATTTTTACAGAAGGAGATTGGTTGAAGCTTTCTTAAAGTGTCTAAGAATTGTTGGAATTCCTGAAAATGGTAGAACATTTACAGATAAAAAACTAAATAAATATATTTTGGAAAATAGGCCGAATTTTTACAAAGATTTTAGGATTAATCTGGCTAAATGGTGTATGAAAATACATAGAAAAGAAGAGGTCTATGAAGAAATAAAAAATTTTATAACAAATGAATTTAAGAATATTTTTAATTTTGATGTGAATAGTGAGCTTTTAAGTTTTATTAATTCCACTAATTCGGAAGAAGGTAATGAAGGAGCCATATGTAGTAATAATATCTATAAATATTCTTCTGGAGAAGATGAAGTCAATATAGAGGTTTCGACCATTCATAATGTCAAAGGTGAAACACATACTGCAACATGCTATCTTGAAACTTATTTTCGCGATTATGATATAAAAAGAATATTGGATTTTATAATAGGTAATGGCAATAATCCAAATGGAAAGGTTTTAATAAAGAATCTTAAAATGTCTTTTGTTGGAATGTCTCGTCCTTCACATCTTCTATGTGTGGCGATACATAATGATAATATTTTAGGAAGAGAAGAAGAGCTGCGTAATAGTGGTTGGGATATAAATAATGATTTAGTCGGGGGAATGGCAGTTTACAATTAGAGTAATTAAAGTCAGCGAAGCTGGCTTTTCGGATGCCCCTGAGGAGAAAATAAATAAAAATTATTAAAACTCGAGGAGTAAAAACCATGTTAAAACTTAGAGGACTTTATTACATTACACATATTGATAATCTTCCTTCAATTTTAGAAAACGGTATTTTATGTCATAAAAGAGTGAAAGAAGAAAATATTAAATTTACTCCAATCTATGATAAGGAAATTGTTGAGAATAGAATGAAGAAAAAGGTTGATAGGCATAGTCTGTGGGATTTTGTTAATTTATATTTTCAGCCAAGAAATGCAATGCTTTATCGAGTGATGTTTTTTAGCAGAGTGAAACCAGAAGATATAATAATCATAGGTCTTAAAAGCAGTGTTTTAGGCAAAAAAAATATTTTTATTACTAATGGAAATGCAGCAAGTCCTTATACGGAAATTTTCTCATCACTGAAAGCGCAAAATATTGTTAAATCTATACGAGAAAAAACTGATAAAGAATGGTGGGCATCTGAAGATGGTTCTAAAAGAGAATTAATGGCTGAGACTTTAGTTCCAGATAATGTTAATCCTCAATCTATAAGCGAGATTTATGTATCAAATCATAATGCGTTAAGCAAAGTAAGACAAATTTGCGAAAAAAATATGCCAGTTATTCCTGAGCCGGAATTGTTTTTCCTTTTTTCCCGTGAAATTTCTCTAACACCAACACTTTCCCTTGTTGAAGGAGATATGTTTTTCTCAAGGATGCAAACACTTACTGTAAGCGTAAATACAGTAGGCGTAATGGGTAAAGGACTTGCATCAAGAGCGAAGTATCAATTTCCTGATGTTTACGTAAAGTATCAAGATTTATGCAAAGGTAAGACTCTTAAAATGGGCAAGCCATATCTTTATAAAAGGGAGACATCATTAGACTTTATATTGGCTGACGAATCAGAAAGATTAACACATTTAAATCTGCAGACCTGGTTTTTGCTTTTTCCTACAAAAACTGACTGGAGAAAAAAGGCAGATTTAAAAGGAATAGAACAAGGACTAAAATTTATTGTTAATCAATATGCAAATGAAGGTATTAAATCTTTAGCAATACCTGCATTGGGTTGTGGGCTTGGATGGCTACCTTGGGGAATTGTGGGCCCACTGCTCTGTAATCATCTGAAGGAATTAAATATACCAATAAATTTATATTTGCCCTTAGAAAGGAAGATTCCAGAGGAGCAGTTATCAAAAGATTTCCTGTTGAAATAAGATAGGAGTGTTTTATCTAGTATATAAAGGTGATTGGAAACTGGCACAAATTATGTCAGAATTTTCTATAAGAGCAATTAAAGCCATCGAAGTTGGTTTTTGGGGTGGGGAGAAACGAACTGCCGGGCCGCGTTGTGGCGATGCGGGAAGTATTCAAGGGTTGGACTAACAGTCGGGTGGGACAGACTGAATTACTTGATATTATGAAGAAAATGTTTCAAAATAGGTTCGTCCTAACCATAAATAGGGCTATTATGATTTTTTTGAATAAAGAGACATTATGCTGGCGCAAATGAAAAATAAACGGTTCGTGATTTTTGCGGTTTTGATAGTCATTCAGGGCTTTCTTCTTTCCCAGCAAAGCCCTTCTATCAAGCTGTCGGTTAAAGATTACTCTGGTTATTCCCGTGTCTTTTTAGAATCTTCTGAGCCTTTAAGCATAAGCACGGAAAAAAGCGGTCAATATATCCTTGTCAGAG
>Ga0180434_10006796_pt1 | contig 13061 bp, 18 predicted proteins | sample SS_ome_7_FD_132453 | JGI IMG/M metagenome (GOLD analysis project Ga0180434, IMG submission 132453) | Hypersaline lake sediment archaeal communities from the Salton Sea, California, USA - SS_1_D_2 metaG | ecosystem: Environmental > Aquatic > Non-marine Saline and Alkaline > Hypersaline >... | reverse complement strand
CTGCTCGACGGGTTCGCAACGATGTTCTCCATTGCGTTGCAGCACGGGGCCAGACCGCAGACTCTGATCGAGAAGTGCCTGCACACGAGGTTTCCACCAGAAGGCTTCACGCTGGATCCTGATCATCCGAACGCAAGCTCACTCTTGGACTACATCGGGGCCCTCGTGAAGGGAATCATCGCAGATGACCACGCAATCGTAGTTGCGTTGAGGACAGCCTATGGACGAGCCAACGATTCACATGGTTCTGGAGAGGCTGGGGTGTCGGAAGATTAGGACCCGTGGTGACGAGGTCTGGGCTACGTGTCCGAACGAGTCCAACCACTACAACGGGACCGACAACAACCCGTCTTTCTCGGCCAGGATTGAGCCGGATGGGAAAAGCCCGTGTTCATGCTTTGCGTGCGACCTGAGCGACCTGCTTGAGCACCTCGCCACCATCTGCGGGATACCTGGGTTCAACGATTACGTCTATGCTGGCATCGACAAGCCGGATGACTGGATTCACATGCCCGCGAACAACCGGGGCATCTTCGGGTTTACGGAGGAAACGGGAGGCCCGATGTTCCCACCAGAGCGTGCCCTGGAGATATTCGAGCGTGCGCTTCACAGGACGCTGAGCGACCGTGGCTTCGGGGTCGATGTAGCGAAGGCGTGGGAGCTACTCTATGACCGCGTCAACGGCAGGGCTATCTTTGTGGTGCGGGACCGCATGGGCAGGCTGAGAGGCGTGTCTGGGCGGGCCGTGCGTAATGGGCAGAGGCCGAAGTACCTCCACTATAGCTGGGATACGGCTGAGAGCAGATTCTGGCCGAGGAAGGAGAGCGGAAGAGAGAGCGACTTCGTGCCATTCGAGAAGTCCGCGTTGCTCTACGGTGAGCACATGGTGGACTGGGACAGGGCCGGGCCGACGAGGCAGCTACTGGTTGTCGTCGAGGGCCAGACGGATGTTCTCAGGTCGTGGCAGGCGAAGTGGAACGCTGTGGCTCCGTTCGGGTCGTCGGTGTCTCCCACGCAGATCTCCACCATCATCGGGCTTGTTCCGAGGGGAGGCGGGGTTCTGATCGCATCGGACGCAGATGCGGCTGGAAGGTCTCTGGAGCGGAAGATCCGGCAGGGGATTGGTGATCGCGTGCCGTTGTACGGAGTTGACTTGCCGGAGGGCAGCGATCCAGCCGATATGGACTGGATGAAACTGGACGAGGTTTACAGCAGTTGCAAGTTGGTGAAATTGCGTTGACTAACTGATAAGTTTCTGTTATTCTTGGTATTGCTTCCGATCATGGGGCAAATAAAGCGCCCGATCATGGGCCGAAAAAAGGAGAGGTCAAATGTCTTGGTTCAGTCAAGGATTCGGAGGAGTTAAGAAGGAGGAGAAGCGCCGGGCGCAGGCAGCCAACCGTGTGTCTCGCTGGTGGATGCCGAAGCCGGAGCCCAACAAGCCGTCGGAGGCAGAGATCATCTTCCTCGACGACGAGCCGTTCTGCTTCTACGAGCACAACCCCAAGCTCACCAGAGAGATCAACGGCCAGATGAAGACCGGGTGGAAGGATAACTGGTTCACCTGCGTCGAGGGGGTCTTCAAGGACGACCCCGGATGCGCCATGTGCCGCAACGGCATTGGCAAGTACTACGTGGGCTTGCTCACTATCCTCGACTGCTCCGAATTCGAGTGGGAGGGCAAGATCTACAAGAACACCAGGAAGCTGTTCGCTGCCAAATTCAAGACGCTGAAGTACCTGAAGGCGAAGAAGCGTCGCATGGATGGATTGGCCGGCAAGCGGTTCCTGGTGAGCCGGTCCGACGGCGATGCCCCGAGCGTCGGCAACGACTTCGAATTCATCCGCGAGGAGGAGATGATCAAGGACGAGAAGACCGGTCTCTACGTCCTCGCGGACAAGCAGTACTGGTGGAAGGACAAGAAGGAGCAGCAGGAGCATCCGCCTATGCCCTTCGACTACCAGAAGGTCGCTGCCCCGTTGTCCAACGAAGACCTTCAGACCATCCTGGCTGGAGGCACCCCTGACAGCGACCCGGCGTCGTTCAACTTCGGTGAGAATGCGAAGGACGGGGAAGCGCAGGGTGAACAGGGGTCCGGTCAGTCGAGCCCGGATTCCGAGGCGAGCCCCTACTAGGTTCACCACGTAAACGGTCCCATGCAGATTCATGTAGACGGCTGGGCGTGGCTGGACGTTTCCGGCTGGTCCCAGAGTGACGTCGTCAAGCTGCAAGACAGCTTGGTTGTCGTCCCTCGCCAGTACAAGGACGACGACAGTCCGCCCAAGCCCGTCTACCTCTACCGTGAAGAGGTCCGCGACGATGGTGTCTTCCTAGGCATCCCTAGAAAGCATCCGCTCGTCGAGAGACTTGGAACGACGTTCACTTACGACGTGTCGCTGGGGTCTCCCATCGACGTCAAATTCCACGGAACACCACGGTACGATCAGGGAACGGCTGTCGAGCACTTCGTCAAGCTGTTCCATGGCAAGCCGTTTGAGGGAGGGATCCTTCGTGCCCGGGGTGGCTGGGGCAAGACCGTTTGGGCCGCGCAGTTGATCGCAGCGATGAAGATGACGGCGATGGTGGTCGTCCACGGCGGCTACCTCATGGATCAGTGGGAGGAGAGGCTCGATCAGTACTTGCCGACCGCTCGTGTCGGGCGGGTGAGGCAGGGCCGATGCGACTACGCCGGTTACGACGTGGTGATTGTGAGCATCGACTCGCTTGCGTCTGATACGCGGGTCTACCCAGAGGAGTTGTACCGTTGGGCTGGTCTGATTTTTTCAGACGAGGTTCATATCATCGGCGCACAGACGTGGGCTCCCACCATCCCGTTGTTCAACGCAGCGTATCGAGTAGGCCTATCTGCTACTCCCCGGCGATGGGATGGTTGCGCGAAGGTCTTCGACCTGCACATCGGCAAGGTTGAGTATGCGTCCAAGACGAAGACGATGGACGCGAAGATCCGTAGGTGCTTCACGAATTTCAAGATCAGGAAGCGCAGTCCGTTGCACGAGGATCCACCAGACTTCGTTGTCATGCGGCAGTTGAAGAAGGATCCGGAGCGCAACGACTTCATCCTGGACGAGCTACACCTGGCAATAGATGCCGGCCGGCGCATCATGCTGTTCAGCGAGTACAGGGATCACCTGGAAATGCTGAAGGCAGCAGTTGACGCCACCAGGCCTAGCTCACCGACTGCATTTTTCTGGGGTGGACAGACACGGGAGGAGGAAGCGGCAGCGAAGCTGGTTCAGGTTATGTTCCTGACGTACCGCAAAGCGTCTGCCGCACTCGACATACCCGACGCAGACTCGATGTTCCTTGTTACACCACGAAGCGACATTGAGCAGGCGTACTACCGGGTCGCGAGGATGAAAGAGGGGAAGAAGACCCCTGTCATCACGGATTTCATCGATCACCTTGTGCCGTTCCTGGATAGAAAGTGGAAGGCGCGGCAGAGGTTCTATCGGAGCGTGGGAGCGTTGCAATGAGTTTCGACTACAAGGAGTGGTGGAAGCATCAGGGTGACGCCGTGAAACAACGACGACGGAAGAAATATCAGTCCGATCCAGAGTATCGCGAGAAACAGAAGCAATGGTCAGCGGACTACCGCGAGAGGCAACGCAAGCGAGCCCCGAAGAAGTTTCGGAAGAAACAACGGGAGTGGGCTCAGAGGTACAGGGAGAGGAGCCGCGACGATGAACACCAGGGACGCCGGCCGGTCATTGTGACTGTCGAGACTGACCGCGGCAAGGTCGCACTTAGGTGCTGGACGGTTGGGAGGCTTGCGTCCGAGGTTGGACGCACGGTTGACTTCATCGACATGCTCGAGCGCCGAGCCCAGTTGCCTGAATCACCACTGCGGTCCGAGGAGGGGTACCGCTACTACACGGACGAAATGATACAGGGGGTCAAACGGGTGCTTCGATGCCGGCGACGTGTCCGGAAAACGGACGTGACGTTGTACTTCGAGGTGCTCCATTGGTGGAACAAGTCGGGTGCGATGGATGCCCATCGCGTTCTCGGCGTAAACGCAGCAGACATGAACACAGGAGGATGACATGGCAGGCAAGGCAACGAAGAAGACCACCAAGAAGAACGAGAAGGTCGAAGAGAAGCCCAAGGAAGAGGCCTTCACTGCGGACCCGGCTCACATCCGCAAGCTCAACTCCACGGTGTGGCTCACCAGGGAGTTGAAGGTCGGCAAGGAGGTTGTGCTGTCCGAGGAGTCGGAGGAGGCCATCGCGGCGCATGTCTTCGTGACCGAGCCGGCGAAAGTCCGAATCTCCAAGGGCATGACGATCAAGATGGCGAAATTCCAATTCGCCCGGTTCGACTGCGAGGTCAACCTGCCCTGCTACGCCGAGGAGGTTCCTGAGGTCTACGGCATGGTGGACAAGTTTGTCGAGGAGAAGCTGATGGTTGAGGTCGAGGCGGCGAAGAAGTACTTCGACAAGCTCGACAGCAAGGACGAGTAGGGCCATGGCGAAGGACGATCCACAAGAGATCCCGCAGGGGCTGGAGGCGTTCGCCAAGGCCGCGAACAAGCGGTACGGGGTGGGCGCACTCATGACGGCGAACCACCTGAGCCGGATTGCCGTGCCGCGCATCCCGACTGGGATCTGGTCGCTCGACAAGGCGACCGGTGGTGGACTGCCGGTCGGCAGGTTCACTCAGGTGTTCGGATGGGAGTCAACCGGCAAGACGACGCTGTACGTCCGGGCCATCGCAGAGGCACAGCGCATCTGCGGAAATTGCTATCAGCCGGCAGAGCTTGGCCCCGGTGAGGTGATCACTATTGACCCGCTCACGAACAAGGTCGTCAGTGTCGAGTCGCAGGTCGTGGTGGACTGTCCGTGCGGTCACCCTCGCTCACTCACGATGGCCTGGGTTGACCAGGAGGGAACGTGGGACCCCGCGTGGGCCACTGCTCACGGCGTCTTCCCAGAGCGACTGATCATGAGTTGGCCGGAATTCGCAGAGGAGGCTGTTGACATTGTCGAGGGCCTAATCCTGAGCCGGTCGGCTGACATTGTGGTGCTGGATTCAGTTGCTGCCATGTCTCCAAGCGTCGAGGTCAAGGACAGCGCGCAGGACTTCTCCGGACACCCAGGCACACACGCTCGCATCATGGGCACCGCACTGCGGAAGTGGAATTCTGCGATCCAGTCCATGAACCGAATCGCGCGAAGCCAGGACGACGAGTATCGCGTGCCGAGCATCTGGCTGGTGAATCAGCTTCGCGAGAAGATCGGTGTGAAGTTTGGCAACCCCGAAACGAAGCCGGGCGGCAACGCGATTAAGTTTTTCACGTCGGTCGAGGTCCGCACCGGTATGGGTGCCGGTTACAAGGTGGACGACAAGGAGATGGAGACTAAGAGCGTCGAGTTGAAATTCAAGGTCACCAAGAACAAGACGGCACCTGCGAGGCAGGGCGGTAACTACCGCGTCTGCATCGAGCCGCATGACGGCTATGAGACCGGGCAGGTCATGGAGCACAAGACTGTCTTGGATCATGCGATGAAGCATCACCTGGTGGAGCGAGTGTCTGATCGCAAGTACACGTTCGCCGGGCAGGACTTCATCGGGCAGAAGCAGGTCATCGAGTACTGGAAATCGCAGCCTGACGTGTTTGCCGAGGTTCGGCGGATGGTGCTTCAGATTGCGCTCCAGGGCGACGAGGAGTACTAGGAACGAGTAGCCCTGGCCGGGTCGTGAGGTCTGGTCAGATTGACGTGAGGATTCGTGCTACGGCGCACTGATTTCAACGTCTGATTCAGGAGCACCATGAGCAAGCGATCCGGTCAGGGCTCACATTGGGCCCGCCCACAGCCGACCCAGGCAAGCACGCCTGAAACGGTCAAAAAGCACGAGAAGGACGTAGCTCGACTCATGGACTCCGATGGTGGCGCACGCCGCCGCCCGGGGTCTGGGTCGAACGAATTCGCGAAAGGCGATGCCCTGTCTAGGTTCAGGCTCGCGGAAGCCAAACAGACTGAGAAGAAGTCCATCGGGCTCACCAGAAAGTGGCTTCACAAGATCGAGCGCGAGGCCGAGGACGAAGGCAAGATGCCGTTCCTTCACTTCCGATTCCTGCGGATCATGCCTGAACACCACGGCATGACCCCAGACTGGGTTGTCGTGCGGGCGAGGGACTTCCAGACGATGATCGAGCAGATCAATGACGCAACCGATGAATGAGATGGCTCACTGGGACTCGCTTGGTGATCGGGCCAAGGAGAACGCAATCGAAACGGCGAGGCACTTGCTTCTAGGTGTCAGGCGTTGGGTAGACCAGGCCAAGCTGGGCGGCAGTGAGGTGCGGAGCGGAAAGCTGTGCAACGTTTACGAGGAAAACAACCGGCACCTTCTGAGCCGCATAGACAACTCTGTGGTGCGACACCTGGGCGACCTTCTGCGGGCCAAAGTCCCGTCCCCGGCGAAGTCGCTTTACTGTGCCGTTTGGGATCAGGCGATGAAGATCCCGCAGGAGGAGATCACCGACGAGGCAGAGAACGCAATCACTTTGGTGATGCTGCGCGTTCAGAGCACGGCGCAGCTAGTCGAGGACTACAAGGCGTACCCACTGCGGATCGAGTTGATCCGCGAGATGAACAGCAGAAAGCTGACATGAGGTGAGACATGGGAACCGTGGTGACTATCAACAAGAAGTGCGACCGGTGCGGCACGCTCTATGGGAGCGAGCAGACGAGCATCGAAGATCTGATCAAGCGGACGAAGGAGGGGAAGGAGGGCGAGGAGCCTATGCTCGACGACCCCGTGTTCCGGATCGCTATGGTGGGCGAGGACGGGAAGGTCGTCGGGCATGAGTACCGGCAGGTGTGCTCGCGTTGCCGCACGACGCTGTCCAACCTCGTGGCCAATGCCGGCCCGAACCAGCGTCCGCATCGCTCGCAGACGAAGAAGAACGGCAAGAGCGCAAAGGGCAAGAAGTCCACCAAGGAGAAGGAGGCGTAGGGGCATGGACTGGAAGAAGCTGGAGCCAAAGCTCCTGGGAATTCTTCTCGGCGCTACCGTCGGCGCGGCGATCCTGTTCGGCTCGCTTGTGGGTTGCGGTGCGTGCATCGATGACGGGGACGTAAAGGGTGCTGTCAGCAAGCAAGGCTACAAGGATGTGGTGATCAAGGACAAACACATCGTAGCAGTGTCCTGGCGTGGGTGCTCTGATAGCGACGAGGCGGCATACAAGGTCACAGCGACGAACGCCAACGGCCAGCGCGTGGACTTGATTGTCTGCGCTGGCTGGCCGTTCAAAGGCGTGACCATTCGGACGAAATAGGAGGATGACATGAAAGACGACCTGACTGAGATCGTGGTGATCTTGGACCGGAGTGGCTCGATGGATGCGCTTCGTGACGATGCAATCGGAGGCTTCAACGCCTTCATTCACGATCAGCTTGACGTTCCGGGCGATGCGCTCGTGACCCTGGTGCAATTCGATCACGAGTACGAGTGCATCTACAGTGGCAAGCCCATCGGTGAGGTAACCATGCTCGACGGCACGGTCTACGTCCCCCGGGGGAGCACTGCGCTGCTCGATGCGATGGGTCGCACCATCAATGAGGTCGGCGCGAGGCTCGCCGGCATGGACGAAGCCGACCGCCCGGCGAAGGTCATCGTTGTCGTGATCACGGACGGCTACGAGAACGCGAGCGTCGAATTCACGCATGCGAAGGTGAAGGACATGGTGGAGCTTCAGCGTGAGAAGTACTCGTGGGAATTCGTGTTCCTCGCGGCCGATCCCACGACTGTCCAGATGGCTCAGGACCTGTCTGTGCCTGCCGGGAACGTGGCTCTGTTTGCGAACAATCAGGCTGGGGTACGGCATGCCTACGCTGTATCCACCAGGGCTGTCTCAAGCTATCGCAGCGGCACGGGTGACAGCACGAACCTGGCTGACGACGACGACGTGCAGTAGGCCGTGCTATACTGCCCGCTACCCTGAACAGAGAGAACCACCATGACGCCTGACCAAGCCCGGCTACTGGTCCTGGAGGATAGAATCCAAGAGGACATTCCGAAATTCGAGGTTCGGTTCAAGGACAAGAGCAGAGGTCAGAAGGTGATTGGTGCTCTGATGTTCTTCAACCGGAGCTACATGAGTAGCTACGTTTCGACGTTCCACCCATACGTCTACTGGCCCGACGAGAAGGACTACCGCGACAGCCCGTGGTCATCCTTCAAGACGCTGGCTCACGAGTACATCCATCTTCTCGATGCCAAGCGGCATCCGTTCTGGTTCGGGTTCAGCTACTTGCTTCCGCACTTGATTGCGCTGCTCGCACTGGGTGCGGTTGTCGCTGCTTTTCATTCGCTATGGTGGTTGCTCTGCCTTGTGGCTCTGATCGCCGCCGCCCCGCTTCCGTCCCCCTGGCGGACGCACTGGGAAATGCGCGGCTACACGATGACGATGGCAGTCGCAGCGTGGAAACACGGCAACGTCAAGCCAGACATGACTGAGTGGGTTGCGAAGGAATTCACCGGCTGGACCTACTACAAGATGTGGCCCTACAAGAAGTCCACCAAGCGCAGGCTGGCCGATGCAGTTGGAAGGATCCACAGCGGCGATGTTCTGCTCACGTCGTGTGCATTCAGGAAGGTCAAGACGATCATCGACATGAGCGATGAAGCTGTGGTGCAAGAGGCATTGAGGATTGAGCATGAGCGGAAAATCAGAGCGCAAGCCTGACAACCGCATCGCTGATCTGGAGAGGCAGGTCAGGCTGATGAAAAAGCGGCAGGCGAGTCTCGAGATCGCGTTTGCCGAGTTGGCAGCGATCTGCAAGCAGGTCGTGAACACCATATCGAAGGTCATGTCCAGGCTCGACGTAGGAGTCGAGGTGCCGAAGTCGCTGAAAGCGCGAATCGGAAAATTCATGACCTCAGTAGGGGACGAGTAGTCGTTCCCGGCGTAAACGGGAGAGCGAGATGGCGAACAAAAAACAATGGCTGTATCTCACAGATCCTATGATGCATGGCCCTGCGGTCCGTCGCTGGCAGGAGCTTTTGGATTCCATCGGGTATGAGCTTGCCACGGATGGATGGTTCGGAAAGGTCACCGACAGGGAGACCAGGGAGGCCCAGGCTGCCTTTGGTGTGAAGGTAGATGGCATCGTGGGTCCGAAGACCATGGATGCCGCTCACGACGCGCTGGGTGAGCCTGAGGACGACTCACAGCCACAGGTGATCCAGGGCGTCGAGGTCTTCGATTACCGAGGCCAGGTTCCACCACCAAAGAACGGGCGCTGGACTCGAAAGTGGTCAAGTATCTCAGGTGTAGTGCTTCACCGCACAGCCTGTCGCCTGGGCGAGCGCCCGGAACGGTACTTCCCGGTCAACGCGCACATCGGCGTGACCCTTGGTGGGCGCATTGTCCTGGCACACCCGTGGGAGATGATGATCTGGCATGGCCATTATCCTAGCAGGTGGACAATCGGCATCGAGTTTGACGGAAACCCGGAGGGGTATCCTGCCAAGGATGGAAAGCCAGCCTATTACTGGAAGCCTGGTGGTGGCCCTGATCCGATTACGGATGAACAGGTGAAGGCTGGGATGGTCCTGTTGGGCCTCCTCCAGGATGCGTTTTCCAAGAACGGTCAGACGTTCAAGTACATCTATGCTCACAAGCAGTCGAGCGACCAGCGCGAGTGCGACCCCGGGTGGGAGTGCTGGGAGAAAATCGCTGTTCCATGGATGGCGAAATCTGGGGCTGTGCCGGGTGACATTGGCTGGCAGGGGACGGTGTTCGGAACGGGCTATCATGTTTCGCAGCACTGGGACAAGCGCAGTCCGGTCAAGGGGTACCGGGTCCGATAGCATGGTGTAGCTGTTCAATGTCTCCCTCACTTGGGAGGCCTCAACGAGGAGATTTTGAAGATTAGACGTACCTGAAGGAGAAGAGAGATGCGACGTTTTCTTATGATCATGGTGGTCCTGTGTGCCGCAGCCTCACCGGCATTCGCGGGTGGCCAGGCGAACAGTCCAGAGAGCAGCGTTGAGACTGTGGCCAAGCAGACCAGGAAGTCCTTGTTTGTTGGGTCTCATGTTCTGTCGCTTGCGAGAGGGATCATGGCTGTCAGGGGCCACCAGCGTCATGTCACGCCGAAGTATGCCGAGCGTCTTGCCCGAGAGGCGCGCGAGGTCGTCGCGCAGAAGGGCAACGAATGGATGGAACCTCATGTCCTGTTGGGCATGGCTGTCACGGAGTCAGATCTGAAGTGGTGGCTCAAGAGCGGGCACGGCTCCAAGGCTGACTGTGGCCTCACCCAGGTGAACATCACGAGGCTGCGGATGACCCCGGGCAAGAAGCGGAGGTTGTGTCGGCGCATGTGCAAGTCCACCAAGCTGTCCATGCAGTGGACGATGATCGAGTTGAATGAGATCAGGAGGAAGTACTGCAACGGCCGGTGGCTTGCCAGGCTCAGGCGCTTCAACCGCTACACGAAGTACGCGAAGCTCACCAAGCGGCAACAGTTTCTTCGGTGTGTGCTCAACGTCTACAACCAGGGCCCGAGGTTCCTGATGTATATGTACCACCGATGCAACTTCCATTACCGAACGGCGGAAGACATTTCACCAGGATTTCAGGCCACGAAGCGCCGGAGGTGCGAGAGCAGGAATCGGTACTGGATTCGGACCCTCTGTTTTTCCAGAGGGATCAGAGAGAAGAAGATGCCGAAGCGCAGAGTCGGAAGGATCATCCGGAAGACTTCGTGTCGATACGCCTACTCGCTGGCCTGGGTTGACCGGGTCTACAGCTACTAGGCTCACATACGATTCAGGAGATTGGTGATGACGAAGGAAGCCGAGAAAGACCCTGTCGCTGACAGAGGCGCGGAGATTCGTGCTTGGTTCGATGACCGGATTCGAGAGATCGAGGAGGAGCATCAGCGGCAATACAGGCTGATCACTGGGCGTGCGGCGAGGGAGGTTGCCGCTGTCGAGAAGGTTCACCAGAAGAACCTGAAGTCTCTCAGAGACAAGATCTCGTCCAAAGGCATGAAGCATGCGACCGATCACGCCAAGCTGATGCAGGCGATCCGGAAGGAGATGGACGAGGCTCGCCGGGCCTATCAGTCTGACCTGGCCAAGCTGGAGAACGAGGCGGATGGTGAACGCCGCGGATTTCAGGCCACGAAGAAGGAGGCAGTGGACAAGATCGAGACCGAAATGTATGCCGCGCTGTCGTCCAACGACATGGACAAGCAGGCCATGTTGGAGGAGGCAGACAATGAGAAGCGCAAGAGGATGGCTGCGCTCGAGAAAAATCACCAGGAGTCGCAGGGGAGCGACGAGAAGGAGTAGGGGATGGCAATCGCAGAGACCTTCGCAAGGGCAAGAGATTTCATCGACGCGCGAAGCCTGAGGACATTCGCAGAATGGATGTTCGAGGCGATGGGGAGCACGCGCGAGATTCCACCACTGAAGCCAGTCTCTCCGTTGACGGCATCGAAGGCGCATGATCTGTGCCCCCGCATGGAGACTCTCCGGGTGAAGCACGGGGTGACGCTGACGGACACGATCAGGCCTGAGCTTGATTTCATCTTCAAGGTCGGTGATCTGTACCACCACGCCTATCGCAACTGGATGCTGGGTCCGCGTGGGGTCTACGTCGGGCGCTGGAAGTGCATCGTCTGCGGATGGAACACTGACGGCGAGGGGACCGACGAGGAGATTGCGCCCGACGGCACTCCACTGAAGTCGTTCTGCCCTCCGGCACCGCACCCGTCCCGGCGACCGTTCCGCATGGTTCCGATGCCGGAGGAGTGCCCAGAGTGCGGGGCAAAGCGTGTGGCCCCGACGCAGACGTGGAGCGGGAGGTGGGTGGAGAGCAAGGACAACATGATCGTCTTCGATGAATGGCAGCTATTCAACGAAGAGTATGGTGTCCGTTGCAAGGGTGACGGCTGGCGTCGATCTATCCTCACCGGAGAGACCCTCGCCCAGGAGATCAAGAGCATCAGCCCGAACGGGTTCAACCGCGTCAAGCGGTATGGTGTGCGGAAGGAAAAGCCGCAGCACGTTACCCAGCTACAGATCGTCTTGTGGCTGTCTGGCACGAAGCGAGGGGAGCTTGTCTACCTGAACAAGTCAGGTTGGAGGTCGCCAGACGACTTCGTGCATCCGGTGCTGGTGGAGTACGACCCGATGTGGCTCAAGGCCCATGTGTGGAAGCCCATCCGCGAGTTGCGCGACAACCTGGAGGCTGGTACCGTTGCACCTCGGAATATCTGCGCCTCGGCCAACTCTCCGCGGGCTAAGGACTGTCCCTTGGTGAAGATGTGCTTCAAGGAGGATTCAGATGATTGACATGGAGCGCGTTCGCCCCGTAAACGGGTTCGTCATCCTGCGGTTTCCGCCGATCCCAGATCACGTCAAGCTGCCAAGCGGCTTGTTCGCACCACATGACACCCTCGACCCGGTTAAGTGGAGGGCGGCTCAGGTTGTCGCAGTGGACCCGCGAGGGTTCAGGTCGAGGGACAGGACGTTCGTTCCACACGTCGTCAACGTAGGCGACTGGGTGGTGATTGAGGCCATCTTCGGTGACCGCGTCGTCGAGGGGTCAGTCGTCCGCTCAGGCTACCGCGTAGTCTCAGAGGACCAGATCACTGCTGTCATCGAAGGCGATGACGTGGGCGACGACTACATCTTCCCGATGTGACCACCATGAAGACCTCAGTCCTTGGGCTCGACCTCGCGACACGACACTCAGGCCTGTGCTTCATCCCGCACGACTGGGACGGCACCTTTGCATCGCTGCTCACTCTGTCCGTTGAATACGACCTCCCTGGTGCGATGGACGAGTTGACGAAGATCTCGCGCATCGTGGCCACTGCCAACGAGATCCTTCGGTTCATCGACGTGAACGAGCCCGAGGAGATCGCCCTCGAAAACTACGCCTTCAGCGCCCGGTCATCCTCGGTCACCATGCAGGCAGAGATAGGCGGCATCGTGAAGTCACAAATCTACCTGGCCCTGGATCGCGTGCCGACTGTCATCCCTCCGGCGTCTGCAAGGAAGACCCTCACTGGTGGTCT
>Ga0180434_10006795_pt1 | contig 13063 bp, 22 predicted proteins | sample SS_ome_7_FD_132453 | JGI IMG/M metagenome (GOLD analysis project Ga0180434, IMG submission 132453) | Hypersaline lake sediment archaeal communities from the Salton Sea, California, USA - SS_1_D_2 metaG | ecosystem: Environmental > Aquatic > Non-marine Saline and Alkaline > Hypersaline >... | reverse complement strand
TCCTGAGAAACCGAATAAACACTGAGCTGAACAATCGAATGTTTTATGTTTTTCATATGATCACCTTTTTTAATTCATATTCCAGAACATCTGTAGCGCCGATTTTTTTTAAAAGAGGAATCAGTCTGATGGTATCTTGCTTTTTAACCGCGACTTTAACCGCATAACCCATTTCTTTATATAGTGGAGATACCGTTGGCGCCCGCATACAGGGAAGTCTGCCAACCACTTCTTCCAATTTTTCTGAAGGCACATTCATTTCCAGCATAACCCTTCCTCTCGCATTTAAAACAGACTCAAACAACATCTTTAATTCCTCGATTTTTTCTCTCTTCCATCTCACTTTTAAAGTATCCTTATTAGCGATAAAACGGGTGGAAGAATCCAGGAGATGTGCCATAACTTTCAAATTGTGTTCTCTCAGAGTTTGCCCTGAAGCTGAATTGTCAATAATCATATCCGCATCCTGAGGAGGAAAAGCTTCGGTGGCTCCATATGTTCTTATGAGCCTATAATCATAGTGATTTTTATTGAGAAACTTTCGTGATATATTTTCATACTCTGTCGCCACCGTAAATTTTTTTCTATTAAAATCACTTTCATTGACTTGAGATGATACGGCAGCCACAACTTTCACCCGATCTAATTTGAGATCCATTATCTCAGAGACCTGGGCTCCGGTTTCCTTGACCCAGTCATAGCCCACAAAACCTATATCATGGGATCCCAATTCAATGACCTGAGCAATATTTTGGGGCTTCAGGATTTTGGCTTCAATATCCGGATCTCCGATTTTCGGGATATAATGCCGGTCGTTGACTCGCAGTGGGATGCCGGAATCATTCAGCAATTTTGATACATTCGGATACATCCGGCCCTTGGGAATCACCATTTTTAATTTTTTCATCATTTCCTCCATTTCACTGCTTTACTTTCATACCGATAAGCCCATATTCTTTTGATCTGAATTTTAAGATTTGTTTAAAAGGAAGGGTCTTAAAAACAGACTTGGGAATAATAAAAGTCAGGCAAGAAAATTTAGTTACAATGGAGGTGTGATTTGACAGTGCAGTATTTGATGAAATACTTTTCAGTTAAATCCATGCGAAGCACTATAGTAAAGAAGGATGGAATTGTCAAGCATGGTTTTTAATTAAACTGGATTATTCACGAGTCGAAGTTGCTGCCAATGCAAGGTCAGGTTAATTGAATTTATTTCAGGTAAGATAAAAAAGGTGGTAGCGGGGGCTGGATTTGAACCAGCGACCTCCGGGTTATGAGGACGCTTCCCTCTTATTTTCTTTCCCATTTAATTGTATAAATATGAATGATTTACGTCACTGTCTCTACCGGGTAGAATTTGAGAAGTGTCGACTTTATGACGTGTTTTTAATACATCAGCAAGGCTCTCAACTGCTTCTTTCATGCTGTCAGGTGTGGGGTTTGCATAACGTTCTGTCATCTTTATAGTGGAGTGCCCCAGGATCTTGGACACAACTTTTAAAGGAACTCCCAGCTCACACATCCTAGTCGCTGCTGTGTGTCTAAGGTCATGAAAACGGACTTTTTTAAGTCCGGCTTTCTTCCTTGCTGTATTGAATGATCTCTTTATTTCAACAATGTTTCTCTTTGTTTTTGGATTATAGAAAACATACCTTTGCTTTTTATCCATTCTTTTAAGAGTCTCAAATACTGTGCTGTTCATTGAAACCTTTCTTGATTCACCGCTTTTTGAGTCCTCTATTTCAATATAGCCTTTAATGAAATTGATATTCTTCCATTTAAGTTTGAGAATCTCTCCCCTTCTCATCCCGGTATTCACAGCTATGATAATTATAGGCTTTAAGTGATCAACAGCAGAATCAATAAGTTTTTGTACTTCACTTGAGTTTAATATTATCTGTTTCTGATTGTTTTCTTTGAAATTTTTAATATTTGAGGTGGGATTGTGGTTGACCTTATCCCATTCATTAGCCTTATTATAAAGAGTCTTTAAACAAGTCAGCTCCCGGTTAATAGTGGTCTCCGATATTTTCTCACCCTTTCGATTTGTGTCAGCCTTTCTCTTTGCTTTGTACTTCTCAATCAGATCAGCGTTTATTTTAGAAAGATAATATCCTTTGAAAAAAGGAATCAGGTTGTTGAGTGATGTCTGATCGCGTTTCCAGGACCGCTTATTAACCTTTGCATAACTATCAATATATTCCTTAGCAAAGTCTTCAAACTTGATGTTCTCAGTCTTTTTCTCAAGCCCATACTTTCCATGTCTTATTTTAGCCCGGATCTCCTCCATGATCTCTTTAGCTTCTGTTTTGCTGTACCCCACAACACGCCGGACACGCTTGCCCCTATAGGTAAAGTCAATAAAATACTTTCCATCTTTCCTTTTTCTTATGTTTCTATTCATGCCCCCTCCTCTTTTTACATTCTTCCTTTCCCCAGTTTCCCTCAAAGAGCCTCCACTCAAGGGGTTGCCAGAGAAAATCCCACTTGAGATGATATTTTTTTACCTTAGGGTTGAATATTCTTACTAAAGGACGACGTTGAGTCAATACAGTGTCTATCCCCCAGTGCCCCAATTCGTGAATCAGCGTCCCTACTTTAGCCTTAAAAGACAATCCCCTATATATAGTAATCCTGGGCCCTGGCCCTCCATAAGGAGAATACAACCCCGCATATCGATACGCACAACCATCCCCCATTTCTTCTTCAGAGAAGATTATTTTGGGAAATAACCTTTTAGTTCTGAAGAGATAACCCCACCATTGACACCAATCGGATAATGTCCATTTATTTTTTTCTCTCATTTCTATTTATCCCCTTTCGTTATTTGATTTTTTCACAATAAACTCAAACAGAAGCATAAGTTTTTGGTTATAATGAGGGTCACTCCCAGCAATATGTTTCATTTCCGTGAAGTTTTCCTCCCAAACATTCAACAGGTCATTAACAGATCCGTTATTGAGAGCTCTTAAGACCTCTGTCTCCAATCTCACAAACCTGTTCCCGTTTACGCTCATGTTAATCTTTCTCCGCTGTAAGACCCTCTATGTCCGCATTTCTCAGCGATAAAATCATTATTGAAGGGTATAGCCATTCAAAAAATCCCCAGCAGCTTCAAGCAGTCTCCGTAGATCCTTAACCGGGATTGAAATGCTTGTTCTAAAAATAGCCTCCGGCTGTGAAAGCTCGATAAGCACGTTCCTCTTTTTCTCTCCAGCCTCTTCATGGATGTGTTCCTTAATCTCAATAAGCAACTCTCCCTTTTTAAATTCTGGAATAAAGATGTGATACTCAGAAAAGCCAACCTTCTCATAGAGAAATTTTTTGCTCATAATATCCTCCCTACCTTGATGGCCTCATTAAATTTAAGTCCGCGGTCCTCTCTGCTTTTAGATCCTCCACAACCTCACTTAAAGACTGACAGCTGCGGAAGGCTAAAAGCACAAACAGGAATAAACAAAAAAGAAACGCGATAAATAAAATCTTGAATACAGACTCACTTTTTCTGTTCATGCTGTTTCCTCAAATATAAAGGGAAAATACTTCTTTGCTCTTGTTTCTTCTTCTTTTGACAGCTCTCCCCATCCAGTATGGCCGGCTTTTTGAATAATCAAGTTTTTAGCCTCTTTCTCTGAGACTAAAAACAGGTGATCTTCTTCTCTCTCCCACATAGACCAATTGTGAACATAGAAATAAAAGTTTCCACTCTGTGCCTCATGAACATATAAATCCCGTCCCCGGGTGTAGTCTGTGCCGGTATTAGGCGGATTGACCGGAGCCTTGTAAAGACAATCATCCTTAGATGTATCAATTTTGACTGTCTTTCCGTTTTCAGTTCTTAATAATTTAATCATTCTTTTTCCTCCCTCAAATCTTTTATAGCTAAATACAAAACGCTTATAATCAGTATCGAAAACAGGAATTCAGCTAAAAAGTTAAGAATCATGATATTTTCCCCCAGTAGAAAAAATCCGAGGCTCTGAATCGCTTTCTAAGCAAAGATCCCCAAGTGAATAATGGTCTAGCCCTTGTTTTTTCGTGATAAATAGTGGAGCGGTGACCGGGAAACGTCTGAGGGATAAAAGATGGGGTGATCACCACTCCTAGAACAGAACAAAGTTCATTCATGACTATTCTTTATTTACATATAGACTGCACGTAATCCAGGAACTTAAATGCGTCACCATAAGTCGTGATTCCATTCATAGGAAAATCACTTTTAATAAAAAGCCCCGCTAGCTTCCTACACTCTTTTATATCTCTGTCCTGGAAGTATTTAAATTTCAATAATTTTGCCAAAGTCTCTTTTTTAACCATGATCACTCCTCCTTCAAATAATATGAAGCCCTCAACTTGCCATAGACAAACGATCTAAAAGGCCTAAGGGGTAAATTATGGGGATGACAGTCTTTAAACAGCAAAGGGACAAAGGGAAGAAGACTATCACCCCCGGGACAGGATAAAGCTATAGGTTCCCATTTAGGTTTATGTCTTTTTAGGTGGGTCATTATCCTGTCCATTAATGTTTTTAATGTTCTATAACTGACTATAATATACAATAAGAAATTATAATGTATTTGTCAAGCTTTTTATGATTGATTTTTCTTAAAAAAAATATAGAATTAAATTGATGTCTAAAAAGGAGCTCTTAACCAAACAAGAAACAATAGAGTATCTTCGTATTTCTATGAATACTTTATACCGGCTTATGAAGTCCGGGGAGCTTCCTTATATTAAGCTAGAGAGAAGGGTGCTTTTTAAAAAAGATGATATAGATAAGTTCATTGAGTCTAAAAGGGTTGATTAAGAAGTAATTCATAGGGGTGCCGGCAGCTGTCAATAAACGGTAGCGGGAATAAAAAATCGGCACCCCCAAATAAACTCTAAAATAATTCATACGATGCGGACCTCCCCGTCATCATAATATGGCGGATCATCCAGCATATAAAGAACACCAGCCACCACATTAGCCTTGTCTTCCGGTTGTCCTGAGGGAGTATCCACTTTCTCCCTTCCACCTGAACGCGGTAGACGGACCAGGCTCTTAAACTGCTTCAGTAACCGCTTATCATCCGGGAGCTCAGCCTTGCCCTGGTTAAAAACACTTTCCGCAGCTTTGTAAAGCTCAGACTTTGGCAAGGGACACGTATCACAATGAACGTCCCTTCTTGCAAACTCAGTTGAGGCCCAGGCTCCTGAAAATGAGTCACCATATACCACAATGCAGTCATACGCTTTGATGATTGAAGCGTATTTACCAATAACAGCTCCTGGGTCAAAGGGAGGACGTGCTTCCTCAATGAGATCAATTAGAAATCTTTCTTCTGTAGTGTCTTTATCTTCTATGTGACCAACAGCCAGACAGAAGGAATCTCCGCCTTTACCTCCACCTGCAGCGTCATAAAAAGCTAGGTAAGTATTTTCTTTATCAAATGCTAATTTCTCAGGTCTCTTGGAATTGACTGCAGCTGCCAGGACCTTCGGATCATACATTTCACAACCCGTGTAGTCTCTAAATTCAGCCAGTACGTCAGTTTTATAAGCCTGGGGATCCGTTCTCTTTGTTTTCTCTGCTCTCTTTTTGTATGTGGGATTGAATAAGACGGAGTCACCTTTTATAACCAAGATATCTTTATTAGAGTGTGAGTGGAACTTCTCAAAATCTTCATAAATTACCCCGCGGGTTGTCCAGGGACTTGAGATCTTTATCATTTTTGAATTTGGAAAACTCATCCCGAATCTAGCTGCAGATATCACATGCTTGTCTAGGTCCTGAAGATGTTCCTCCGACTTCCAAAAAGCGACCTCATCACCTATAAAACATAAAATCGACTGACCTCTTATTTTAGCCTGTGAGCAAGGGAAAACTTGTATAGTGACTCCATTATCCAGTTCTATCTCATCACTGAGTGTTTTTACTACCATTTTGCTTAACAAAGGACTTGCCATAAGTTTGTCTTTTACATAATTAAAAGTAATTTTGGCCTGCTTTCTAGCCTCAACAGCTACGATCATAACAATAGCTCTCTCTCCTGTATCCAGCTTGATCTCTTGCCTTGTAGCCTCCCACAGAGCAAGGTATGGAGCCAGCCGGCTGCTCTTTCCGCTTCTTCTTCCTAAAATGAACGTAACTTCATCATATTCACGTCTTTTGTGGTATCTCCTGAGCTTTGTACACTTCCGGAACAGTTTCTTTTCCTTTTTAGTTAAAGGGTCTCCGTAAACCGCTTTAAGGCTCATTTTCTGTGCCGGGGAAAGAGTCTTATCCCCTATGAACCTGGGATCCTCAATAAATTCGATAATATTCATACGCTCCCCCTGGTTTATTCCACTAAGCGAAAATCCTGAAAAATAGGGATCTTGCCATAAATTTTAGTGGTTTTCCCTAGAGTCTTGGTGTCATCCCGCCCTTGTGTGAAGGTAAGCACAACTTGTTTTCCTAGAGCCCTTTCAATTTTCTTCATGGTCTCTTTTTTCACATCGCGTAAAGGGAAGATGACAATTTCTCCGTTTATGTCCTTGAACTGCAGCTGAGGCTGGGATTCTCTAAAGGCTTTCTCCTCAGATGACCATTTTTTTGATTTGTACCAGCCCTCAAAAACACCTACTCTTTTGAATGTAACTTCATACTTTGGTTTTTTTTCCATTTTAATTTTTCCTTTCATATTTTTTTAATGGAGGGGAGTAACAGACTTTTAAAAGGAGTCCCGCGATCCAGAAAGATAAACAGATGCCGGGTTTTTTTTGAGCCTGCACCCCCCATATTTTTTCTCTATTTCGAAGACTTCCCCGTCTTCTTGTCTTTGTCTTCTCTTTCTTTTTCGAGCTTATCGAGTTCTCTCCGGAATTCCGGATTCTGATTCATTTTCCTTCTTTTATTTTGACAGCTTGTGTATTTTCGGAGGTGCTCCTCACTATGGCCTGTCAATCTTTTGGTTTGGGTTAAATTGTAATACTTCAGATGGAACTCGAGAGCGGCCATTGTTTTAGCTGTGAACATCTCAGGATTTTCCTTGATGAATACACTTTCTTCATATCTATCCGGCATGAGTTTGCCCGGTGTCTGAACTAAATTGAGGTCAATAATCTGGCTGATTTCAGTATTTCTAATAAAAAACTCTTTCTCACCTACAGTGAAAATCACCCGGTCTATTTCACGTGTGATTTTTATCTCCGCTGGTTCCGTTTTTTGTTTTGTTTTTGTTTTTTTCTTTCCCATGTTATTTGTCCTTTAAATACTTTGCTCTGTCTTCTTTTTCGTCTAGTTCAATGAGCCGGCCTCTCAATAAGTCCAGGCTCTCCTTTACGGTATCCTGTATAAACCTTTTCAAATCTATCCTTCTTAGAATGTCAGCCACTTCATCGCTGACCGCTCCCCCTATTGCTCGCTGGATTGTTTCCTTTTCAACTACAATTTCAGTATCGTCCTTTATGACCTCAATATATCTCTCCCGGGCTTGCCTCAGACCCGCACTTTTGACCATCCCATTCCTAAACGCGTTCCCCAGTGCTGTGGATCCTGCTGAGCTGGGGATGGGGGCTAGGCTGATCTCTAAAAGCTGAACGTGAGTAAAAGTTTTAATCTCCTCATCAAGGGGATAATTCTTTACATCTACACCCAATTTCTTCAACTCCTTTACCTTCAGGTATTCATGGGACACAGGCAAAAAACCCACACTAAAGCTGCTCAATCCCTCTGTGCTGACAATAAAATCAAATGCTTCTTGAGCTGCCTCTGTGTTTGCAAATTGAGCCTTAAAAAATAGCCCTTCTTCCCGGGGTTCAATCTCTCGCACACGTCCCAGCGGGAGTTGATGCCAATCGTGGAAAGCCATCAGGACCGGGTTCTTTCTGAAGTCCGCAAGTGAGTCCGGGTGTTCCCAGGCTGAGGCCAGGATAACCTCTTCATCCCGGTCTATCTCCGGCCTTGAAGCATAACCCCAGATTTCCCTATCCTTCTCTGAATAACCTTTGTAATTCACCAATATGTTTCTCATTACTCTTTCTCCTTTTTGTCTTTTTTCTTGAGAAGCTCCAGGAATTCATCCTTGTGTTTTTCAAATTCAATCCGGGTCTTTTCCTGGATCTCTTCTTTAATTTTTTCCCTGAGGGTTCTTTCAATTTCCCTCTTTATTAACCGCTGAATCTCTTCTTTTTTATTCATGACTTCTTCTCCTTTTTGTGTATTTTCTCCCGGAAAGACTCTTTCTTTTCCTTTTCATGCTTCTGGATTTCTTCCCGGACCATTTCCCTGAGAAGCTCCTCTAACTTGCTTCCCATAACAACTTTGATTGGTTCTAAATCTTGGTCATCATGCATGTTATCTCCTTTCAGTCCAAACCAGGGAGCAGCTTCTCGATCTCTTTTCCTGCTTTGAGGACCGCTTTTTTTAAGTCATCGTAGAGTGTTACGTTTAGAGTGATTCCTTTTTGAGAAGGCCTCCACTCCGGCTGTCCGTTCTCTGCAGCGTCAAACCAAATCCTTATGTTCAAATAACGGTTTCCCCTATACTCTGTTATTTCAGTTCTGACTTCTTCCAATGGATTCTTTTGAAATGTGTCTATTATCATTGTGATCACCTAAAAAGGGATTTCCTCTTTGCTCTCTGGCTGCTGTTTCTGTTTCTGTTCCTTGACCGCGATATAAGCGTGATAGTCTGGATCCTTATCTGTTTCCTTGAACTTATTCTGAAATATCAACAGCCGGGTTCCATAAGTTAAATTGCCTGAGAGATAGGTTTTCTTGTCCTTTGTCTCACCTTTCCATAAACCTGTTAATTTAATCATATTGTCTTTCATATCTTCTCCTTTCACCCCGGCTGGCGTCTTCAGCCTCTGTGAGAGACACAAACTCCCGGGGAGTAGTGATAATGTTCCTCATTTCTTCACCTTACCCTGGATGATATCAGTGACGTTTATTGTTTTGGGGTCCTCTTTCCGGGCCAGCTCATTCATTTTGCATAAATTCAAGCGTATGACATTTTGGAATGAAATATACCGATCACCAAGTGACCCCCGGAGGATATGTCCCTTTGAGTCTGTGCCTTTAGAATCAAAGACCATGTGGAACACCCCGTCTTCCCGGGCCTTCTCCTCTATACACCGGCAAACACCCAGGGCTGTTATGATCCGGTCTATCATCACAAGCTGAGCTGTACTCAGATCAGCCTCTGTGGGACCATAATCACGTATCAATCCTTCTCTGGTATCTTCCAGGAAAGTACGCAAATACCCCCTATTTTCTGGCAATTTGCCTGTTACAAGGTACGTATAGCCCCCATGACGTGTCTTGGGACGGCCAGGACCCTTCCTTTTTGCTTTATTTTCAACCATTTAACGCTCCTTTAAACTTAATTAATTCATAATAAACCCTAATAAACCCATATTTAAATATTTCTCTGAAAGTCGTCATAAATCTCGACATCTTTATAAAATGATTTTCTAACCTCCTGATATTAAATGATTTACTAGCTAGACCCTGGGAGTGTATATCCGAGGGTCTCCCCATGTTACCCCTGAAATCATCACAAGAATTAGGAGGGTCTGAGACTCGCTTTGAAAGCTTGACATACTCCCCTAAAAAGAGGTTTGTAGGTTTGTAGGTTTGTATAAGGGGGTAGAGAGAAAAAGCGTAAAAAGTGCTAAAAGTGTCAAGTTTCTTTACACTTTTTAGTTTTGTTAAAAAATCATTATACAAACATACATACTTATATATATCCTCACAAGTTGTTGTGAGATAAGCATTTAAGTGCCATTTGGTTTGTATAAAAGCACCCCCTTTTAAGTACCATACAAACCAGACAAACTGGGAGGTTTGTATAAAAAACGGAGGTTTGTAGAGGGGGTTTGTAGAAACCATTTCCAGTGCCCTCATAGTCCACCTTGGTGTTTAACTATCCACTCACAAGCCTTAATTGATTCCTTATCCCAATTCCCCAGCTTATAGTGCAGCTCTCTAACTTCTTTGGCGGTCTTAAAGAACTTCCAGCCCTCCATTTTCTTATAGGGAACGACTTCTTCTCCCTCCATAAGGCCGCCATCGAGGTAACTGAAATACTTAATCATAAAGTGGTCATTATCGACTTTTCTGGTCACAAATCCTTGTTGATTAGGCTTTCCATTCTTCAGGACAACAAAGAACATATTAACCAGGGGATGTTCTTTCTTAGTAATTTTCTTTGTCATTTTTCATTCTCCTATGTATCGATAAGCCTTTCCGGGCCTTCCACCTTTTTTGGTGCTCTTAATTTCTTCAGGTTTGATAATCCCGTCTTCTTCCAGTCTTTCTAGTGCTATTTTGGCCACTCTCCCCTCAAATCCGGTGGTTTGCTGGATATCCCTATATTTTAGAAACTTTCCTTTTCTCAGCAGCTTCTTGATCCTGGCTATAGCCTTATCCTCTTTTGAGAACTTAATTTCTTCCTTAAAAAATGGGAGTAAAAGCTCTTTGAGATACTCTATGATTCTGACAGCTTCTTTAAAGGTCTCAGGCTCCACTGTTGTGGATTGATTTTCAGCAAGCTGGAGGAGACAGGCAATTTTTAGAAGCATGATTTCAAGACGCTGAAAGTTGGCTTGGAGTATGTCATTATGAAGTCTTATGGTCTGCCTCATGTGACGCTGGCCCCACTTTTCCATTAATGGTAAAACATTTGTAAGGTCCATTTTGGAACCCTCTACTTGATTCAAATCCTTAAGGATCATTTCAATTTCCGGATCCGGGATAAATTCTTTAGGGAGCCGGAAGGTCCTTTCTTCTTCTTCCACAGGCACAAAAATAAACCTGGTCCATATTCCACCTTGAAAGTCCAATTGGTTTAAGTTCTGAACCAACCAAGATGATATGCCAGCTGCTAGGATGCTTATAATCGGCTCCTCCACTTCAATCTTTCCTTTTTTGGTCCATCTCTTAATGGTTTTTTTATAATCAAAAAGGTCAGTGAGTAGTGAGGGAAGACCTTTGTTATATTCCGATCCGAATTGAAATTCTTTGACCTGGATAAGTTCAGACCAGCGTAAAAGCCCCCTGTGCTGATCTTGGAGTATTTCAAGCAAGGCTTCAGTGGTGAAGGACTCAGGAAAGAGCAGCTCCGGATTTGTTCTGGATAAGTAATCTGCAGCGATATCGACTGTTACACTTTTTCTATAATAGGTAGAGGGGGCTAAAAGCAAAATGTAGAGATTGAGGCAAGTCCTTCTGGGATAATTGAAATAGAACTTATTAAGCAGTCCTGACAGCAATCCAAGCCCGGCAAAAAGAATAAATAACTTTGGAGCGTCAGTTATATTTGAGACTGACTCCATATATTTATTTAAGAAGGTGTTATTAATTTCCAGTTCTTTTATCTTAGGTTTTTCTTGTGCCGGCTTCTCCCTCTCGGTCCCCACAAAACCTAAGGCCTTTTGTATGTCATGATTCAGGCTTGATTCACTGCGGGGGGTTTTTCCCAGTATTCTATAGGAGGTGTTGATTTTCGGATTGAGGAATATGCTCTTTATCGTCTCTTTATTGTATCCAGCCCCAATTAAGGCTGTAATTATTGCCTGATCTTTTTCCGAGCGGGAATGATATCCTGGGTATTCTTTCATTAGGATCAATTTTTTCATTCTTTTGCTTATCATTAAATCGTCTATATCTTCCGGTTCATTTATGATCAGCTCCCGGTCTCCAAATTCATCAAGGTTTACGTTTGAGTTGAGCCCCCCTTGAAATGTGAAATCTTGGAAGACCTCAAAATCTTCACAGGAAAAAAGAATGTCTGGATTGATTTCTTTTAAAGTGCAGGGTTTTGGATCTTGAGGATCCTTCAAATTAAAACTTCCCGGAAGTCTCATCACACGTGAAAAATCATGGACCGCGTCCCCACCCAGGACCTTAGCCAAACCGGTCATAATCTGTTTTAAGATTAAAGAATCTTTGTTTTCCCTATTTAAAATAGGCTCCTCAAGTATCCAATAGGCATGATAACCATTCCCGGAGTCCACAATCATGGTAGCCGGGATTTGAAATTGGCTGATATGTTTCCAGGTTTTTTCCTTACCTCCATTAAAATTTTTAGCATCAATATCAGCCCACAGGGCTATAACATCGCTTATGTTCTCTTGATTTTTTGCCTTTGACTGAGGCCGGGGGTTTACTCCTATATAGACGTTATATCCTCTTTTATTTGGCTCAAGGATCTCTGGAATGCTTCTTTTTATATCAGCGTATGGATAAAACTTTGAGAAAGGATTTTTATTAGGATCATTAGAGATATATCTTATTTCAACTAGATAATCTTGATCAGTCTCACTCCTAATTCTAAAAAGTTGCATAATAAAGAGTAAAGCAATATCCTCCGGAGGCTGTCCGTATCCCAATTTCCGGCAAAGGGAAAAAACCCCGGCTCTCCATTCACATTCATCGGTAAGTGGTACGTTCTTAAGCCCCTCTTTGAGCTCATCAGATTTTTTTTCAAATTCCTTTATAAGAGCTTCTTCAGTTGGTTGGCTTTTATTCATGGTTTGCCTTTCTTTTTAGTTTTAGGTCATAGTCTTTAAGCAGAAGCATCAGGAAGCTAAAGATTGCATACTGATGATTGTTCCACAGGACTGATTCAGTGTTATACCGGCCTTTATCATCATGGGGATTAATCAGTTTTAAAGTCTGTATCATTTTTTTCTCTAGGATTCCCTCAGTTTCCCCATCAGGCTTAATGTAATCAGGCAGCCTATAAAAGATAAAGTCACAGCCAGGCTTGAATTTTAGGTTGTTGTTTGTGATTGTGTTATTCATTAAGAACTCCCTTTTCTTTGATTTTGACTTGGTTATTCTTGAGCTGTTCATCCAGTTCCCTTTTATCTATCCTGAGGCCAATACCAGGAACCCGGCTGAATGGTAGTTTTCCTTTATAACAGTCACGATAAATACTTTGAGGATGCATATTGAGATAAGCAGCTGTCAATGGTCGTTTAAAAATGAGCCATTTTCGGTCGTGAAAAGTGAGCCACTTTCCAATTAAGATTGACTCATCTTCACCTCCGTCTTTCCATTTTAGGGTCGGCAAAAAGGCCTTTCCTTC
>Ga0180434_10006794_pt1 | contig 13067 bp, 9 predicted proteins | sample SS_ome_7_FD_132453 | JGI IMG/M metagenome (GOLD analysis project Ga0180434, IMG submission 132453) | Hypersaline lake sediment archaeal communities from the Salton Sea, California, USA - SS_1_D_2 metaG | ecosystem: Environmental > Aquatic > Non-marine Saline and Alkaline > Hypersaline > Sediment... | reverse complement strand
TTTTGTCTTTTCGGACAAGACAGCACTTCAGGCTGTGCGGTTCAGACATTTCATGAAGGACTGCCGCGAGATCATGGGAGATACCCAGGAACTGGAGACGCTCATCGAGCAGGAGCGTCAATCTGTGTTGACCTATCTCGAAACGATGCAGCAGGATATCCTTCGCAACTTTGATCCCAGGGTCCGACGATTCCGCAGGAAACGGAAGATCATTCTAGCGGACGGGCCATGGAAAGACCTGCTCTGATCCCTCCAGAACACTTGAAAGTGCCTGAACTATTATCTTACCGAAAAGTGCTTTGAGCAAAAACCGGTAAAAAAGCGATCCTCAAATCCTGCTGCAAAAACGACGAAGCTCAAGCGAAATCTGTCCTCGAGTGAAACGCCCTGAGCCCTCCCCCTCATCCCTACCCGTGTTTTTGGATTGCGTTTTTTGAGGGTTTTTGCTAGAGTTTAGCTCCCATTGCACCGAAAGTACAAGTGGCGCTGATTTGAAACACGATCAAGTCTGATCTCTGACTGATAAACTTACAGTAATGGGCGTTAGCCTCAAGGGGGTAAGTATTTCATTTAGCCACTGAAAGAGATTGCAATGGCCCATAGTTGTTTCAATCCGATCACATAAAAACTCAACCATCCCAGTGGGAGGTGGAGCTTTTTTCGGCAAACCCGAACCCTGGTGAACCAAAGAATTTACCGAAAATTGCTTTGAGCGGAAATCGGTAAAAAAAACCGTATCGAGGAGCTGGAGGGCTATTTCGTAAGAGGCGTACGGGGGCTAGCCCCGTTGATGTTTAGCCTTTCGCCTCAAGCCTGCCCTGTGGAATCGAAAGCTGTGTTTAAATTGGTGAGCACCGTCACTTGACAGTACTGAATTATTCAGTATCACAACTACCGCAGCGCTGCTATTCCACCGGGGCGGAGCGATCCTCAAATCCTGCTAGAGGCAGGATGCTCCTTAAGCGAAAGCGGCCCTGGAGTGATAACGCTCCTTTAACAAACTGACCCTCGAGTGATCGGAACACTTTGCACTTTGACCGGATGTGACAAAAGTGTGTGTTATCTGAGTATAACGTAGCGGGAATGACTCCCATTCAACTGATGAGAATGAATCATTGGCATTTGAACAATGTTAAGGGTTCGATCCGATTAATCAAGAGCCGGCGGTTAAAGTCTGTGTCAAATGCCAAGACCTGGCACAGATCCTCACACGGGAGATGGTACTGGGGTAGGTAGGGACTATCGTACTGGGGTGGTTTACCCCGTTGAATGCCTTAACTTATTCAACTGGGGTGAAAACTATTCCACGGGGACTTGACCGTATTCTGCTATGGGCCCCTATTATGGCAATTCGGAAGGCCCTGAAAAAGAGGGCTACATTCGATGATGAGTGGGACAATGAAGATGTATGCGAATATCTCAAAAATTACTCCACCTCGATTGCCTCAAATCCTGAACCGCCCTCGTCTGATTGATCACCTCGATAAGAACAAGGACAAGCTGGTAATCCTCATCCTGGGACAAGCCGCCCAAGGGAAATCGACCCTGGCTGCCTCCTATGTTGCGAGTGCTAATGTACCCGCTGCCTGGGTCAACCTGAGCGAGGATGATTCAGATCCCGTCAACCTGTTCTATTCGTTGGTGCACGCCCTTCAGCACGCCCTCAAGGACACCGATCTTTCATCCCTCGTATCGTATCCTTCAGTAAGCATGGGACCACGAGAGGAGATTCCTCTCTACCGGGAATGGACCAATGCTATCGCTGAGCATATATCGGCTCCAATTCATATCGTCCTGGACGCCCTGGATCGCCTATCGCCTGATGCCCCTTCATTTATGTTTATCAAAACACTAATTAATCAGGCGCCCCCTCACATGCATTTCTTCCTGCTTTCGAGAGAGATGCCTCCTTTGGATCTACAAGGACTGAAGATCAAGCAGGAAGCGCACTTACTCACAAACGAAGATCTCGCTTTTACACCGGATGAAGTGCGGGCATTTTTCCGGGAAATGCGCGGATTCCCCTTTACCGCCACCCAGGCAAAAAGAATCCACCAGTTTACGGAAGGCTGGATAGGGGGGCTAATTTTGCTTTCCGAAACCCTGGATGGATTGCCCGAGGCATCACGAGAGAAGTATGTTTTAGAAGATATCCCTGATCGGTTCAAGCAGGAGGCCTTTAATTATTTCGGCGAGGAGATCCTCTCTTCCCAATCCGATCCGATTCAGGACTTTCTCATCAAATCATCTATTCTCGACATCCTTGAGCCGGGCTTTGTGAAGGACCTTTTGGACATCGAAAACGCCGAGGAGATTCTTCAGGAACATGCCAGAAGAAATCTCTTCGTGACCATAGCTAATGACGAGACGAAAGGTCCTCTGTTTCGATATCATCAGTTATTCAGGGATTTCCTGAAGTCCCGGTTCAAAAGGGTGTTCGATAACGAAGACAAGCAAGCCCTGTTCCGAAAGGCAGGCTCCCTTTATGAGCAAAGAGGAGAGTTTGAGCAGGCAGTGGGTTTATACCTGGAAGCCAAGGCCTTTGACCGGGCAGCCGGAGTCATTGAGCGCATATGCATGGCTCTCCTGGGTGTGGGGAGAAAAGGAGATCTGTCCCGATGGCTTCAAGCATTCCCCGAAGACGTTGTTCAGGGAAACCCATGGCTTCTCTTTTGTCGTTCCATAACCAGACGTTTTACGGCGGTGGAAGAAAACATGCACAGCTTGCAAGAAGCACTAACACTTTTTGAGAAACAGGGCGATATAAGGGGCCATATGCTTAGCCTGGGCTTTCTCATTGAGGCCACCGTTAATAGAGGTCGAGACTCCATTTCTCTCAGCATTTTACTTGAGAATGCAGAAACGTTGCTGAGCTCGGTAAGTTCGGACCTGTACCCCCATGAAATGGCAGCCCTCTTATTTCAGACGGGTTTTGGTTATGCACTCAGAGGTGGTGATCCCAGAAAGGCTATCCGGGCATGTCAAAACGCCCACCTACGCGCTGTAAAGGCAGATGATGTAATGCTTCAATTGAATGCGCTGATCGTTTCATTAATCCCGCTTACATACTTAGGGGAATTCTCTGTCTGCGAAAAGACGAGCGAAAAAATAGAATCATCCCTTAAGAAAACGGCATATTCCGAACTGGTGGTTTACCATACCAAAGTGCTCAGTGAACTCGCTATATTCAAAGGTGATTTTGACCGGGCAGCCGAATTGCTACACCTTCTTAATAATGAAATAGACAAATACGGCCTGGTTTATCTGGTGCCCCCAGCCCTCTATTCAGAGTTTTTGCTGGGGATGTTTACGGAGGAACCTGCAAAAACGGAGGAAACGGGCGAGCGCTTGTTGAGCATAGCGTCGGCAATAGATCATTCTTATGCCAAAGGGTTATGCTTTACTATGCTTGGAGTTCATTATTACCGCAAGGGTGACTTTCAGAAGGGAAAAAACCTCATCAAGCGCGGCATCAAGGTCTACTCATCTAACGAGAGCGGTTCTGAACTCCATATGCATTGGGGAGAACTGGTACTGGGGCTCACCTCTTTGCATCTGCAGGATAGGAGAACGGTGGAAAAGATGCTCATGAAAGCCTTGAACTACTTCGAAAAGATCCAAAGTCACACCTTTATGATGGAGTCCCATTTCGCGCTGGCCCTTTTCCATTTCGACAGCCGCGAAAGGGATACAGCCACCCTGCACATCCAGGCGGGTTTCAAAATAGCCATCCAAAGGGGTTACGACCACTTCATGAGCATCAGCCAGAACGACATGGCTAAGGTGTGCATCCTCGCCTTTGAGCTGGAGGTTCCAAAGGCCGCGGATTACGCAGCGCACCTCCTTACCACTCGCTTAGCTTCCCATGCAAGGCCTGAGCTTGAAAGGTTATCCCGGCACCCCAATCTAAGGCTTCGGGAAAAGGCCCGGGAGATCAAAAGGGCGATCCATCGATCAAAGGTCCCCGGCCTTCGCATCGAGACCCTGGGAGGGTTCCAAGTATTTCGGAATGAATCTCCTCTACCGGAAAATGACTGGCAGGGAAATCAGCCCAAAACCCTTCTGAAGGCGATTGTGGCTCGTGGTTCAAAACCAGCTTCCATAGAGCTCATCATGGAAGAGCTTTGGCCCGATAGTGAGTCACCTGAAAAAAACTTAAAGGTAGCGCTACACCGCCTTCGCAAATCTCTGGAGCCTGAAACGGATAAAACGTTCGGTTCATCCTATATCCATTTGAAGGGTAACATGCTGTCGCTGGACAAAGAATTGATTGAGATAGATGTCGCTAAGTTCTTGTCTCTTATTAAAGAAGGAGAGGCAAATGAAAATAGTGACGATGTCAAGGTGGCCTTATCTCTCTACAAAGAAGCCATTGACCTGTATAAAGGGGATTTCCTTACAGAAGAGCTCTACACGCAATGGGCAGAGGTACAGCGAGAGGAACTCAGGAGGACCTACCTCAATCTTTTATTAAAAGTCGCCCGAATCTATGAAGATCGTTGGGCATTGAATAAGGCAATCTCCCTTTACAAGAAAGCTATTCAAACAGATCCCTTATCTGAGGGTGCCTATCAGCGTTTGATGAGCCTTTATTCAAGAAAGGGCAAGCAAAACGAGGCCCTGAAGGCCTATGAGGCGTGCAAAAAGGCCCTGAGGGACGAAATCGATACCGAACCCGATCACGTAACAACCTCCATCTATAATAAAATCCGGGGATAACCCTCAAGCCCTTATTTTAACCGAAATTCCTTACAGTATATTCACTATTCTCCTAGGATTAGCACATATTCCGTGACCTATCTCCTGCGTCCACCTGCGGATAAATTCGTTTTTTACTCGCCTCAGCTCCATTTTATAAATATTTCAAATGGTTAACGTGATCACTCAGTAACCTTTTTGAAACCATTCCGTGGTAGAAAAAATGTGACTACCCATGCATCACATGTGAAGAGGCGACTCAGTGAAAGGAGGTGCCCCGATGAAAAAAGCTAGCAAACAGCCCAAGAGTGTGCTGGGCCTGAGCAGCCATATTGACTATCTCTTGGAAATGGAGAAGAAGCTGATGGATACCTGCCCACATATCCACCTCTACCAGGCAATTACGTATGAGGATGCGCTTCAATTGATGCTTTCATTCACCTTTGATCTGGTGGTCTTGGAGGTTAGCAGAGAGCCGGGCGCCAGACTCCTTGATCTTGCTTTGAGACGGAAGTTCCCCGTTCTCGTTCTTTCGGAGAAAGACGAAATCATTGCGGTATTGCAGTGCCTTAATGGGGCTAAAATCAAGGGAGTCGTACCAAAGAGCGCTGATACGGTCGTTTCTACCATAGAGCAAGTCTTGAAAACCGGAAATACGATTAGGTGCAGGGATGTCTTGCAAAAGCTATACAGCCGGTTTGCTGGGCTAGTGGGCATGATGTCACCACGAAAGATACACCCAAGTTATTACACCGACTCCAATAGTCGTATCTATTATTAGGCAGGATCGCATACCTGGAAGAATACTTCCGCCAAAATCCCTAATCCCTCTTTAGCGCTTGTTTTGAGGAAAATGACCATGGAGAAATCGAAGCAAGGATATCTATCAGACCTTCTTGAAATAGATGAAGCCATTCATGCAACCCATAACCTTCAAAGGATTTTAGATCATATTGTGATGAATATCACCACCGTCTTAGGTGTTAAGGGGTGCAGCATTTTTCTCATGGAAGAGGATGGGGTAGCATTAAAAGCACGTGCCAACTATGGCCTGAGTCGGAGTTTTCTCGCTATCGTGCCTGGCCACGCCGACAGCATCATCTCGGAAACACTGGAGGGCAAAACTGTATTTGTTGAAGACGCATTAAACGATCCGCGTATAAAATATCAAGAAGCCCTTAGAGATGAAGGTATCAGTTCTATCCTTTCTCTACCGATTTCTGCAAGAGGCAAGGTAATTGGAGTCGAACAGATTTATGTAGCTGCTGATTACCAGTCCCTGAAGGAGAGGATTGATCTTCTCAGGGCATTTTCGGTGCAGTGTGCATTGGTCATTGATAATGCTTGCCTATACGAAAAAGCAGAAGACAGACATGAAATCATGATGCCTGACGTTTGGAAGTGGTTCAGGGTCAAATCGGTCTTTCACTCATCCAAGGTTATAACTCCTCCGCCGTATATTATGAACCGATAGCACGCGTAACAATTACTACCAGGTAACTACCCAAGTCTGGCTCATGCCTCCTAATCTTGAAAGTCCCCACGGGATACAGATCTAAGGGTTTACCCTAACTCACCAAAAAGAGGTGCAACTCGCCGCAACTTAAATCACTGTTAAGAGCCAAACCCACAGTTATATTACCATTGAAAACAACCCGTAGAGCCGGACAAAGATAAAGCGCCCTATGTCTTGAGGTCTTTTCCCTAACATACAAGGCGAAATCGCCCCTCTTTCTACCTACAAGAAGGGAGTTCCTGTACGTCCCATCCGTCAATATCTTCTACCCTAGATCTCCACGAGCATGCAAATTATGTCCATGACATTGGTACGGGTAGGACCCGTCTTTACCAAATCACCGAGGGATTCAAAGAACGAATATGAATCGTTGGACGCGAGGTACGCATAAGGATCAAGGCCCTTCTGCCGAGCATCTTGGCACGTGACCCCACTCACTATAGCACCTGCTGCGTCGGTGGGACCATCGGTACCGTCCGTTCCGGCACTCAGCAGGGCGATCCGATCCCACCCGTCTATGGAGATGGCACATGCCAATGCCAGTTCCTGATTTCTGCCCCCCTTTCCCTCGCCGCGGATTGTTACCGTGGGCTCCCCCCCGGCCATTACGCAAGCAGGGGGCTCTATGGGCAAACCCGACTGGCTGATCTCCTTCCCGATCGAAGCAAACACCTGTGCCACCTCACGTGCCTCACCCTCAATCTGAGACGACAGAATCATGGTATGGTAGCCAAGGGAGATGGCTTGCTCCTGGGCGGCCAGAAGGGCATTTCTGTTATTCCCGACGATGAGGTTTTGTACCTTCGAGAAAACTTCATCTCCTTTCTTGGGTGTTTCGTGAAGATATGAAGCCAGGGACGTCAGTAAGAAAGTAAATAACTTTTCGGAGAAGGGTCAGAGCTCCATTCCTTATAACCTTAGATGGGTAAGCCCGCCATAAGTCTGGCGGACAAATTTTGCTGAAGCCAAAATAGGCGCAAAAATGAAGGACTTCACCGGCGGCACAGATAATGATTGTCTTCCTGCCCCGGCCTAATCAGAGTGTTCCAAGGAGACTTCCAGGGAAGCCAGGGACGTCCGCCAGTCCGCCAGAATAATGGCGGGCAAGAATAACGGCCGACAAGTCATGCCTGAGGCGGACAAGTCCGTAAGAAAGTAAATAACTATTCGGAGAAGGCCACACCCGCCAGATAGCTGCCGGGCAAGCCTGAATCGTGAATTTTCGCCCTCATGGATAAAGGAAAAAGCAGAATGAAGAACGCAAAGCCATCAAGCCCTAAAGACTTCGATGTGAAAAAGCACGAGGAAATAATAAGGAAACTTCGTCCGCATATGGATTTAAGGGAATTTGAAGAGCTATGCTCGCCAATAGCAACGGACGTCCTTCAGAATTATGAGGGTTTTGAAAGGGTGGAGAAAGGGCCTAAATTCGCCGGTACGCCCTTTGATTTCTTCGGGTTCAAGAATGGTAAGCCATACATCGTTGAGTTTAAAGGCTTGCTTCGTTATTTTCATTCACCAGACGTGACCGAGAAACGGGGGATGCAAGAGCTGCTCAATAAGATAGAAGGCTTGCGAGTAGCGCTGCTCCAGGTGAAGCTCAAAAAGGCTCAGTACAGAATGCTATATAATGATGAAATGGACATCCTGTTTTACGGCGCCAAAGCCCCCCCCCTGAGCCAATTGAAAAATGGATCAGAGGTCAGATGGGAAAATAAGCAAATAATTTTCTCCTATTGGAAGAAGCTGAGACAAAATCTTGATTCTTGAATTCTTGAGCAGGCGTTAGCTTTACTTTTGCCATGTTTCAGGAGCAAAGCGTCCTGCCTCCGGCCAAGAATCGGGGAGATTGCTTCTGAAACAACTTGGGAGCCATAAAATCGTGCCAGTGCAGTTTTTCACAGAATACCTTTATTGCACTTGGTACCTTTCGACGTAACATGATAGTATATGAGTGTTCGCTGCAATAGTGGGCCATGGGCATTGGATCGGTGCCAGGCCTTCAGGAAGAGCGGTGTGCAGGCCTTGACATGACACAGACAAGGAGGCAAGCAGGGGCTTGAGCCCGACTGCCATTGGGCCCGCATCATGAGAAGCTCGCCTGCTCAAAAGGGCAACGGCGGTGTTTCACGGGAGCACAACTCCGTTCCGCTGTCTTTCAAGATAGGAAGCAAATGAAACGATTCTGGCAGCTAAAGATCCTTTTCGTCTTGATCGGCATTTGCACGCTCGGCTTTATCATCTCCGAAACCTCTGCCCAGTCTGAAAAATGGTGGAGCAAGTGGAGGAGGCAAAATGATCAAGGGAATCGATATGAAGGGAGGGTTCCGATTCCCGTTGGTGGATCCAATGTGGAACTCTTGTCTTTCTTTGGATGCCGAGAGCCCTTCGATAACGGCGTGAATCTGAAAGTGAGGTTTTTTCTTGCTACCGACGCCAAAGTTCTCATCCGTGGCCGCGAAGTACAGGAGTCGAAACAATATCGGATGGAATCGAAGATAGAGGAGAATTCAAAGTGGATTGCAGATCGCTGGAACGAATTCGGACCCTGGGAGACGCGGACGGTCCTGGACACGGAGCAAATACCGTATAGAAACCTAGGTGTTGTTATCACGCTGGACAAGGCGACAAGATATGATCTCTTGCTGGCCCCTGCCTTTATCTACCACTCGGAATTGCCACAATGGGCCTCTGAATACACCATGCATCTGTGTTCGAAATATACGCTGGGAACACTGAGCTATACTCTCATGAGGCGCCGCGATGACAAAGATGTTCCGTTAACAACCCCATTCCGTCTGTTTGGCACCATGATAGGGGGCGAGCCTTTTCCCGTCGTAGTGCCCGTAAGGGAGATTTCAGAGGGCTGGACTCTGTTGGTTATCGATGGAAAGTATAAGAACCGTATGGGCGGAATCCACCGGGAATACCTATTTTACCACAGACCTCAAATCCGATAAGTCGTGCAAAAACCAGGAGGAGAAGGTGGACGACTCCATAGATACCCACCGTGATTCGAGTTCTTCGAAAACTGAGCTTCTTGGGAAGAAACTCAAGCTACGTAATTTCCGCTTACTGATGATTCTGTATGGCATTGCAGCCATTGTGTTGGCGCCCTTAGTCATACTGCACAAGACATCAGAGGTGGAGATCAGTTTGAAGTGCAACTTAATGGAGTTCACGATCGGCGCTGCACCCGCTGACAGCTTGATTAGTGCAATCGATACGACTGCATTGACCCTGGTGAATTTCAAGAAAGTGGAACTGGGTGGTGGTGCCCTTGAGCTCTTACCGGCATTTGATGCAGATGCATCAAATGAATGGGTTCAACTCGGGTGGCAAGGGAGCGTGGAAATCCTCGGCACGGGGGATTTGGCAAGCATAACCCTGGAAAATGTGAAGTTACACGAATTTATCATACCGGAAAGGGCGGTCGCGGTCATTACCATGCAAGAACATGAACCGAATCTTTTCCGGGTTCGCGTTAACGGGGCGGCGGCTGGAGGAAAGATCCAAGTAGACAAAGGTCTTCGCCTCTCGTGTAACGGCTGTGAACTGAAGGCTATTCCGGCCGGCCATGATACCCCATCAAAATCCTTGCGGGTCATCAGCGATAGAAGACACCTAATTAGCTTTTTGGGTGAACTTGATTGGAGCACCTTAGCTCTCGAGCTTCCGTTGAAGACGAAACTGAATAATCACAACATCTATCTTGAAAATGGCGTGTATTTCAGCAAACTGGAAGGGGATATCCCGATTTCCACGATTATCGGCGGAGGCGGGAACATCAAGTTTGAGGAACTAAAGGACAAAGAGATTCAGATCAGAGCAGGTGACATTGTGATGCTCGAGGACTTGAAGAAATTCTTCATCAAGAGCCTTTCCATAGACCAAGGGATCAACGTCATCCTTCACGGGAGCTTAGGGACATTGAGGACAGGCCGTGAGGAATTCGGGAAAAACAGACTTCCTACGTACCTTGAATGGCTTTACAGTCGTCATACGTGGGTGCTTTATTTGAATGCTTTGGTGCTGGTGGTGGCAACATTTTTTAATATCCTCAAACAGCAGGAGTATCTTGGAAGGAGAAAAGAAAAATGAGATTCATCACAAAGGTATCGATTTTCATCTCAGCTACGGGACTAACCCTTTCTCTGTTGAGCAACTTCGGTTTTTCGGCTCCAGCGCAACCCGACTGTGCCGAGCTGAAACGGGGCGTGGTAAAGATCGTTGTTACTAAAAACGGGAACGAGTTAGAGACCGGAACCGGAATCGTCGTGGGCATCGATGGCAATATCGCTTTGATCGTAACCGCCTTGCACGTGGTCACGTTCCAGAAAGATGGCAGGTTTACAACTGCTGAAAGGACCCATGTCGTTTTCTATGACAAGCCTTACGTCAAGTTCAAGGGAAGTGTTTTTGACAAGTATGATCCCGCCTTAGATATGGCAGTGATCGTTGTCTCCCCTGAACAAGGAAGAAAGATCCCTTCCGATTTACCCAGCTTCACTCTCGGTGACATCTCGGCGCTCGTTGAAGGCAACAATGTCACAACGATAGGGCATCCTCTTGATTATGAATGGGAAGTCCAGATCGAAAACAACACGGTTGTGGGCTTGAGCGCATTGCAGGATCACAGAAAATTTCGCTTCACCAAGGTCGGGGTTGAGCGCGGGCATTCGGGCGGCCCGGTCTTCAATGGGCAGAGCCAGCTCATAGGGATGATCACCGAACGCCATCCCAGTCATACAATAGCAGTGAAGATGAATGAGGTGCTGTCTCTACTGAAAGAGTGGAGAATTCTAACCTCGAAGGTGATCAGTCCGCCGCCGGTAGCCCAGCTCACCGCTCCTAAAGCTCCTACGGACCTCAAGGCAGCACTGACCGGGAACAAAGAGGTTAGGCTTGGGTGGGCAGATAATGCTGACAATGAAAGTGGATTCAAGGTCATGCGCAGAGTTGGCGGTGAAAGCCAATTCCGTGAATACAGGACTGTAGGAAAAAACCAAAACCTCTTTGTGGATAAGGATGCAGACAGGCCGGGCACAGACTATCAGTATATGATCCAGGCGTTTAATGATGCGGGCAAATCCCTCCCGTCAAACATGGCATCGGTGAAGATACCCCTCACTCGCCCAGAGGCTCCAGCAGACCTAAGAGCGCAGGCCGTGGGCCCAACAGAGGTGAAACTGGCATGGAAGGACACCGCCGACAACGAACGTGGAATCAGGATCGAGCGCCGGGCTGGTACTGAGGGCGCGTTCCGGGTAATCGACACCCTTGGCCCGAATCAAGAGTCCTTCTTTGACAAACGTGTAAGGCCGGGTGCTAAATATGAGTATCGTGTGCGGGCCTTTAATGAAGGAGGCGAATCAGCATATTCCAGAACGGCTCTAGTCCGAATGGCCAATCCGACTTGGGCGACGGCAAGCGGGTTTCTTGCCATGGTCAAGGCCGGTAAGCAGTTTGTTGATGATATCAGCGGTCTTAAGATTTGCGGAAGCACTAGAAGCCTTGACTATCTCCGAGAATCCACAGGAGTAAAGGATTTTACGCCTATTGTTATAGCTGGAGGGGAAGCTTACATGGCGTTACAAAGAGGAGTTTGTGAAGCCCTTGTCGTCTATATGGATGATCCCAAGAAACTTTATGAAATCTATAACAAACTGAAATTGAACGAGGTCGCGCCTCATCTTATTCTCCTTCCGTAATGTTGAGACGCGATAACAGGTAAGTTTTTTCTAAGATTCTGAAGAGGGGGACGTCCATAAGAAAGTAAATAACTATTCGTGAGGGTCAAGCCCGCCATGGCCTGGGTGTAAAATCTTCCCTTTTCCGGTTTTTCCCGATAAAACCCTTCCTTTTGCCCAGTTCCCTCCCTGACCCATTCGCTCTTTCCCCTAAATCATTGCATGATATTCCCCTTAACTATGTCCTGACTCTTGCCGATAGAAATAACGAGAATCAGCGTTTGAGAGAAACGTTTCGGGGGCGTCATTTCCTGAGTTGAATAACTGAAAACCGCAAAGGTGCAGGGTGCTATTTGAGTGAATGAGCCCTGCATCAAAGCTTAGCTTCCGCACCATGGCATAATGAAAACAGGGAGTAACATGGCCATGAGAGAATGGGTGAGGCCATTCATCAAAGAGCAATTAAGAGATTTCTTTACGCCAGAATACCCTCCAGGGATAATTGACGACATGAATGACGAGGAAGTTTGTTCCGCGGTCGGAGAGTTTTTCTATTACAGTGACCTCTCGGGATCCGGATTAGAGGCGGAACATAAGACTCTGATTGGGGAGGTTCTGGCACGGTTGCCGAAAGACGTTTTCATGGAGCTCAATGAGCTGAGCGTGATTTTCATTGTGCCGATGCTTTTTGGGGCTAGTTCCATTAAACTGAATACCACCGAGACCGAGAGTGTAAATATGGTATTGCTTCCTGTTATGTCCCCGTCAAGATCAAAGGACGTTATTCTGGGCGAGATTGCGCACGAGTTGGCGCAGATACACGCCGAGCACATTGGAATTGAAACCCCCATTGACGAAATAGAAAACGACGCTGATGCAATTGCCATCGCCTGGGGATTCGAGACTGAAATACAGGCAATGAACAGGGAAATTCAAGCGATAAAATCGAGGAATTGGAAAAGCCAGGGACGTCGGTAAGAAAGTAAATAACTTTTCGGAGAGGGGTCAGAGCTCCATTCCTTATAACCTTAGATGGGCAAGCCCGCCATAAGTCTGGCGGGCAAGTTTTTCTGAAGGCAACATAGGCCTTAAAATGAAGGGCTCTACCCCGCTCGTAAGACCATCCCTTTCAAGACACAGCAGGTTCTGGTCAGGGATTTTGT
>Ga0180434_10006793_pt1 | contig 13068 bp, 8 predicted proteins | sample SS_ome_7_FD_132453 | JGI IMG/M metagenome (GOLD analysis project Ga0180434, IMG submission 132453) | Hypersaline lake sediment archaeal communities from the Salton Sea, California, USA - SS_1_D_2 metaG | ecosystem: Environmental > Aquatic > Non-marine Saline and Alkaline > Hypersaline > Sediment... | reverse complement strand
GGCCAAACGATCCACCTCCCTTTCTTCTGAGGTTACCAAGTACCCCTCGCAAAGTCAAGATTCATTGGCCCGGGCCGGCATGCCGCAGACAGCCGGGCCATAGCCACACACCGCCCCGCCCTTTGCGCTTGACACGGGGCATTCTTCTCCCCAGAATAAGGCATCTAGGTGGTGAACGTGCTTAAACCCGCTTTGTTCATATGGATCCTAATGCCCGCAGTCGCCTTTGGGGCGGTCGATCTCAGCGGCATCCGGGTGGAGAATCCGGCCTTCTCCCCCAACGGCGACGGCATTCTGGACGAGAGCATCCTCAGGTTCACCATAGAATCCGACCTGGACTGGGTCCAACTCTGGGTGTGGGTGGAAGATGACGAAGGACAGATGGTGAGGTCGCTCGCGGAAGACGAAGCGGCCGAGCCCGGTCCTGTGAGTAAGGCTTGGGACGGACTTGATGAAGCCGCAGAGCCGGCACCTGAAGGCTTCTATACCTTCAATCTATACGCACGCGCCGGCGAAGACACCACGCCATCCTCTTCGGTGGGGACCGTGCTGGACCTCACGGCACCCCTTTTCTCAGTCCTGATACAACCCAATCCCTACACCCCGGACCTTTCAACGACAGATTCGCTTCTATCCATCCAGGTCTTCGTGGAGGCTTCGCAGCCTGACGACCGGCTCTCTGTGTGTCTTACGCAGGACGTTCCGCCGGAGACTCTTTTCACCACACGCCTGGACCAGGGTGATACCACCTACGAATGCTTCTGGGACGGCCGTGAAGATGAGGACGGCACCTATCCTCTTCTGGTCTCGGTGTATGACAAGGCGGGCAACATCAATGAGACCGCCTACGCCTTCGATCTGGATACGCAGGGGCCTTCCCTCGCCATCACGGAGCCGGAATACACTTACCTGAATACCTTTCCCGATCGAGCAGCGGGATATGCCCGCGACCTTGCAGGCGTAGACTCATTGGGTTTCCGTTTCCTGGCAGATTCCGAGTTTGGACCCGTCACTGTGGAAGCGGCTGGAGACACGCTTCACTGGCAGGTGGCTTGGCCCGGTGATCTCCGGACAGATGGGACTTTCAACCTGGAGATATTCTCCAGTGATGTCCCCGGTCATACGGCTGTTTCAGGTAAGGAAGTCATAATCGATACGCAGGCCCCGGAAGCTCCCGAGATAGACCCTCTCCCCGGCCAGGTCTTCAGGCCCCGGCTTACGGTTACAGGGACCTGTCCCGGCCGCGACTCACTCTTTCTGAGTCTCAACGGTGAGGTCACAAAGCGCCTGGCCTGCTCGGCCGCGGGCAGCTTCGGTGCAGACGTGACGCTCGTAGAAGGGACGAACACCCTACAGGCCTCGGCCAAAGACAAGGCGGGAAACCAGTCGCCGCCTTCCGAGACGGTGACAGTCACCTATACCAAGACTGTGGGTATTAACGTCCCGGAGCGTTTCGGTACGGAATCGGTAATAGACTTCACGCTTTCGAAAGATGCGGATCTCATAGACCTCAGAATCTTCACGCTGGATGGCTCCCATATCGCTACCGTTTCGAAGCGGTCACCGGATTTGGTCGATGAGATGACATGGGACCTTACTGATAGCGATGGCGAAGAGGTCGGGAACGGTTTGTATCTCTTGGTCTTTGAGGTGGTCTACAGCGACGGTGAAAGCAAAGTGGAAAAGAAGGTGGTGGTCGTAGCGCGATGAGGCTCTTTGCGGCAAGCGTCATTTTAATAATGCTCGCGGCGGTCGCCGGACCGGCCGGCGCTCACGAGGGGATGGGAGGTATCGGCCTTGAGGCGCGACCCTCCGTCGAAGCTCTCGGCATGGGAGAAACAGGCGTCGTGGAAACGCGAAATTGCGGCGGATTCCCGGCCAATCCGGCGATGCTTACCTGGTCCCCTGCCGGCGGTGTGACCTTCGGTCACGGGAGCCTGGTTGAGGGTGTGTCGACTCCGGCGACCTCATTCTGCATCGCCATACCGCTGGGGACCCCCGTAGACGTGCCACCTTTGGGAGACGTCGGGCGACCGTTCTGCCTCGGTTTCAGCATTGACCATAGCACGGTCGAGCTATCCCAGGGCACCGAATGGGGTTGGAATCTGATATCCCTGGGCGCTTCGTACAGAGTGGCGCCCTACGCATCCGCGGGGCTTGCCGGCAAGTATCTCTTCAGCGCTTCCGACCTGGAGGGTTCCGACGTGAAGGCTTTCGGTATAGACCTTGGAGCCATAGTGGAAATGACCCCCGTGCTCCGCTTAGCCCTGTCACTCAGGAATCTGTTCGGGAAGGCTACCTGGGAAGACGGTGAGGATGAAACCCCGCCTTTCGCACTTGCTGTCGGTGCCGGGCTATCATTGCCATACTCGGCATTGGGCCACGCAGCGTACACTTACTCCGCGGGAGCGCCGGGAGAGCTCGGACTCGGGCTGGATGTTCCTATGAGCGATACAGGCCTAAGCCTGCGGGGTGGCTATATCCGCCACTCCGGTGAGTACTCACGGAGCGTTTTCACTGCCGGCTTCGGATATGCCTATAAGGCAGTCTCGCTCGACTATGCCGTGAAACTGGACGAGGAACTGGTTCTCGGGACAACCCACCATGTCTCTATCGGACTAATGCTTCCCTGACCCCGTCTTCTATATTACTGTTGGTGTGAGATATCTCAGGTGAGGTCACTTGATGCACCTTAGCGAGCAGTTGGATTACTTCGCGGCGCAGCTCGAACACTGCATGCTCTGCCCACGCGAATGCGGGGTCAACAGGCTTAAGGGAGAAATCGGCTTCTGCAATGCCGGCAGCCGACCCAGGGTCGCCAGCCGTTGTCTGCACCTCGGCGAAGAACCCCCGATCTCCGGTACCCGGGGATCGGGCGCGATCTTCTTCTCCAACTGCAGTATGAGGTGCGTATATTGTCAGAACTATCCCATAAGCCAGATGGGTTACGGCAATGACATAGATTCTTCCGGACTGGCCGACATGATGCTCTACCTCGAGCGTAAAGGCGCCCACAATATCAACCTGGTAACGGCAACACATTTCCTTCCCCAAACGGTGGAAGCAATAGCGCAAGCGCGATCGATGGGGCTCACTGTTCCAATTGCCTCCAACACAAGCGGTTACGAACGGCCCGAGACCGTCAGGATGCTTGAAGGTCTCGTCCAGATATACATGGTGGATATGCGCTATTCCCGACGCGAGTCCTCTGAACGCTATTCCAAAGCACCGGACTATCCTGAATACAACCGTAAAGCCGTAACTGAGATGGTCACGCTTGCAGGTCCGCTCGAATGCCGCGACGGCCTGGCCGTTGGTGGGGTGCTGATCAGGCACTTGCTACTCCCTTCGCTTCTCGACGAGACCCGCGAGATTCTCAAGTTCATCTCAAGTGACTTGCCCGCCCGGGTTCCCATCAGCCTGATGACGCAGTACTTCCCCGCAAACAAGGCCCGGGATTTTCCTGAGCTCGATCGAAAGATCACAGATGCTGAGTTCGAAGAGGCCCTTGGCCTTCTCGATGGCCAGAGCGACCAGGCCGGCTGGATTCAGGATCCCCAGACCATCAGCGGTCCCATAGCCTAAAGGAAAAGCCCTGTTGCGCCGATAGATCAGGGGAATAGGTCTATTGTCTCAATATGCAGAGGTAGGTGTGTCCGACAAGGCTAACAGCGAATCCGTTATCGGGCTGCCGCCGGCCCCCCAGGCTATCGGCACAGGCGGGGAACAGCCTGTAATGCCCAGACTGCCTGTCGAAGAATACGCTATAGCGATACCTACGGAAATCGCCCGGTCGATGGTTGTAGTAAGCGGATCGGAAGGCCTTCCATGCAGGAACAGAATCCCCATGGAGATATTCCCCACAGCCGGGCTGGTGCCGGAAAGTCTGACAATAAGTTCCAGCAAAGACGAACTGCGTCGCGTCGGTCTGGAAGGCCTCTTCAAACCCGACCCGGCAAGTACGGTCAACTGTATCCCATTACTTTACGAGGGTATCACCGACACATGTTTGCTTTGCAAGCTCAAGCCGGACCACTCACTCGATCATGTCAGGACCATCTGTAATCGACAGGCCGAGGAGATCCGCGCCCTGATCGGCAGGAACCGTGGCCTGGTATCGGAATATGAATGGCAGATATTGAGGACGGTCCTCATGTCTACGGCTCCATGCCTTGCGGTCGAACCAGGACAGCGAGTGGTTTCTGCAAACCCGATGCTCTGCGAGCTCACCGAGAGGACCTATGACCAGATGATCGGTGCAGCCATTGATGACGTCATCCACATGGAAAAGGAAGTGAGCGGGGACATTGCCCGCTATCCCGACTATACGGAGTTCACCTCGCCGCTTTTCATGCGGACCCTATCCGCATTCTTCGTGTCCGATCTACAGCTTTCAGTCCTTGACACCGTTTGCGGAGAAAGGCTTCTTGTCGTCTTCAAGGATCTCCTGACCGACCAGCGGACAGGCAACAGCAATATCCACCTCATACGCAAGATATCGGCAATGGTGATGTCGGAAGACCCGCCACAGAAGGTGCTGCGCAGGCTTTCGAATGTCCTAACGTCGGCCCTCGACTGTGACCTGGTCTGCATACTCCGAAGGAAACAGAATGACGAGTTGATAGTGACGCCCTATGTCAACAGGAGCCTCCATACGCTGAGGGCGAACATCGTCGAACGCGTCAAAGAGCCCCAACTGGAGCCTTTCTTCAAGAAAGGCTCGGCGGTCTTCTGTGACCGTGTAGAGGAGGAATGCCAGCAGGATAGTTTCTTCAGAAGGGTCTTGAGAATTTCGCGCTTCGCTTTCTTGCCGGCCGGGGGAGGGGCCCACCCGGAATACGTCTTACTGATGGCATGGACACGCACAAACGCGGACTTCGGGCCGAGAGTTCTGCCCCTCCTGAGGATCATCGCCAATCTCATGGCATCGGTGTTGGTCAGCGCAAAGCGCTTCTTCGAAATGGAGCAGGAGAAGCAAACCCTGCGGCGGCATGTTAAACTGACCGCCGGCAGAGAGGTAAGGATGACCGAGATCAAGAAGGAAAACGCCCGTCTGAAGGATATGATCCGCAAGCTGAGCAACCAGGTGCAGGGGTAAAGGCAAATGCCGAAAGCGGACAGCAATCAGATCGACAATCTTGACTTCATAATACAGATGATGGGCACTCCCCCCGATCTCGAAAGCCTCTCGGAAGCCTCGCTCTCGCTGTGGCTCAACCGCTTCCTTAATCGCCTGATAGAAAACTGCGAGCTTGATGGATGCCTGGTTATCATGTCCACCGCGGACACCACGAAGATCCTTGCCAAGATAGGGATGCCGGGGGCTGACATCGAGGACATCGCAAGCCTGGTCCTCGAAAAAGTCCACGGCGATGCACATACCAAAGGCCGTCGTCATGCGAGATCCTACGCATCTCCGATCGTAAGCGTGGAGAAGGACGGACGCACTTACCATGTGCTCCAACACGAATTGCCCCTGGACATTACCGTCTTCACGGTTTTCGCAATGGAGAATGATCTATCGCCGCCGCTCACAAGTTCGCTCAGAGTTCTCGGAGGGCACATCGCGGGTATGATAGCCGGTACCGAACTGGCCGCCAGTGCCACGCGCGCCCGCGAGGAACTGGATAATATGAGGCAAGAGATCAAAGAAGCCCAGATGTCCTCCCTCAATATCATGGAAGACCTGCAAAAGAAGAACAGCGAGCTGGGAATGCTCAACGAGATAGCCCGCAAGATGGCCTCCTGGCGACATCTCCCCGAGCTCGCGAGTAAGGCGGCCGAGGCGGCGTCGGCAATTCTGGACGGCGCGAAGGTGGTCGTATTCGCGTTTGACCAAGAGAGGACCCGGCTTCGGCCCTATCAGGCTTCGAAGGGTGTAGATCTCCAGAGCATAACCGAGTGCGTGGTTCCAGCCGACCATCCCGTGGTCGAGGCGATTTCCCAGGGGAAAGAGGCGATGGTCGACCGGTCGGGCGATACCTTCGACCTGGCGGCAACCCGGGAGATGGGGCTGAAGACCGGCCTGGTCCTACCGCTGGTCAGCAAGCAAAGACTGCTCGGGTTCCTCTTGGTCTGTGAGAGTCGCTGGCATAGGGTATTCACCGACGGCGAGATAGAGAACCTCAGGGTGCTGACGAGTACCACGGCCGTGGCCATGGAAAACGCGAGCCTGCTGTCGCAACTCACGACCCAAGTCGAGGAGATGAGTATTCTCAAGGAGTATATCGAGACTGTGGTGGACAGCGTCGATCTCGGGGTCATGGTTGTGGACAAGCACCTTAAGATCACCATGTTCAACTATGGCTTCGAGAATCTCTTCGGTTACAAGAAAGAGGATTTCCTCGGGAAACACGTATTCCAGGCATTCCCTCATCTAGTCGAGCAGGGTTTCACAGAAATCGTCCAACAGGTCTTCGGTGGCAAACCTTTCGCAAGATACGCATGGAAGAGGAGACTACTCAACGGTTCGACCGCTATCCAGAACTTCAGGGTGTTCCCGCACCGCAACGCCTCAGGCGAAATCATCGGCGGAATAGCGATCATCGAGGATGTGACCGAGAAAGCCCAGTTAGAGGACCAACTGGCCAGATCAGAAGCGAAGTTCAGCCAGCTGGTGGAGGATCTCGACGACGGCTACATGGTTGTGAATGCCGGGAAGATAGCTTATGCCAACAGGGCGGTATCGGAGCTTACAGGCATACCCGTTCATGATTTGATAGGCATAGGTATCGATCGCGTGCTGACCGATCCTGACCTGGTAACCGGGCACGATAAGACCACAAAGCAGAAGGTCAGATGTGAGACCAAGGTCAACCATAGCACCGGTACCTGGATTCCTGTGGAGGTAGCACTGAGCTCATGCGAGTACGGCGGGATGGTCGGCGTCTCAGTGATAGTGAGAGACATAACTGAAAGGAAGAAGATAGAGAAGCAGCTCGAGGCCAAGAACCGGGAGATGCGCCTCAGAAACGAGCAGATAACACGTCTGAATCTCGAGCTGGAAGAGACCCTGAACAAGCTCAAGGCATCGCAGGAGAATCTTATACAGTCGGAGAGGGTGGCTGCGATCACCGAGACATCAATTGCGGCCAATCATGAGATCAACAATCCTCTTTTTGCAATCCTCGGCCAAGCACAGTTGCTATTGAGGAAATACAGCGAGGAGGACGAAGACACCATCCGCAGGCTGAAGACGATCGAAGAGTCCGCCCTCCGTATAGCATGCGTCACCAAGAAACTCGCCAACCTGGCCGATCCTGTAGTCAAGGAGTATTCGGGACTCGCGGCCAAGATGATAGACGTGGACCGTTCCACCTCACGCTAGCGCGTCTCGTTCCCGTCCCTGGCGCGGAAGGGCGTTGGGCTGTTTACCGGCCCTGCTTCGAGCACAGAGACCCACGTCGGGCACAGAGACCCGACGCTACAACTTCGGCCCCGTGTAGCGGCGGGGTTCCACCCCCGACGGGCGGTAATCACCGGACCGGATGTGCCGTCGTCACGGGAGTGACGACGCTACGTGTTGCGTGCGACAGACCGCCCTTCACCGGCCTGTTACCCGAAGAAGTGCATATGCACCTGCTTAAGCACCACCCCAAAAACCAGCGACACCACGGACATCAGCTTGATCAATATGTTCATTGAGGGGCCGGAGGTATCCTTAAAAGGATCGCCCACGGTATCCCCGACCACAGCCGCTTTGTGAGCGTCGGAACCCTTGCCTCCGAGATGACCGTCCTCTATGTACTTCTTGGCATTGTCCCAGGCCCCGCCGCCGTTCGCCATCATTATGGCAAGGAGGACACCGGTGACTGTCGCTCCTGCGAGCAGGCCTCCCAGCGATTCCGGTCCCAGAAGGATCCCGATTATTGCCGGTGAGCATACCGCCAGTACTCCGGGCACCACCATCTCACGCAGGGCTCCTCTCGTACTGATGTTCACACACCGGGCAGAATCAGGCTTTGCCTTGCCTTCCATCAGCCCGGTTATCTCCCGGAACTGGCGGCGTACCTCTTCCACCATCTTGAATGCCGCTCGCCCGACCGCCCGCATTGTAAGGGCGGCAAAAAGGAAGGGCAAAGCCCCGCCGAGGAAAAGCCCGATCACCGTGCTCGGGTTCTTGATGTCTATGACCTCAAGTCCGACATTCCGGGAATAAGCCGTAAACAGCGCAAGCGCTGTAAGCGCAGCCGACCCTATGGCGAATCCTTTGCCGATCGCCGCGGTAGTGTTTCCCAGAGCGTCAAGCCTGTCGGTGATTTTACGCACGTCAGGGCCCAGACCGCTCATCTCGGCGATGCCTCCCGCATTGTCGGCAATCGGGCCATAGGCATCAACGGACATCGTAATTCCTATCGTCCCCAGCATCCCGACCGCGGCCAGGCCGATTCCATATACCCCGGCGAAGTGATGGGCCGCATAGATGGCAACGACTATTGCCAGAATCGGCAGCGTAGTGCTTATCATTCCGACGGACAGGCCTTCGATTATGTTGGTGGCCACACCGGTCTTACAACTCTCGGCGATGGCCCTGATAGGCGGGCCTGAAGTGTAGTACTCAGACAGCAGGCCTATCGCAACCCCGGCAAGCATTCCGGAGATGACGGCAGATGCGAAGCTATAGGCGAGGCCCATCCTCCCGACTATGAGGTAAGTGGATATACCCAGCAGGCCCACACTGACAAAAGTTGAATAGCGCAGGGCGATCTGAGGGTTGCGCGATTGGAACATTCTCACAGCAAGCGATCCCACAAAGGAGGCCAGAGTGCCTGCGACAACTATTATAATCGGAAGTACCATTAGGCGCTCGGCGACTCTCGCGGCCTCACCGGCGCTTGCTATGCCGAAGAGACGCATCAGCTCCTGCGCGCCTCCCGGCGCCAGAAACGTGGCGGCAATCGCTATGGTTGCAACAACCGATCCCACATAGGACTCGAAGAGATCAGCCCCCATCCCGGCGGTGTCACCAACGTTGTCCCCCACGTTGTCCGCGATCACCGCGGGGTTCCTGGGATCGTCTTCAGGTATGCCGGCCTCGACTTTACCAACCAGATCGGCTCCAACGTCCGCTAACTTTGTATATATGCCCCCGCCCACGCGCGCGAACAGGGCTATTGAACTTGCTCCCATGGCGAAGCCGCTGAGTATGCTTGCAACCCCGGGATCGCTCTTGAAACCCAGATAGAAGACCGATACACCCAGGACGCCCAGGCTGGCCACGGACATCCCCATAACCGCTCCGCCGGAAAAGGCTACGCTGAGGGCCTTGCTCTGACCCTCGGTAGCCGCCTGGGTGGCCCTCACATTGGCGCGCGTGGCGGCCTTAAGGCCGAAGAAACCGGCCAGCATAGAGGAAGCCGCACCCGTTAGAAAGGCAATCGCTGTATTGAAGCTGATGGCCAGCATCAGCACGACAAAAAGCACCACGACGAATACCAGGAGTGTGAGATACTCCCGCCTCAGGAAGGCCATCGCACCCGTATGGATAAGATTGGATATCTCCTTCATCCTATCGGACCCGGCCGGCTGCCGCCTGACGTACAGAAACAGAACTCCCGCATAAGCGAGCCCGGCCAAACCGACAATGATACCCGCCAAAGGTATGGACATGAGTCCCTCCCATCAGAAGTTGACTGATTTTCCCGAATAACAGCGTAAAATCGTAAGGGAATGAGCCGGTCCCGTCAAGCGGATTTCGGCGGGGCGGACCGTTGGGAGATGCCCAGCAGCAGATCGCGATTGACAGGCAATTCCTTCACCCTTTTTCCAAGCGCATTGGAGACAGCGTTGGCCACAGCCGCCGCCACCGGGATTATCGCGGGCTCGCCCAAGCCTTTTGCGCCAAATGGCCCGTCGTTTGACGTGACTTCAATGAATTCGACCCGGATGTCGTCACATAAATCAAGCGATGTCGGAACAAGATAAGTGGAGAGATCACTCGATCGCAGAATCCCCCCTATCTGTTTGTAACGCTCACACACCGCCAGTCCCAGGCCTTGGGCCACGCCGCCCTCAACCTGCCCTGCGGCGGTCAGGCGATTCACAATCCTGCCGCTGTCGTGTATAGCGACAAATGAGGTGAGCTCGATCCGTCCCGTCTCCGTATCGATAAGCACGTCCGCAATGTCCGTCGCAAAGCAATATACATAATAGGCCTTGCCCTGCCCCGTCTCCTCATCCAGGCGGCACTCCGGTACGGCGTACCAACCAGAAGCCGCAAGACCGATGCGCCTGTCGAAACAGGCAGCAACGAGCTCACGAAACCGGACCTTCCGTCCCGATCCGCCGCCGGTTGCCTCACCGGTCGAAGGGTCATAGAGCGCATCCTCACCGAGCAGGCCGCGCGCAGCCTCCGAAAGACTCAATATGAGCTTTCGGGACGCATCGATAATCGCGTTCCCGCTCACCACGGTGGTCCTGGATGCGACCGTCGGACCTGAATCGGGGACTACGTCGGTATCCACCCGGTTTACCACCACACTTTCAACCGGCACCCCAAGGGCATCGGCAGCAATCTGAGAAAGCACCGTGAGCGCCCCCTGGCCCATGTCGGTGCAGCCCACAAAAACGCTTACCGAGCAGTCCTTGAGAATCTCCACTTTCGCAGTTCCCCTGTCCAGCACCCGGCCCGCCGCCCCGAGACTCATGCCGTAGAACATCGATGCCACCCCCCTGGCCGAGACCAGTCCCGGTCCAGCCGTGCGGGGCCTAAACCTCTGTTCACCCTTTCCAAGGTACTCATCAGCCTTTTCCAGAGTTGCGGCGAAACCGACGCTATCCTCGAGCACCTGGCCCGTCGCCGTCGGCATGCCGGACCTCAACGCGTTCTTGAGTCTGAAATCGACTGGATCCATGCCCGCTCTCGCTGCCAGATCGTCGATCGCGCCTTCACACGCAAAAGCCACCTGAGGTGTTCCAAAGCCCCGGAATGCGCCCTTGGGTACGGTGTTGGTGTAATAGCCCCTGGTCGTGACTCTTACATTGGGTATTAGGTAAGGTCCGGCCGCGTGGACGGTAGACCTGAAGAGTACGACCGGCGACAGGGTGGCGTAGGCCCCCACATCGGCATCGATCGCAATATCGGCGAAGGTCAGGCGGCCTTCCCCGTCGCAACCCATCCTGTACTGGAGCAACATCGGATGGCGTTTGGATGTGTAGAGGAGATCCTCCTCCCGGCTGAGTATCATGCGCACCGGCCGCCGGGTCTTCATCGCAAGGACGGCAAGCCGTCCGCAGACCTCGGAGGGAACATCCTCCTTGCCACCGAACGCGCCGCCCATGGGCAGCTGGATCACCCGGACTCTGGAGAGGGGCAGTCCAAGACATCGTGCGACCGCGTCACGTATGTAGAAGGGGCACTGCGCCGGAGCGAGAATCTCTATTGAACCGTCACCCTGTGGCACAGCCATTGCCCCCAACGGTTCCAGGTACGCATGCTCCTGAACGGGGCTTCTGAATGTTTGCTCGACAATGAACTCGCTTCCGGCCTCACCCTCCGCTACATCGCCTTTAAGCAGCATTCTCTCCACAGCTACGTTGCCGCCCTCATGGACGGAAGGCGCTCCAGCCAACTGCGCTTCCTCTATGGTGCCTACCGCTGGAAGATCCTCCAAACCGGCATTGACAAGGGAAACCGCTTCGGCCGCGGCCCGGGCACTTGCTGCTCCGATAACCGCCAGACAATCTCCCTCGTACCGCACCCTTTCATCGGCAAACAGCGGTTGGTCGTCGACCACGACGCCCACCCTGTTCTCGCCCGGAACATCCTCGGCCGTAACCACACAGAAGACATCCTTGGCAGCCAAAGCGCGCTCCAGTGAGAGACCGGTTATCGCAGCATGCGGCCTACCTGCAAACACCATGCTCGCGTGCAGCATGCCCGGAAGTGTAATGTCCTGTAGGAAAGCCAGCGAACCGGTCGCTTTGGCTCGGCTGTCTACTCCCGGAATTCCTCTCCCAACAGTCCCGGATGTGTTATTCCCCATATGAATCCTTGCTTCTGAATGCTCTTCTCGCGCCCTCGATACGCTCGAGTCCCTCATTCGCTGCCCTCGACTTCGTACCGGCCTTCGTACGCTTGCGGAACTCCTCATAGAAGCGACCGCTCTCGATCTCGTCCAGTACATCCTCCATCCGCTTGCGGATGCCCGGACCTACAACCATCGGCCCTCTCGTCGAGCCTCCGTAAAACGCTGTCGATGAAATGTGGTTCTCCAGATCCTCCATACCAACCCTGGAGATAAGCGACGAGATATACTCAACTTCCGCAATGCACTCGATATAGGCCACTTCAGGGGCATATCCCCTATCCACCAGGGTATCGAAAGCGGTCTTCATCAACTCCGCCAGCCCCCCGCAAAGAACCGTCTGTTCACCAAAGAGGTCGGCAACCGCCTCCTCGCGGAAAGTGGTTTCAATAACCCCGGCACGAGCACATCCGAGGGCTAACGCATATGCCTTGGCGATCTCCAGGCCTTCCGGGTCGTCGCTGCGAGCGGCAACCATGGCCGGTATACCGCCGCCCCTCTGGAACCTGTCGCGAAGCACTCTTCCGGGACCCTTTGGAGCCACCATTATCGGATGAAGGCCTTTCCTCATATCGACCACCCCGTAGTGCAGCGTGAAACCTGCCGCAAAGCCCACATGAGCTCCTTCGGCAGCAGCCGGGAAGATCCATCTCTCGCAGACTTCGGCGTGGGTTTCATCAGGAGTCAGCACCATTATGACGTCGGCATCTGATGCCACATCACCAGGTGCGGCAGGATCAAAGCCGTCCCGGGATGCGGCCTCGAAGGACGGCCCGGGCCGTAGACCAATCAGCGGTGGAAAACCCGAGACCCGAAGATTCATAGCCTGTGCGCGCCCCTGGGACCCGTAGCCTATTATGGCAATCTGCCTGGTATCGAGGGCGGACGCGGTAAGATCGGCTTCGAAGAGGATTCTTGCGGTCACTTGATAGCGGCTTCGATTTCCTTTTCAATCTCTGCCTGCGGACGGACACCCACGATCCGGAAAGCCACCTGCCCTTGCTTAAAGAGCATGAGCGTCGGGATCGACCTAATGCCGTAG
>Ga0180434_10006792_pt1 | contig 13069 bp, 11 predicted proteins | sample SS_ome_7_FD_132453 | JGI IMG/M metagenome (GOLD analysis project Ga0180434, IMG submission 132453) | Hypersaline lake sediment archaeal communities from the Salton Sea, California, USA - SS_1_D_2 metaG | ecosystem: Environmental > Aquatic > Non-marine Saline and Alkaline > Hypersaline >... | reverse complement strand
TATTGGTTCACGACATGATGTCATGGTTTGGGTATTGTATTTTTAATGCTTTAGCTATGACTTAAATGCTAATTCAGAGTTAAACATGAGTCAACGTCAAACCTGACCCCACGTATGATCCCATTTATTATTCAGACCCCATTCATCATACTAGCAGGGAAGGCGTAGAACCAAGCATAGCATTACCTTTTGCGAGGGGAGTCGAGTATATTGACTGCATCGACTAATGCCCCTGGCCCGCCAACATTGCCAGGGAACACCACATAGGGGGTGTCTAAATATTTGCTCTCAGGGCCAAGCCTCCATACGGGGACGCCAGACAGAATTTGACCGAGGACTACAGCTCGCTTGACACCCAATCCCTTTGTTGCCAAGTCGCTGGAGGTTATACCACCTTTGGCGATAATGTAGCGAGGGCGTGTTGAGATCATGGATGCTATAGCAATCAGTCCCTCGGAGACACGACGTCGGATAATAACGTTTGATTCGGGATCTTTGCCGGTCGCAATCTCGCGGCTCGTGTAGATGACGACGGTCCTTCCATTGTAGAGTTCTCTTTCTGCTGATTGTGCTATATCCGTGATTACCTCCTGACGCCGATTTTCATCTAAGAGGTCTGCAATGTCGAGTTGGAGACTCGTTATTCCAGGCAAAGAGAAAAGCGCATCGAGTTGTTCTGTTGTCTTGTGGACATACGAACCGACTACAATGAGGCCGCCTCCATGTTCATGCATGTGCAAATCAGAGCAGCTCAATAGCCTTCGCGGAAGGAGGCCGGCACGAACCTGTACAAATGAGGCGGCCGTGCGGTAGATAAATCGTTTACCACGGGCCTCTGCTTCCAGCAGACCATGTACAAACACCTCAAGGTCACGGTAACTCGCAGCATTCACCACACATACTGTACTACCGGTTATACCTAAAAGAAATGCAGTGATACGCTCCGGACCACCTTGCCTGATATCTTCTATCGAGATGCTAGCCACGTCGCCGGAGGAAATCCTTCCCCCTGTCTTTTCCTCTATCCATTGACGCAGGTTGGATGAATGATACCCAAAGGTGGTGTCATGTGCATATTCTGTCTTATGTGCAGGCACGAGCCAGCCAGATTCATCGACGTAGTGGATATCCTCCACCGTATACCGTCCACCCTCAAGGAAGAAAGGCATGATAATCCAGCCGTCAAAGGACTGATGCAGGGATTGGACCAGTGCCTCTACCTCACCAGGAAAGTGCCCTCGCAAGGTGGAGTCGCTGCGACTCACAACGACAAACCGGCAATTCGCTCGTTCTGCCGCTTCAACCAGATTACGGCCTATTTCAGAATTCATCGATTGTGCCTGGGCGATTGTAAAACTGCGGGAATTGGTCAAAAGATAAAAGGCAGGAAGATCATTTGACAGCTCCTTTTGAAGTGTTTTGACTGGCCACTCAGTCAATATTGGGATGTCATGAACAGTCTGTGTGCCTGTGGGATCATCATCTAGCACAACCACCTTACACCGGCTTGCCTTTATTTGTTTGCGGATCTGTGATCTGAGGCTCACTGGCCACTCACCTGGAAGGCTCCGCATGCAGTCTTCAAGCTTGACGCGCCGTCCATAACCACCTTCAAATTTTTTTCCCGCCATAATCTCCACGTTCCGCTCAGATATCAGCAAATCCGAAGATTACCCTTCATTAACAAGCTAGCAGGGTGCCCTTATTATCCCCTGTGTAGCGAGGATATACCTTATTTTTTTACCTTCAATAACCTCCTTGCCTCATCAGGAGTTGCAGTTTCAAAACCAATAGAGCGAATGAGTTCAGTGACTTTTTCCACCAGTTCAGGATTTTTTGCTGCCGCGTGGCCTGGGGCATAGTAGACGCTATCTTCAAAACCAACTCGAACCGCAGAGGCCCCTGCTCCTATTGCAGCTGCCAAAAGTGATAAATCATTCATCTGGTTATGAAGAACACCCCAACTGGCATCCTTGGGTAAGAGTGATTTGAAAAACAATAGGCTTGCTGTATGGGCCGGTATTGCCCAAGGAACTCCCATACAAAAATTGTAATCGAAAGGGGGCGAAAGGAAGCCTTCCTCAAGGAGTTTGTCAGCAACTTGTATCATGCCTGCCTCGAATATTTCAAGCTCAGGTATGACATCTGACTTTCGCATTCTGTCGGCCCAGAACCTAATATCAGGTAATGTATTAACGTAGACCGTCTCCCCAAAATTGACCGATCCCATATTTAGAGAAGCTACCTCAACACGAGGATCATTAAGGCAGACACATCGATCTTCAAGGGACAGAGATGTAAGTCCGCCTGTGGAGCCCTGGATGATGATATCGGATGCCTGTCTTATCATATCGAGGGTTTCAGAGAACGCCGTAAGATCTGCAGTCTGGTCTCCTTTTCGATCACGGACGTGTAGATGCACCATGCTGGCACCGGCACGGGTACATTCAATGACCTCTCGAGCTACCTCATCAGGGGTAATAGGGTTTCGTGAAGGTGGAACGATATTATTTCCTACCGGGGCCACAGAAACGATAATCTTTTTGCTCCCGCTGTCTCTCATTGCCTATTCTCCTCAGAAAATAATTTTAGGGTTCGGCACCCTTGTTCTACATAAAAGAATTATACAGCAACCCGCTAATACCGCTATGAATCGTCCCTCATTAACCTTGATCGTAAGCCTGGAGCTATACCTTCTAAGTCAAATCTCGTTCCATCATCTGAATAAATCGATGAGCTTCCCCCTTCCGATACGCACAAAAGTGTGAAGAAAACGCGGTAGCTGTCACGCAGCATTCGCTCGTTGGTCACTACGATCAGTCTATGCTGAAGGGCTAAATCAAAATATACCATACTTCTATCGTGTCTATTACGATGCCTTCTTGCGGTTGATAACCTCCTTTACTGCCTTCACTATGTGTTCGGCGGAAAGCCCATATTTCTCTAATAATGCCAAATATGGACCGGATTCAGCAAAGGTATCACGTATACCGACCCGCTTCATAGGAATTAAATAATTTTCCACAAGCACTTCGGCCACAGCACTACCCAGCCCGCCATAAAACATATTATTTTCTGCCGTAACAATAGCTCCGGTCTCTTTAGCAGCCTTAAGTATCATCTCCTCATCAAGGGGTTTGAGCGTGTGGCAGTCAATTACCCGCACATCCAGCCCCTTGCTTGCCAGCCTTTCGGCTGCCATCAAAGCCTGAATCACGAGATCTCTGATAGCAACGATAGTGGCATCGGTCCCGTCCCGGACGGTCACGGCTTTACCGATCTCAAAGGGATAATCCATATCAAAAATAAATGGCACCGGGTCCCTTGTGAAGCTGAGATACACCGGCCCGATTCTGTCGGCAGCTGCCCACACGGCACGTTTTGCAGTAGATGGATCTGCTGGTGCGATAACTGTGGAATAAGCAATTGAACGCATAATGGATAGATCTTCCTGCCCCTGATGAGTCACGCCGTCCGGACCTGGAGTCAACCCGCCGTGGCTCGCGGCGATCTTCACGTTCAACTGGGGATAGTGGATGCTATTGCGCACCTGATCAAGGGCGCGCATGCTGGCAAATACTGCGTAAGTACTAGCGTAAGGGATGAGACCGGTTGTAGCCATCCCCGCTGCCGCGGCCATCATATTCTGCTCAGCGATCCCAAAATTAAAGGATCGATGGGGGTATTTCTGTTTGAATGCATCGGTGTGGATTGATTTTGATACATCTGCATCGAGAACCACGACATCGGGGTTTTTCTCACCCAGTTCAATCATAGCCTCTGCGTACGAATACCGTGTAGGCTGTGTCTCAGCCTGGGAGAATAAGTCATTCGACCCTAACAGCTGAATAATCTCTGAACGTACATGATGATATGGTAATTTTTTGTTCTTACTCACAGCGGTACCTCCTGATTTCTTCTATGGCGCGAATTGCCTCTTCCTTGCATGGTGCCTTGCCATGCCAATCGACCGCGTTTTCCATAAACGAGACCCCCTTGCCTTTGATTGTATGGGCAATGATCATGGTTGGCATTCCCCGAAAATTCTTTGCTTTCTCAAGGGCTTCCACAATTGCCTCCATGTCGTGGCCGTCGATTTCGATCACATGCCAGCCAAAGGCCCGCCACTTGTCAGTCACCGGCTCAATAGGCATCTCAGTGTCAATACAGTCATCATTCTGGAGCCTGTTATGGTCCAGAATAGCTGTAAGATTATCCAGTTTCCACTTCGCTCCCGACATGGCGGCTTCCCAGATTGAACCCTCCTGTGACTCACCATCACCAATGATGATCCATACGTGGTAGTCCTTTTTCCTCATTTTGCCGCTGAGGGCCATACCAAGCCCCGCGGATAGCCCATGCCCCAAAGAGCCGGCGGTCATATCAATCCCGGGTGTTTTGTTCATGTCCGGATGGCCCTGAAGTATGCTATTGAGCTGCCGCAGGGTACTGAGGTGTGATTTGTCATAGTATCCGCGCTCAGCTAGTGCTGCGTACCAAACAGGGCAGGCATGGCCTTTTGAGAGAATAAAACGATCCCTATCTTGCCAGTTCGGATTTGTGGGGTCAATACGCATTATTCGAAAGTAAAGAGCGGTAACGATATCCGCCGCAGAGAGGGATCCTCCAGGGTGACCGGCGTTTGCAGTGGTAATCATGTCGATAATGTCACAGCGAATGGTTGTTGCCATCGCTTTGAGTTCTTCAATCGACATGAAGGTCTGAGCTGTTTTCATTTCTATTTCCTTTCTCATATTATGTATAGTTATTGGTCACTATTAATTTCGAGTTACTATACCTGCCTTCATTATTTCATCCAACGTGAGGTGTTGAAGTGGTCAGACACATATGAGCCGGGAGGTACCAATGCGTCACAAAACTCGAGATCAGTTTGATCAAGCGTAATATCCAATGCAGGCAAAAGCCCTTCAAATTGGTTTAGATTTCGTGGTCCAATGATTGCTCCGGTAATTCCAGCCCGGCTTATCACCCATGCAACCGCAAATTGTGCGCAGCTATACCCCTTTTCCGTTGCCTTTTTAACCAGCTCTTGGCTCACTTCAATGCCTCTTTGAGTGATGCGCTCCGCATATACATCCTTGAGGCTCCCCCTGCTGCCTTCAGGGAGGTTTTTGGCGTCTTTATACCTGCCTGCCAGAACACCCTGGGCAAGGGGAGACCAACTGATAATTCCTAAGTCATAGGCTCGACACATGGGGATAATTTCATTTTCAATGCGTCGGTCCAGCAGATTGTAGGGAGGCTGTTCACATATAAACTTCGAGTAGTGATGCCGATCTGAAATAGACAACGCCTCGACCGTTCTCCATGCAGGATGTGTAGAGCATGCGATGTACCTTACCTTTCCCTGTTTTACCAAATTATCAAGGGCCTCCAGGGATTCCTCTTGAGGAATATTGAAATCGGTCCGATGTAAGAAATAGATATCGATATAGTCTGTTTTTAGTCGTCTAAGACTAGCCTCACAGCCTTCGATAACGTGGTGTTTGGAATTGCCCTGGTCATTGGGTCCAGCTCCTGTTTGCCAGAAAACCTTTGATGTTATCAAAACTTCTTTTCGCTTCCCATTGCGCATCAAGGCCTCACCAACGATTTTCTCGCTGTTCCCATCCGCATAGATATCCGCACAATCGAGCAGGTTTATTCCCCGGTCAAGGGCGGAATCAATAATCCGCTGGCACTCACTCTTTTTGGTGGGGTTCCCGAAGTTCATGGTGCCGAGTACCAAGGGTGATATCTTGATCCCTGCCCTGCCAAGACGTCTGTATTCCATGTCCTTAGACTCCCCCTTTTTTTGCCTTTCGCCTGAATAGCTTTCGCGCTACTGCTTGCTTAAACTTTCTGAAGAAATCCAACTGACTGACAACCGTCCATACAATAATAAGAAAGAGGATCAGAGAAACAGGGCGGGTAAAAACAGGGATGAAGCTTCCCTGGGAGACCATGAGCGCTCTCCGAAGGTTCTCGTCGGCCATAGGGCCCAGGATGACCCCGATTACCAATGGTGCAATAGGATAGCCCATTTCCGTCAGAAAATAGCTGATAATTCCTACCGGCAGCATGAGATAAAGATTAAACACGTTTATCCCGAGAGAATATGATCCGATGATACACAGTACGCCGACTATGGGCATGAACAGGGGGGGCGGAATGCGCAGCACCTTAACTACCTGTCTGGCGAGCAACATTCCGACGACCCACATGGTCATTGAGGCAAGCAGGAGAATAGCTGCTACCTCAATGATAAAATTGGGATGCTCAAAGGTGATCATAGGTCCTGGTGTTACCCCATGAAGCATGAGGGCTCCCAAAAGCATTGCCGCTGGTGGACTTCCTGGTATGCCCAGGTTGAGTAAGGGAATCATGGCACCACCAACGCACGCATTATTGGCGGTCTCTGTAGAGAGTACCGCCATATACTCTCCCTTACCGAACCGCTCAGGGTGCTTCGAGATGTTTTTGGCAGCTCCGTACGACACCCACGCCGCAATATCTTCACCAATCCCGGGGACGGCTCCTATTCCCACGCCAATAAGGGCCGACCTGATTATGTGGGGAATGTTTCTCACGACAGTGCCGAACTCAGGCAAAATTCTCTGAAATCTCTGTGTCTTTCCAATAACTAAGCGTTCTTTAAGCACCTGGATGATTTGAGGAATACCGAAGGCCCCGATCAACACTGGAACCACCTCAACTCCGCTGTCAAGTTCGCAAAAACCGAACGTAAATCGGGGATAGAACTGCAGAAGATCCCGGCCCACACAGGCCATGAAAAGCCCCAGAAAACCGGAGATCCAGCCTTTAACTACCAAATCCGGACTGGTCAAGGTGCCACTGATAAGAATACCAAAAAAGGCAAGCAAAAAGAATTCAAAGGATGTAAACTGAATGGCGAAATAAGAAATAACCGGAGAAATACTCACCAGGAAGAGCATGCTGATAATGGTACCAATAGCAGATGTGGTAGTGGTCAGGCCGATCGCCCGACCGCCTTCTCCCTTAGTGGCAAGAGGGTATCCGTCCAGGGCTGTGGCCGCAGAAGCAGCTGTTCCCGGGATATTGATGAGAATGGAGGCATAGGAACCCCCGTACGTACCACCAACATAGATAGCGAGCAGGCAGACCATGGCTGTTGCCGGCCCCATACCATAGGTCATGGCAGTGAGTAGCGCTACACCCAGGGTTGAAGTCAGCCCCGGCATTGCCCCGAAAATAATTCCCAGGATAACGGATCCAAAGAGAATCATTAAATTCAATGGTTCTGAAGCAAGGTGAAAGACCGTCTCAAAATAGAAGGCCATTCTTTCTATGACAGACATGGAATATCTACCCCTTCATTAGCGCCAGTTAGAAGTCGAGGTACCATACCTTGTCCAAAAACTCTACGATAAGACCCTCATAAGGCATGGGTACCAACAGAAAGTATTTAAAGATCGGAATGACGATAAGCGGTGTGGCAAGTGCTATGAGTATGCCGACCCTATATTTTTTTCGAAAGGACGGGTTAGCGCGGACCTGCATCCAGGCGTAGAGGCAGTATGACGATATAAAGACAATAGCAAGCAGATCACCGGGATGGGGTACCGAGTTTCCAAGCAATGAGTCCACTCCTAATGCAAAATAGATGATGAGTACGACTACTCCTGCCAGGTAGAAAAAGAAAAGTCTCCTGAGAATGCCGTCATCAACAATATAAAACATGGTGATGAAGACAGAAAGAAAAAGAATGGTCCCAAGGAAAAAGTCAATTCTGGAGATAGTGAGGTAAACAAAAGAGAGAAACAGGGTGACTATGGCATAGAACCTTATGGTTGGTGCACTGGCCAAAAATTCTATATTGCTTCTACTGAGGATCCAGCGTATAACCGCACCAATTTCTTTTCCACCCACCTTTTTCCAGGCAGTCCTGCTGAGAAGTGCCCCTAAGATGACTATTACAAATCCCACAAAAAGCGGAAACAAGGCGGGAGAAACAAACCAGACGTTCTGCACCCCACCCCAGCTGTCTTTCATAGGCATTTTGAAGGCCTGCATAACAATCCAGGCACCAAAAAGGGAAATAATAATACCTGAAAAGAAATCAGCCTTCCTGAGTTTTTCTTTATCCATCATGGCGAACTGACCTCGATAAACATATTAGTTGGACTTTTTCCGTAATTCATGACTTCACAGACCCACCCATTGGACCGGTAGTTTTTAATGTAATAGATGACAGCCGCAGTATTATACTTATAAGCCGCAGGCGGTGACTTATCTCCATAGATGAGGTCTCTCAACTGCTATCTCTCAAAAGAAATATTTCATTCCGCCTACGGCATGTTCCACATACCATGTAACCGTTCCTACCCTCGATTCTGTGTCTTTATGGCTGGTTATGGTTTCGGAATACCGAGGTTGGCCGGATTGACGGTAGCTGCACCAAGTTCCCATAGAGTCCAGGCAAAATTCGATTCCAGAGAATCGAATACTGCCCTTGACTCCTCACCTGTTTTTCCTGAGAGCAGGTAATAGTTGTCTTTTGCCCACTTTTTAACTTTTTCGGTGGCGATTGCCTTTTTGAATGCATCAACCAAAACTAATTTGGCTTCCGAGGGGGCATCAGCCGGAACCGCAAACCCAATAGCCTGGGAAATTGGCAGGTACTCGGAAAGCCCAGGGTAGGAGTCAAAGGATGATGGGATCGTTCCCAAATCTTCGACCGTAAATGATTCTGGAATCAACATACCCAAGGGCCTCAATTTTCCGCCACGCAGGAGTTGCTGTTGCTCGGCCAGAGAGGTAACCACCACAGAGACCTCACCGGCCATGGCCGCGTTCTGGCTGGGAGCAGAACCCTTGTACGGAATGAAATTGAAGTCGGCCCCTGATCCTTTTTCAAGTGCGAGCAGATTCAGATGGTGGATGGAACCGGCACCGCTGGCTGCCGCTTTAATGCTATTGGGACTCTTCTTGGCGTCCTCGATGAGGTCTTTCAGGGTTTTATACGGTGTTTTTGGGGTCACGGAGATAACATCGGGTGATCCGCCCACAATAAAGGTGTCCCATACATTGAACTTTTTATCCCAGCCCCCCTGTACACCGGCGGTAACATTGGATTCGGAAAGGCCGCACAGGGTGTAGCCGTCATGAGGCTGGCTGTAGGCATAGGACATTCCTACTGAACCGGCAACGCCGCCCGTTTTATTGATGACATTTACATTTACGCCGAGGAATTTCGACATCTCAGCGTGTATGATTCTATTGCAGACGTCGGTCCCACCGCCGGCACCCCATACGACAACAGCGGTGATATTTCTTTTTGGGAACTTCTGTCCGGCCGCGAAGGTGAGGCCCGCAAACAGAAACGTGACTGCAATGACAATTAGGATTACTTTTTTCATTCTCTCCTCCTTACTTTGCTAGTTCAATAGCTTGATTTATGCCTTGAAACCTTTTATGTTTACCTAAATTATTTCTTGGAAGGGATGCGCCATGACTGCATTGAGGCTTTTATGCATCCCCTTTCTATCTTTCTCACCTCCTTTCTCTCATTTAGGGTTTGCCTTGCCGTGGGTTTGCCTTCACTCGCTGCTTACTGTTACTTTAAGACATTATCCTCTAGCCACTTCATCGTCTCAACCGTCTTACCCTCGGCCATCATGGCGAAAAGTCTATCTTCATCGAAGCGATTTACAATCGTGATCATCTTCTCCGTAGTAGCAATGGTTCTCTCAAAGGCATCGATTGGGTCCAGCCGCATGGGACTCATATCCGAAGTCACCCAGCCTTCATAATTGAATTTGTTCAAATAGACAAACATCTCCAGATAATCCCAAAGGTTTCGTGTGGCCGGTATAAGATCCCAATCCCATTTTCGATTGTTGTCATTGATATGGATGTAATAGGGAATCCCCTTTGTCTGGGCAAGGCAAACTGACTCGGCAGGGGTCTCACCCACCCAAAGGGCGTGTCCAACATCGATGGTGATGCCCAGATTTTCCTCATCGATATCATCAATCATGCATATGGTCTTAGCAATTGAATCGAGAAAACACTGTACGCGTGTTTCCGCCGCCTTGTACTCGAGGAACAGGCGAATATCCTTACGGTGACCGGCAGCCTGTTTAAAGGTGGAGACCATATTTCTCCAGGCGTCTTGATAATTAACCTGAAAGAGATAGTCATACCCGTCACTCAAAGGACAGCACGTTACCTTGTCTGTGCCAAGTTCTGCAGCAGCATCCATAGCATCCTGAATAAATTGAACCGCTTTATCTCTCACTTGCTTTGATGCAGAACTGGATGATCCGCATACAAATTCAGGCTCTGCCTTGATGTTAGCATTAACAGCTGCAACGCCAAGGTTGTATTGGGCAAGGGCTTCTTTAATGCTTGTCAGATCCTTCAGTTCGTAGGGAAATACGATTTCAACGCCTTTGGCTCCTTTGACTTGAGCGACAGCAGCAATTTTTTCCACTGGTGTCTTATCTGCATGGTATTCAGAAAAACGGTCCCTTAGTTTTCCCATGAATCCTGTTATAATAGATTGTGTGATTTCCATTTCGCCTCCTTGAAGAAAAATTGTGACTACTAGCGTATTAACCTTAGATCCCTGTCTGTTCCTTTAAAGTGTATCGGTGTTGCTTTTTCTTCTTCCAGGGCATCTTGTGCTAATTTTTCTTTTGAATTTCTCAGATGTAGACGAACCAGTTCCTCGGCCTTAAAAGGATCTCTCTTACTGATAGCCTCAATAATCGCCTTGTGTTCATCATAGGTTTCATGTGGTGGTCGCACCAGACCTTCTTGCTCAACGAACTGGTAGCCTAACGTGAGAATGTTAAAAGTTTCCAGAATGCTGGACAAAATGTCCCCCTGTGCAACTTCAATAATATAGCTGTGAAAACGCCTATCTTCCTCCCGGTATTTCTTTAAATCAATGTCATGGTCAGATTCCTTGAACCCAGAGAAGAATCTGGAAATTCTTTCTATTTGAGAATCAGAGATTTTGATGGCAACTTTTCTTGCTGCCAGCCCCTCAAGTACCTCTCTTAGCTCAAAAATGTGGACCATTTCTTGCTTGGAAAAGATACGCACGTAGAAACCCCGTCGAGGAAGGGCTATAATGAGCTTTTCGTGTTCGAGTTTTTTCAGTGCATTTACTAATGGAGTCCTGCTCACTCCGAATTCATAAGCCAATTTATCTTGATAGATCTTATCGCCGGGCATAAGTTTACGTTCAATTACCATAGATTTAAGTTTATGGTAAATCATGGTGTCAAGGCTTTGGTGTTTAGCACCTAATCTTTGCATTTTTTAACTCGGGTGGATTAAAATTACTAATTTTTTGGATGCCTTACCCCTATATTATTCATAGTGATATTGGAAAAAGGTTGACAAAGGGTAATCGGTATTGTATTTTGCATTTTGAATTCAAAATACAAAGGATAATGACTGATTGTCAAGAAAAAAATTGCCCATAAACACAATATTTTTCAAAATTATTGGGGGAACCTTATGTCTTGTGCTTATTTCTTTTAACCCAGACTGAAAAGGATTCCGAAAAAATTATACCCGTCAAAGACCCCTTGAGCTGATTGAAGCAATGGGGTTACATCATGCAATGCTGATTTCGTTGTTTTACGTAAATGGAGGAAGGAGTTATGAAAGAAAAAAACTGGATTACCTACAATAAGGGAGGAAAACACCGCGTAGTTGTCACTAAAGAACTCCCGGGCCCCCGATGGCTTGAGATCTTAACCCTAGCGGACTGCCAGGTGGACGTTTGTGCCTCCAATGAACTATTGACTCGCGATGAAATCATTAGTGCTTTTCATAATCAATGCGATGGAGCAATTGGTCAATTGACGGAAGATTGGGAATCAACGGTCTTTAAAGCATTTAGGGGTTCAGGAGGAGCGGTCTACAGCAACTATGCGGTGGGGTTTAATAATGTAGACGTAGCTGCTGCCAGCAAGCTGGGCATACCGATTGGGAATACACCCGGAGTGCTTACCGAAACCACAGCGGAAATGGCTCTTGCGTTGACCTTTGCTGCAGCTCGGCGGGTGGTTGAATCTGATCGCTTTATGCGTGCCGGAAAATATACCGGCTGGTTGCCTACCCTGTTCCTCGGAGAACTTCTATGGCGGAAAACTTTGGGAGTCATAGGGATGGGACGAATCGGTTCTGCCTTTTCACATATGATGGTTGAGGGACATAAGATGAATCTCATCTACTACGATTTGGTGGAAAATAATCAACTTGAAGATTATGTGGCAGCTTACAATGTGTTTTTGTCAGCACAGGGAGAAGAGCCAGTTAACTGTTGGCGTGCTGAAGGCATTGAGGAGGTGTTTAGAACGGCTGACGTGGTCAGTGTCCATGCCACACTTAATGAAACAACTCACCATCTTATCAATACGAAGGGTCTGTCGCTAATGAAAAATAATGCGATCCTTGTAAACGCAAGTCGAGGGCCACTGATCGATGAGACTGCCCTGGTCAATCATTGTCGCAATCACCCTCAGTTCCGGGCAGCTCTCGATGTATATGAAGATGAGCCTGACATGAAGCCTGGTTTAGCGGCATTGAAAAATGTGGTCATTGTGCCGCATATCGGCTCTGCAACGAGCTGGACGAGGCAGGGTATGGCGACCCTGGCTGCCGCTAACATAGCTGGCGTACTTATGGGGTATCCGGCATGGCAAGACCCTGATATTACTCCTTTCTTGGGTGATAATCCTCCTCAGGCGGCACCAAGTATCGTGAATGCCAGGGAGATCGGCTTTCCCCTCTATGAGCATAAGCACTAATATGAAACAAGTGAAATAAGGCACGTCCTTGAATAAACAGATAGCCATATTTTTCAACTGATATTGCTTCTCCTTGCGTATCATGTAGATATTGCTAAAAAAGTAAATTACCCAGGGCAAGGTAATTAGGTAAAGGGTGTGCTGTTGACTCATCTTTAGGTTATTCACCACATATACCACCTTATTTTTTCATGATTCTGTCTTATGATATACTACCCTTCATTCTCCTTCATATTATACGTAGTAGTCGCTGCAGG
>Ga0180434_10006790_pt1 | contig 13070 bp, 28 predicted proteins | sample SS_ome_7_FD_132453 | JGI IMG/M metagenome (GOLD analysis project Ga0180434, IMG submission 132453) | Hypersaline lake sediment archaeal communities from the Salton Sea, California, USA - SS_1_D_2 metaG | ecosystem: Environmental > Aquatic > Non-marine Saline and Alkaline > Hypersaline >... | reverse complement strand
GGTGTTGGTTGACGGCTGTGTACCCACCGCCGACTGGCCCAATATTGTGCAGATCAAAGAGAAGTTCGGTCGGTTGTGCGTCTACGCGCACTGGGACCCGAAGTATGGGTTGTTCGGGGAAGTTGACGCCCTGATTCGAGCGGCCGAGCTGCGGTCAAGCGAGCTGTGCGAGAAGTGTGGCGCCACAGGTGCGAAGCTGCGCACGGGGCGGCCGTGGATTCGCACGCTGTGCGAGCAGTGTAACGACGTCTTCAAGCAGGAGCAGCTCGAGGCCACGCAGCAGTTTACGTATATCTGCGCGGCGTGCGGCGAGTTCATGACGACTATCCTGCGCGGCGTGCTGGACTCCGGCACGGTGCTCAGGTGCGTTTGCGGCGGCGAGACCGTGGTGGATCTCGACACTCCGCAACGGCGGGAACAGCGGCTCAAGCGCGAACAACAGGACGGCAAACGGGCAAGTGGGTGATTTCGTCAACGGCGAGCTGTGGTGCGAGGAGCTGACGGTCGTGCAGCTCGAGGAGCTACAACCGTGGCTGCATAGCTGCTGGTGGACGATCGAGGCGAGGGGGCAGCGGTACCTAGAGGCGATGATGAATGCCAGGCTCAGATGCGGACTGCCTCAGGAGCTGCAAGCCGAACGGCCAAGCTTGCCGTATTGCGATGTTGTGCGCGGCAATCTGCAAAAATTGCGGCGGCATCCTCGCGTGCGGCTCAAGAAGACGCCGTGTCGGTTTCCGTCGGGCCGTGATGCCTCTTCTGGGCTGTACGCCGCCAAAGCCCCTGGTGTAATTGACGCGTTCAAGAAGAGCGTGGAGCAAGACCTGGAGCTGCGCTGGGATTTGTTGCTCAGGGGCGGCGGCCAATGAACGTGGCACACGTCATCGGCTATCTGCTGCGGACAAAACGCCAGGCGAGTCAAAAGGACGTAGCGCGTTTGGCAAACGTTCATCCGATGGCGTTGTCTAAGATTGAGCGGGGGGTCCATGCCGACCTTGGGGTCGTCACGTTTGTGCGTCTGGCGGAAGCCATCGGCGAACAGCCGGGAGAGTTGCTCGAGGCGGCGGTTCGGATCGCGCGCAAACTGCCAGACGGTGTCCCGCAAAAAGAGCTGGGGTCCAGGGTTGCTGAGTTGGCGGCCACCTTGGTGGCTGAAGAAGAAGTGGACTGGTAAAAAAACGATGAAAGCCACATCCTTATCGGTAAATTTGAAGCTGGGCTGTAACGCCCAGTGCCCATTCTGCATTTCACGTATGACAGTCAAGCCTTCGACCAAGATCGATCGCGAGAGCGACCAGTTTATGTCCGCGCTCGGCCGGGCGTTCGCCTACGCGGCATTTCACCGCGTTGACACCGTGCTGATTACTTCGGGAGGCGAACCGTTGCTCGATCTGTCGACAGTAGTCCGCGTTGCAGAGTCGGCCAAACTTTTTACGATACCGATTGTCGAGGTGCAGACCAATGGAGTGTTGTTGCTCGAGTTTGATGTCGCCAACGCAGCCATTGCCTTGGACGCCCTGCAGGATGCAGGCGTCGGGACGGTCGCCATCAGCACCGCGGCGATGGACCCCCAGGAAAGCGCTACCATTATGGGACTGCCGGCGAACCACGACTACTTGGCAGTCGCGAGCGAGGTGAAGCGGTCCGGCATGCTGTGTCGCGTCTGTCTCAATCTGACGCGCGACTTTCAGCTGCTCGAGTTCGACGACTATGTGGACACGCTACGGATGAACGGGGTGCACCAGCTTACGCTGCGCCAGCTCGGATTTCCAGAGGTGGCTCGGGACACCGATGGTGCGAGGCGTGTCGAAGAGTGGATCATGGATCACAAGCTCGAAGACGATCAGGAGATCCGCCTCGAAGAACGGATTATGAGTCGAGGGACGCCGCTGCGGCCTCTGCCGCACGGTGACATGGTCTACGACTACCGAGGTCTGTCGGTCACGGTGTCGGCCTGTCTGACCGAGACGCACCGCGACGAGGTACGCTCGCTGATTTTGCAGCCAGACGGCCACGTCTATCATTCGTGGAATCACAGAGGGAGTGTGTTGCTATGAGTTGGAAATACAGCGACGCTGACGTCGCTGAGATCGTTGAGGAAGAGGGTTTGGGCTACGCGATCCTCGCTCATACGAGCGCTGATCGGATAGCGAACCCGAAGCTGCGGGCGGCCTGGGAGAAGGCCAAATCAGCGCTGCAGGAAGTGGAGGCGCTGCTGGAAGGCGCGCAAGAAATGGATGGCGAGTGATGCCGCGCGAAAAGACGATGGATGAGGTACGGAAAGAATTTTTCGAACGCGTAGTGGCCCGTTGCGTTGACGTTGTCTTTAACGAAAACAAGTCGAAGAAGGATGCGGTCGAGGCTGCGATATTTGCTGTCCTGACGACGCTCGAGGGGTCGGGTGATTTCCCGTTCTGTGCGGTGGTGCCACAGCCACACCCAGACGATAAACAGTTTTGGGAGGGCGAAGGCGAAGACTGGTATCCGCGACCGGAGCTGGCGCCGGACATGCCGCTCGAAGACATGTTGCTGCGCGGTGAGGACCACCATGAGTTCGTAGAGCTATTTCGCAGGAGGTTAGAGCTGTGACGTTCCGCACACCGCCCGATGGCGAAGAAACGCGAGATTAAGCCGACTCCGTTGGAAGCGTTTGACCGGGCAATGGCGTTGCCGCTGCTGTCCAGTCGGCGGCTGGACGGCCCAGGCGCGGTGATCCGGAAGCTGTCGCCGGACGAGCGCGAGGCGCTGTGCCAACTGCGCTCTGACGACGTTGCGGACATCGCGCCGTGGTTCATCAGGCTCTGCGTTGCTCCGAGGTAAGGACTCCGATGGAATTTGTCGTGCAGGCCTGGTGTCGCCGTTGTAAACGGCTGAGGTTCGTCAACCACGCTAAGCTGTGCGCAGAGTGCCTGAAAGACATCGAGCAGCAGATCGAGAAGGCCAAGGAGAAGAAGAAGCAGCCGAGTGGCGGCGGCGGCCTGATCTACGGCGCGCCTTTTCAAGGGTAGGGGGCGATGTTCCACGGTTCTAAGATTCGCGAACTGAGAAAAGAGCTTGGGCTTAATGTCACTGAGTTCGCCCAGCTTTTTGGTGCTGCAATATCGACGGTCTATCGGTGGGAGGCGGCAGAAGCTGCAAACGTGGACGGACTGAGAAGAAACATTTTTTTGGTTTTGATGAACCGGATCAAAGAAATTCCGCCTGAGCAGCGGAAGGCGTGGGGTTCTGATATTTCTAAGACTATAGCCATGGGAGGGTCGCTGTGCGCCCTGTACGTGGCGCTTAAGCCAGTATTCGAAGATAGGGCGAGGAAGATGGGATGGTAGCGACAACAAATTGCAAGGTCTGCGGCACGCTGGTCTGGAAGACCGATGCGATTCGTGGCACCTGCTGGCGCTGCGAGATCAAGCGGCTGCGGGGGGACAATAAGCGGCTAGCCGCAGAGCTGGCCAAGGCGGAAGCAGCGGTGGACGGACACGCCTATGCGCTTTTTGAGACAGTCGCCCGGCTGAAGCTCATCGTGCTCTACTACGACAGCCCAGAAGTAAAGGCGGCGGTCGACGCCTTCAACAAGCCCGAGGAGACCGACTGGCTGCAGCCGCCTGCGGCGGTGGATGAGAACCTAGAGCGGCTGGAGCATTTTAAGGCCGGGCTCAAGAAGATGTTTGGGAAAGGGTAGAAACACCATGGTAGCCATAATTGCAGAACCGTCCGATCGGCATGTGCTGGTCATCGATACGGACCGGTATGCTGGTGGTTTCGAGCGTCAGCTGGTCGCGTTTATGACAGGGCGCGTTGGCGAATGCGGCGTCGGCAAAGAGGAGGCGGCGCGCTTTGACGAGAAAGCTGCTCCGGAATCTTTTCACCCTGATCTTATCGGCGAGGAGCCAGACGAGCACGGCTGCTACCGCCCGGCTTCGATTTGGGTGTCGCCGTACTACTGGAACAATGCTGGCTATCACTATTTCAACGCGACTACGATCGACGACCCTATAGTGCTCGAAGACCACGAGCGGAGTCGGTTGAAACACATCGAGCGTACCAAGCGGGTGTATGCGCATCTGGGTAAGGAGAAGCTGGCTGAGATCCTCGCCCGTGGGACGCCATACGACTCTGGACCCAAGCAGCACCCGGCCTATTGTTCCGTCGCTTGCTTTCTGGTCAAACGTCCTGATGATGCCGCCATCGAGTTTCTGGTCGAGCGGGCCAAGCTGTTCTGTGCGGAGCAACAGATCGACTACCTCGGTGCACGGTTGGTGCGTCAGAAGATTTCCGAGGATGTGCTCGAAGAGTATTTTTCAGACGAGGGGTGAGCTGAGCTGCGGGCGCAAGAGGAGGCACAGTAAAAATGATCGGACTGGAAGATGTGATGTACCTCGTCGCCAAGCACAGCGACGAGTTGCGCTTTGTGCGGGTGCTGGCCTGCGACGTGAACGAGATCTGTTTGCTCGCCGGAAAATCACAGGTGCTGCCGCGGCGCAAGCTGCTGATCGGGGTGACGCCGGGCAAAGACGGCCATCTGTCGCTAGGGCTCGAGTCGGGGCGGACAAGCGCTCACATCATTCCCAACGGCATCCTGGAGGTGCACAACGGCCGCTTCATGGGTGGTATCAGTGCCTGGAAGGGCGTCGAGCTGGCGGAGGCAGCGCGGGGTGAGCGCAAGGAGGTGTTCGCGCTGGTGGGCGTGGAGCGCGAGGGGGAGCTGTACAAGGAGCTGTACTGGTTTTATGCGGAAGAAGGTAAGTGGTGGGTGCTTTTGACAGATGACGGCGGGAGCACGTGGGAAGATCTGCAGCACCTCGAGCCCGAGTGGTGGCTCGAGACACTGGACTCGCAGGAGTGTCTGCACCGCTTCGTCCAGTACGGCATAACGGGCATGGGCGAGCGGACGAAGCTTATCGAACGCTGCGATTACTGTGACGCAGTGCGCGAACGGCCGGCACCTCCAGAGGAACAGCTCAACCTGGAGGATTACGGAAAGCTGCACGAGACCGCGCATGCCTTCGAGCGGTTATTCCGTGAGGACGACGACGCCCCTCCGATGGCGCTCGAAGTGCACGGCTACGAGGCGATGGAAAAAGCCGAGGCGTTTGCTACAGAGCATCCGCACGACGTACAGATCGTTGGCGTTGACGATGCGTGCTTTTCTACCTCGGACCTGGTGCTGATCAACCACCGCGGCGACAGGCGGTTCATGGGCACCACGGTTTACGTCATTCCGCAGAACGGTGGCAACGGCGCCGAATTTTTCCTCTATCCCGAGCATCGCAAGGCGCTCGCTCGAGCGCTGGACCTGATCGACCGCCAGCAAGCCGCAGATTCGAGCGGCGACGAAGACGACGATTTCTAGGCGTCGTCAGGATGCAGTAAAAACCTGTGCTGGCCTAAGATTTTTTGGTTGACATCGCCACCGCGATGAACAACTATCAAGGTAACATGTGCAACGTAAGGCGGGACCATGAATATCTCTGAGAACGTGGTGCAGCGGGTGGTCGAGGTGCGTATCCCGGAGGAAGATTTCGAAAGTGCGCTGTGCGCTGGATTGCAAGGAACGCTCGATTCGCAAGGCGGGATTCACCTTGAAATCACGACCGAACCTGAGGTGTCGTCTGATGACATGCCACCGCCCCACAAGGTCAAGCTGCTCAGGGTGCACATCTACTACCGCTTCTTCGACCGAGAAAACGTGCTCCGAGCAGAACTTGACCATGCCGAGATCCAAGCGTTGGTGGGGGCGATGATTGGGAAAAACGTCGGCACTGTCCGGCTGGATCGGTCTGCAGAATGCCTGGTGGCGCGCTATACCGAGGACTGCGACGATGAGTGAACTCGATCCGCGGCAATATCCAGATGCCGTCAAGGAATGCTGGTGCGTACATCAGGCGCTCCGTGCGCTAGGGTTCGCCCCGGAGAACATCTACATCGCGGTCGGCCAGGACGAGCGGCATCCGCAGTTCGACGCGGCGCTGTTTGTGGTGCTCAAAGCACAAGGCAAGGAGTTCATCGTGACGCTGGAGTTGTACGCCAGCGAGGCCGCTGCCGACGCAGACGTCGACCAGTGGAATGCTTTCGCAGAGCTGTCGAACGAAGGCGCCTTCGACCAAGAAGTGTTGGAAGAGATCTACGCTGCCTCGAATGTCGTCCAGAATAAGGTCGCGTTTGCCAGCGCGCTATTAGGCAAGGGCATCCGCCCGTCCAGGGAGTGGTCATGAGCGCAACTCGCGCCCAGTTGGAGTTTGTGATCGAGCGGCTCCAGAAGCAGAACGACGCGCTGCTCAGCCCGATCGAGCGTGGTGCCAACGACGCGCGTAGGACGCTGCTCGGCGTTGTGCATCGGTGGATCGTGGAGCAATCTCCGGACTACGTGGACGACGAGCTGCTGCTACAAATTTGCGGGGCGCTCGAGGACCACGCATCATGGGGGCCGGGCAGGCCCTGTCAGTCTGTGGAGAGTCAACATGAGCGACTCAGTGAAGCAGAAACCAGTGCACGCCGTGAGGCGTGCTCCCTCGGCGGCGAAGCCGCCGAAAGGAATCCCCGTCTCTTCAGGGCGGGGAGGATGTCAAATCCTGGAAGGGCCGACTTTCTTCCTGCTCTTCGAGTCGAAAATCGAATTCACGGAGACGAGGTACGAATGAAATTGAATAAATTTTTGTTGCTTGCGCCATTGGTTGCTGCGTCTTGTACGATCGGAGACCCTGGTTCCAGCGACCCGATGATTGCCATCGTAAGCATCATTGCTTCGGGTGTTGTGACCGGGTTTGTTGCTTGGTTGTTCCTGCGATGAAGCTGGTTTGCATCGCAGATACCCACCACCAGGAAGCGCTCTTGACGGACATGCCGCAAGGCGACGTCCTGGTCGTGGCGGGCGACATCACACGCACCGGGCAGCTCAACGACGCGCTGAGCTTCAACGAGTGGGTGGGCAAGCTGCACTACCCGCACGTGGTACTCGTCGCCGGTAATCATGACTGGTGTTTGGAGGACGAGTTCATCGCTAGCCTGATGACTAACGTTGTCTATCTGCAAGACGCGGAGGCCGTGATTGACGGCGTGAAGTTTTATGGGGCTCCGTGGACGCCGGAGTTTAAGCATTGGGCTTTCATGAAGCCGCGTGACAGCGAAGAGATCGCCGAGGTGTGGCGACAGGTGCCGAGCGACACCGATGTGCTGGTGACCCACGGACCGCCGTGTAGCATTCTCGATGAGGTGCCGCGGACGACGGTGCCACAAGGCTGCGAGCGGTTGCTTAAAGAGCTGGAGCGCATCCAGCCGCAGGTGAATGTGTTTGGCCATCTGCACTTAGGTGGCGGTATGGTCGAGAAACGGAACGAAACAATTTTTGTCAACGCGTCGGTGGTCAACGAGGGCTACCGGGTGGCGCACCCGCCGGTGGTGGTGGAGGTTTGATATACGATGGCGTCCAAGCTAATGAGTGGGGTGCTGTTGCGTGCGAGCTGTCGGGTGGGCTCGATACGGGCTGCAGTGCCAATGAACGGTGTGTCACAGGCCAAGAGAACAGCTCTGGAACCTATGATGGAAATAGGGTGGATCTCGCCGTACCAGTATCGATATGCGGATGGCACCGTCGTGCAGACGGGTAAGTCCGCTGGTGGTTGTAGCCAGTGCAGGAGCGAGCCGTGGGGCAAATCCCTGTTGAAGAAGAACGAAGGGTCCTGTTCTTACTGCGGCAGGCAGGCCCTATAAGACGGGGTGCTGCCATGAGTTGGAGTCACAGCGACGCTGACGTCGCCGCGAACGTCGAGGAAGAGGGTATGTGTCAACTTGTCGACTGGCTGTACGCCAACCGCTACATCGTGGCCAAGGCGAAGGTCGTCTCGTCCAATCTGCAACAGCATGAGCCGCTGTCCAAAGAACAGGCGCTCGCGCTGATTCCGCAGCTCGTCAAGGAGTTTGAGTAGCGATGGGCTTTGAGCGTAGCTACACAAAGCAGTGCAAGGGCGACGGTCGCGTCAGGGTCAGACAGGACTTCACGCTTCCGACGAAGGTGCTCGCTCTGCACTTGCTGTGGAGCGAGCATAGTCGCGGCGTCGATATCCGCCTGACGGACATCGATGATCTCGAGGTCTGCGCCGATGTGCTGCGCCAGAGCGCAGTTGCCGTCGAAGAGTTCGCCCGTGAGGTGACCATGCAGGCGGCACAGCGCAGGGTATCCGCTGGGGGCGCTGATCCGGAGTTGGAACCCAATCCGGGGTACGTGGGGCTGCCTGCGTTTTGCTACAGGGACGTCAAATAGAGAGGCGAGATGGCAATCCAAAATCTCAACAACATGCACTACGACACGGACAGGGAGAGGTCGGAAGATGTCTCCGAGGTACAACTGTTGCTCGGCATCGCGCGGTTTTGGCACGACTTTATGGAGCCGGTCCGCGAGGGGTTCATCCGGGAGAAATGCGGCGACATGGCGAGCGTCAGCGACGGTGCGATCGGAGCGGTGCTCAATACGCTTGAGCAGGTCGATCTCGAAAAGCTCGAGGCTGAAGTTCAAGAAATTCTCAAGGAGCGGTCATGAGCGAAAAAAGCATGCTCACCACACGAGACGTCAACTTCATGCTCTGTGGTGGTGACCCAAACGAAGAAGGGATCGGTAATAAGGAAAAAGCACGGCGCCTGCGCAAATTGGCTGACTTGAAGGACGTGGAGGCCGAGATGTTGCGCAAGAAGGCCGATGAGGTGGAACGGGGTTTCGACAGCGAGACCCACGAGCGACTGCACAGGGCAGTCGAGGCATACAAGGAGCAGCAGGGCTGATGGCTGACTTCCAAAAACCGATCAAACCTAGCGTGGCCGAGGCGCTGTACACCAAAGACAATCCCGACGAGCCGGCGTGTTGGTTTTGCACCGGGTGTCGCACGGCTAAGCCGGGCAAGGCGGAAGCGGAAGCGTGCCCGCAGTGCGCCAAGTGGACATGCATAGCCTGCGGCGAAGAGGCCAGCGCGTTTCAGAAATACTGGATGTATGCCAGACCCAATGTCGCACGCAAGGTTGCGAAGAAACACAAGTCCCCTCAAGGATTTGTAAAAAAACTTATGCTGAAGAATCCGAGGTGACCATGAGTTGGTGGGGAGCATACGAGTGCTTGGCGTGCGGAGGTGTCGCCGGGGAAGGTACGTGCTTCGATGTGCGCTTTGATCAGCATGGTGAAGCGGCCGATTCGGTCAGCTGTCCGGTCTGCGGTAAGCCGTGTGAGCTGCGTGCGCAGTGGGAAGCCGACGAGAACGGCTACGGCTCACGCGCTGATCAGAACGCGCGCAATCCAGAGCATGCGGCGCGGCTGGTCAGTGCCAACCGCTGGGCCATGGGCGAGTGGATTCGGATTCGGCCCGAGCACCCGCCACGGAGCTATGGACGCTACGTGCTGATGACGGGGAGCCGCGATTTGCTCAAGTGGCATCGGCCGAGTGACATGGGCTATGTCGCCATGGACTCTGTCACCGGGTCGCACCAGTCGTGGGAATCATTTTGTCGCGGGGCGCAGCGCCGAGGTCTGCGATACATGTGGTCCGAGCCGTTGCCCGAACCGGACGCAGGGTGATGAAGGAGCAGGCGTCGTGAGGATTTATCTGGTGCGCCACGGTGAGTCGATCGCAAACGTGGACAAGACGGTGCACAAGACGTTGCCCGACTATGCGATCGGGTTGTCTGAGCGTGGATTTCGGCAAGCTCGAGAAGCTGGGCAGGCGATCGATGAACATCTGACGCGGCAATTTCTTCATCTGGGTGACGAAAAGTTCCGGCCGCGGGTGCGCCTATGGTCGAGCCCTTACAAGCGAACTCGGGAGACGGCCGACAAGATCGAGCAGCGATTCAGTTTCCCAATCGTCGACCGGCGCGAGCATGTGCTGTTGTGTGAGCAGCAGTTTGGCCTTTTTGATGGGCTCTCCGACGCGGAGCTGCGCGGGCGCTATCCCGACGCCCATCGGCACTACGAGCTGTGCGAGAAGTTTGAGGGGCGGTTTTGGGCGCGGATGCCGCTGGGCGAGAGCCGGTTTGATGTCGCTTGCCGCGTGCACCAGGCCTTTGGGACGTTCCATCGGGATGCAGAAAAACATGGGATCAAAAATATCGTGGTGGTCTGCCATGGCGTGACGCTGCGTGCGTTCGTGATGATGTGGCTGCACTACGACTACGAGTGGTTCGACAAGGAACCGAACCCGAAAAACGCGGCGGTGCGCCTGATCGATAATGGGCGCGACCTGGGATACATCTTCGAGGGCTTTGGGCCGGGAGAGGGATGATGAGAGACCCTGAGCGCCCAGTGTCGCTCAAGAAGCCCGAGACGCCAGAGGAATGGACGGCGTGGCGGGACGCTAGTAAAGCCAGCGCAGAGGCCTGTGGGCGGTCGCACGAGGACTGCGAAGGCTGTGCCTGTCCCTATGGTGTGCCAGGGGCACGTGCTTGGGCCGGTAGCCTGTCGGCAGCGGGTGTCAGTAAAGGATATCGAGCCGTGAGAAGGTTTAAATCTGCCGCACCGGTAATCCTGTTCATCGCGTTGGTGATCATCGCGGCTATATGCATCGTCAACCAAGCGCCACGGAGTTGTCAGATAAAGACGTCTCATGGGGGCTTCGACGAAATGACGGAGAAGCGATGACGCCCTCTTTTCAGCAGCGTACCTTCCGCGCTCTGACGCTGAGGCGCCCGTGGGACCAGGCGATCCTTTATGCTGGCAAGCGCATCGAGAACCGCAGCTGGCGTCCGTGGAAATCAGTGCTTGGGAAGCTGGTGGCGCTACATGCAGGCCAGAATTATGATGCTCAGGGCGCCAAGTGGATGTTGGAGCAGGGCCTCTATCGTCCGCCGAAGTCGTCAGCGAGCCCGACTGGCATTGTCGGCGTGGTTCGTATTGTTACGGCGCTCGAGCACTCCGATGACCCTTGGTTTTTCGGCAAGTACGGGTGGCTGCTCCAGGACGTGCGCGCTCTCAACACGCCGATACCCTGCGTTGGTGCGCAGAGGCTTTGGAACGTTCAAGGCCCGGTGCTCGAGGCACTCAACCAGGCCTTGCTCGAGGAGCCGCGCCCCCGCGTGGAGGTCGACCCGCGCCAGGCGGCGTTCGATTGGTAGCAGGAGGAAGCGATGGTAGAAATGGTTCGTTTCGGAAGAGCGGTCGAGGACTGCGCAGAGGAGTGCGATCTCCGGGTCAAGGCCTGCCTGTGCAGCCAGAGCCCGGTCGACTGGTGCAGCCACCCGCTGGCTCCGCTGGACCTGATTCTTAGCGACGCAGAGGAACCGCCTCCAGAGTGCCCCTTGCGCCAGGCACCATTCGTGTTGCGGTTGCACGAAAAGTTTTTGGATAGGCCGCAGCGCGATCCGCTGCGGGAGGTCGCCGAATACCAGCGCAAGGTGTTGGATGGGCTTCGCTTAGAGGTGATGCGCTACCTCGAAATGGACACGCTGGCGTACCAGGAAGCTCCGGATACTGATCCTGAGCTGTTCGAACGGCATAAGGGGCGCGCTGCGGCCTTCGAGACGGTCATCTGTCTGCTGAACAAGCTCGAGTGGCGGCGGCCCGACGACACTGAGAAAGAGGACGCTACTTGATATGGATGAGTGCAAAAGCTGTGGCTGCGCCTTTGTCGAGGGGCTCGACGTGGTTACGGGTCTCGAGCGGAGCAAACGTGAGCTGCTGGTACAGATCGGAAGCGCTCGGTATGGAGAAACTCCGATGGTGAGCATTTTTTTGAACGGCCGCGAGGTGTGCCGCCAGTTCATCAACGCCGAGACCGCGGCAGCTCTCAAGAAAGTTGAGTTCGTTCGCGTCGAGGTGACGGATTGAGTAATATCGACATCGGCGTGGCGCGCGAGCTGGAGGCGCTGTCTGAAAACCTGGGCAACGTGGCAGACGAGACCACCATGGTCACCTACCATATCGAACCTCGTGGAATGTGCTGCACGCTCGATCCAGAACTCGACTACGTACTGATGGCAATGCGCGACGTGTACGGCCGCTATGAGGGGCGGAAGACCCCTGACGGAAGGCGGATCGTCGTCATCAAGACGACGACCATCACCAAGCGCGAGGTGATCGACCCGACCGAGGAGGAGATCGACGCCGCCTTCGAGCGGTTTGCAGCCGCGAATGCGAAGGCCATGGCCAAGGTAGACTGATGGCACCAGCGATCAAAGGCGTGAAGGAGGCGATGCACGCTTCTTTTTGGAGTACGATGTCACCGCTGACGCTTGTGCTGTGCAAGGAGAACGCCTCGCACGTTCGCCACATTCTGTTGGTCGATGCGAACGAGCATGTCGCGTTCCCAGAATCCGTTTCCGTGCTGCGCCGCAACGGTGTTGAAACAGTTGTCGTCAGGACGAGCGCGGGGTTGCTCGACCTGGTTTACGACAACGTCCGCACACTTTTTTTGCTCAACGCCTATCCCGAGGATATCGACGAGTTGACGCCGAAGGCGAACCAAGACGGCGAGTATCTCGCCCCAGGTGCCCGGCTCGACGCCGCTGTCAAGCCGTTGCTCGAGAGCGGCAAAAGCTGCTTGCGGGTTTACTCGATCATGTAGGAGAAAATCATAATGAGCGGAAACCCTTACACATCGCCGGATTCCAAAGCTATGGTCGAAAAGCTGTCGAAGACCGCCTCGGAGCTGGCTGCGGTCAAGGCGGAGAATAAGAGCCTGCGTCGCGCCAAGCGGTTGGATGCTGCGCGCCTGTGGTCGCGGCGTGTCGGGCGCCTTGTGCTGCTGGGTCTCGTCATCCAGCTCGTGTTCAACGTCTACGATCAGGGCTGGCTGGCCTGCGCACCCGCTCCGGTGCGGCGGATCGAGTTGGGGCGCCTCTATGCCGGGGATGCGGTATGGAGTGGAGGTCTGGTTGGTCCTCGAACTCATTTCGATGAGGTGTGCCTGGACCACGAGACGACGCTCAACGTTGTAGTCGAGCTGCCAGACGATCGTGACTATCGCGTCCGCGTTTACCACCGCGGGGCTCACGAAAAGCTGGCCGAACTGAGAGAGGAGGGCTCGGTGCGCGTGCCGCCAGGCTGCACGCGCTTCATGGTAGAGCACACCAGCACCTGCGACAACGGCGCAGCCTACTCG
>Ga0180434_10006788_pt1 | contig 13071 bp, 9 predicted proteins | sample SS_ome_7_FD_132453 | JGI IMG/M metagenome (GOLD analysis project Ga0180434, IMG submission 132453) | Hypersaline lake sediment archaeal communities from the Salton Sea, California, USA - SS_1_D_2 metaG | ecosystem: Environmental > Aquatic > Non-marine Saline and Alkaline > Hypersaline > Sediment... | reverse complement strand
GTACGGCGCCATGCGCACGAATGGTTTCGAACATGGCCAATGCCTTGTCATCACCGTTAATCGCTTCCTGTAATTCGGTACCCTTGTAGTTGATTTCATCAGCATTGAGAAAAATCGTGGGTATACCGGCATTGATCATGGTCGCCTTGAAGGTCCCTACTCCCGGCACTTCAAGGTCGTCGACCAGGTTACCTGTAGGAAACATGGAGCCTTCTCCATCGGCAGGATTGAGAAACTCAATTTTAACTTCAGCTGCCGGGAAGGTTACACCATCCAGTTCAAAGTCTCCGGTTTCCTGTACCTCGCCATTGGTGATGGGGACATGGGCGATGATGGTTTTCTGGATATTCTTCTGCCAGATACGCACAACAGCCATGCCATTTTCTGGAATCCGCTGCGCATCAACCAGACCGGCATAAATAGCGAAAGAACCCACTGCTGCTGTCAGGTTGCCGCAGTTACCACTCCAGTCGACAAATGCCTTGTCAATGGATACCTGGCCAAACAGGTAATCAACATCATGATCAGGTTTATCGCTTTTATCGAGGATAACCGTTTTACTGGTACTTGATGTTGCTCCACCCATACCGTCGGTTTGTTTACCATAGGGATCAGGACTGCCAATCACTCGCAATAACATGGCATCACGGGCCGGGCCGGGTTCTTTGCAGGACTCGGGCAAATCAGCGCGATTGAAAAACACACCTTTGCTGGTGCCGCCGCGGATATAGGTGGCGGGGATTTTGATCTGTGGTTTGTGGGGCATGAGTATTGTCTCTATATCAGTTGATTCAGATATGCAGGAACATGGCAATCTTTACGACGGGACGCTGTGAATACTTCCATGTACGCTCTTCGCAGACACCCCTGTCTGCGAACGCCCGTCTGCAAGACAGCCATATTCCTGCTGATTTTATTTACTAATCGTGTTCAATCTATAAAGGGAATATGGTCCTTATTTTCTATGCCGCAGAAGATTCAAGGAAATCCTGCGCAAACCGCTGTAACACCCCACCTGCCGCATACACAGTCACTTCTTCAGCTGTATCCAGTCGACAAGTCACAGGAATTTCAACCTGCTCACCGCCAGCGCGTGTCATAACTACAGTCAGTTCCGCACGAGGTGCTATATCGCCTTTCACCTCAAAGGTTTCAGTACCATCAATATGATAGGTATTACGGTTTTCACCCTGTTTGAATTCAAGTGGCAGCACACCCATACCAACCAGGTTGGTACGGTGAATACGCTCAAACCCTTCAGCAATAATCGCTTCAACACCCGCCAGGCGCACACCTTTGGCAGCCCAGTCACGTGAAGAACCCTGCCCATAATCAGCACCGGCTACAATACATAAAGGCTGCTTGCGTTCCATGTAGGCTTCTATGGTTTCCCACATACGCATCTGCTTTCCTTCCGGCTCAAGACGTGCCAGCGAGCCCTGGATAATTTCACCGTTATCATCACGGCACATTTCATTCAGCAGTTTGGGGTTGGCAAATGTTGCACGCTGTGCCGTTAAGTGATCACCACGGTGTGTTGCATAAGAGTTAAAGTCTTCTTCGGGCAAACCCATTTTTGCCAGGTACTCACCTGCGGCACTACTGGCCAGAATAGCATTGGATGGTGACAGATGATCTGTGGTGATGTTGTCACCCAGTACTGCCAGCGGGCGCATACCGCTTAAGGTACGCTCTCCTGCCAATGCACCTTCCCAGTAGGGAGGACGCCGGATGTAAGTACTTTGCGGACGCCAGTCATACAGCGGGCTCTTGGCTTCTTCAATAGCACCAAGATCAAACATGGGATTGTACACCTGCTGAAACTGTTCGGGTTTAACAAATTCATTGACAATGGCATCGATCTCTTCATCGGATGGCCAGATATCTTTAAGCGTAATATCGTTGCCATCAGCATCTTTACCCAGCGCATCATTTTCAATATCAAAACGCACCGTACCGGCAATAGCATAAGCAACAACCAGTGGTGGAGAGGCTAAAAATGCCTGCTTGGCATAGGGATGGATTCGACCATCAAAGTTACGGTTACCCGACAATACGGCCGTGGCATAAAGATCACGGTCAATTATTTCCTGCTGGATTTTTGGATCCAGTGCCCCACTCATACCATTACAGGTAGTACAGGCATAAGCCACAATACCAAAACCCAGTTTTTCAAGTTCGGGAAGCAGACCTGATTCTTCCATATACAGTCTTGCAACCTTTGAACCCGGCGCAAATGAAGACTTGACCCATGACTTGCGCACCAGTCCAAGTTCATTGGCTTTGCGGGCCAGCAAACCTGCAGCAACAACATTACGGGGATTGGAAGTATTGGTACAACTGGTGATCGCCGCAATAATCACTGCGCCATCAGGCATTTCGCCTTCTTTCTCTTCCCATGTACCAGCTATACCACGCTCTTTTAATGAAGTGGTTGGCAGTCGACGGTGTGGATTGGAAGGTCCAGCCATGGTGCGATCAACCTGGGAAAGATCAAACTCCAGCACGCGCTCATATTCGGCTTCTTTCAAATCATCAGCCCACAGGCCCGCAGTTTTTGCGTAGTTTTCCACCAGTTCGACCTGCTCCGGTTCCCGACCGGTTAGTTTAAGATAATCCAGTGTCTGCTGGTCGATATAAAACAGGCCCGCAGAAGCGCCAAACTCAGGTGTCATGTTGGAAATGGTTGCACGGTCACCAATAGTGAGGTTGGCAGCACCTTCCCCGAAGAATTCCAGGTAGGCCGAGACCACACGCTCATTACGCAGAAACTCCGTGAGTGCCAATACAATGTCGGTAGCAGTGATGCCCGACTGACGCTGTCCGCTGAGTTTTACACCCACGATTTCGGGCAAACGCATCATCGATGGGCGGCCCAGCATGACAGTTTCTGCTTCAAGACCACCGACACCAATGGCAATAACACCCAGAGAATCGATGTGTGGTGTGTGACTGTCAGTACCTACACAGGTATCAGGATAGGCAATACCATCTCTTGCCTGAACAACCGGCGACATCTTTTCCAGGTTGATCTGGTGCATGATGCCGTTACCGGCAGGGATCACATCGACATTCTTAAAGGCTGTCTTGGTCCACTCGATAAAATGAAAGCGGTCTTCGTTACGACGATCTTCAATCGCACGGTTTTTATCAAACGCTTCCGGATCAAAGCCGGCATATTCAACAGCCAGGGAATGATCAACAATCAATTGCGTTGGCACTACCGGGTTAACCTGTGCTGGATCACCGCCCTTTTCTGCAATGGCATCACGTAAGCCTGCCAGGTCAACCAGTGCAGTCTGGCCGAGGATGTCATGACAAACCACGCGGGCCGGGTACCAGGGGAAGTCCAGGTCACGTTTGGTTTCTATGATCTGGCCAAGCGCATCAGGCAGTAACGCAGGATCACAGCGACGCACTAACTGCTCAGCCAGTACACGTGAGGTATAAGGCAGTTTGGCATAGGCACCGGGCTTTAATGCCTCGATGGCTGACTTTGTATCAAAGTAGTCCAGCTGTGTTCCGGGTAAAGGTTTGCGGTATTCGGTATTCATAGATATCTCATCTTTAATTAATTATCTCGTCAGCATCCGGTTCACCTTTTCAAAAGACGCTGTAAGTGCATCCCTGCAAGCTCTCCTCTCCATCCCTGGCTCGGAGCGCTTTTGATAAGCTGAACCAAGTACTGACCAACAATTATGATCTGGTTCTTTTCAAGACTTCTGGCTAGTTACTGATCCAGATAGAAAAACAGGAGTGAGTGTGGCTGTTAAGAAGTGTTCCGAGACAGGGATGTCGAGGAAAGCCTACATGGATGTATTGATGGCGTCTTCTTAACAGCTGCAGTTGCTCCTGTTTTGAATTAGCTCCTCTGTTCGATAGGAACGAATTCCAGATTCTCAGGCCCGGTGTAATTCGCCGATGGACGAATAATCTTGCCGTCTTCACGTTGCTCAACCACATGCGCTCCCCAACCGGAAGTACGCGCGATAACGAACAGCGGTGTAAACATATCGGTTGGCACACCCATCTGGTTGTAGGAAACCGCAGAGAACCAGTCCAGGTTCGGGAACATTTTCTTGATGTCCCACATCACTGCTTCCAGACGATCAGCTACATCAAACATCAAGGTATCGCCATTTTCTTCCGACAGGCTTTTGGCAACACGTTTGATTACTTCGTTGCGCGGATCACCCACGGTGTAAACCGGATGGCCAAAACCGATGACGATTTCCTTGCGACCGACGCGCTCACGGATATCAGCCTCTGCTTCATCGGCACTGCTATAACGCTGCTGGATTCTGAAAGCAGCTTCATTGGCACCACCATGTTTAGGACCGCGCAATGCGCCGATGGCAGCGGTGATGGCCGAATGCATGTCTGAATTGGTACCTGCAACAACACGCGCGGTAAAGGTCGAGGCATTAAATTCATGTTCTGCATAAAGAATGAGTGAAGTATGCATGGCACGCACCCAGGATTCTCTGGGTTTTTCACCATGCAGCATATGCAGAAAATGGCCACCAATGGAATCATCATCGGTTTCAACTTCAATACGCTTGCCATTGAAGGCAAAGTGATACCAGTAACACAACATGGAACCAAATGAAGCCATCAGGCGGTCAACGATATTGTTGGCCTCTTCCGCCGTGTGGGTTTCACTTTCCGTTTCCACGCAACCTAAAACAGAACAGCCGGTACGCATGACATCCATGGGATGTGTCGTTTTTGGCAATGTTTCCAGTGACTGCTTAACGGCATCAGGTAGCCCACGTAAAGTTTTTAACCTGGCTTTATAGACATCCAGCTCTGCCTGGGTTGGCAATTTGCCGTGCACAATCAGGTAGGCGATTTCTTCAAACTCACAGGTTTCGGAGATATCCAGAATATCGTAACCACGATAATGCAGATCATTGCCGGTACGGCCAACGGTACAGATGGCCGTGTTACCCGCAGCTGTTCCTGACAGAGCCACTGATTTTTTTGCTTTCGGTAATACCTGTTCAGTCATAGGTAAATCCTCTCTGGTTTTTTTGATCCCCGCCTGTGCGGGAATGACTAGCGAATGTTTTAGGTTTTATTAATTTTCGTCTGCAAACAGCGAATCCAGTTTCTGTTCAAAATCGTGATAACCAAGGTAATCGTAAAGATCCATGCGGCTTTGCATGGTATCGACGACATTCTTCTGGCTACCTTCAGCACGTACTGTTTTGTAGACATTCAATGCCGCTGCACTGGCAGAACGAAATGCTGTTAACGGATAGAGGGCAATGCTGACACCGACCGAACCCAACTCCTCAGTGCTAAACAACGGGGTGCTGCCAAATTCGGTAATATTTGCCAATACCGGTACTTTTACCGCGTCAACAAATTCCCTGTACTGCGACAGCTCGGTCATGGCTTCCGGAAAGATCATGTCCGCACCGGCTTCAACACAGGCGCAGGCGCGGTCGATAGCAGACTGCATGCCTTCAACGGCCAGCGCATCGGTACGTGCCATGATGACAAAATCAGGATCAGTCCTGGCATCTACCGCGGCCTTTACACGGTCAACCATTTCCATCTGCGAAACAATGGCTTTATTGGGACGATGCCCACAACGTTTTTGCTGCACCTGGTCTTCCATGTGAATGGCACCGGCACCGCAACGAATCATCGACTTGACCGTGCGGGCAATATTGAATGCTCCGCCCCAGCCGGTGTCGATATCAACCAGTACAGGAAGTTCGGTCACATCTGTCATGCGCTTGAGGTCAACCAGCACATCCTCCATGGTGGTGATGCCCAGGTCAGGAATACCGCATGAACTGGCTGCAACACCGCCACCAGAAATATAAAGAGATTTAAAACCCGAGGCCTCGGCCAGGCGCGCATGATAGGCATTCACCGCTCCAATACACTGTAACGGTTTTTCAGCCTCGACAGCTTCCCTGAATCTCTTACCAGCAGAATAGACAGACATAGATATTTCCTCTTGATTCAAAATTTATCATCAGGCGGCTGTGCTTTCGGCCATCTGACGTTCGACGTTTTCTCTGGATGCGCGAATATGCGCCCGCATCATGTGTTCAGCCATTTCTCCATCGCGTCGCGTAATGGCATCTACGATATTGCAATGCTCATGATAGGCACGTACTGCTCGCTTGCTGCGCATACCAAACTGATAACGATACAGGCGCACCAGCTGATAAAGATCGTTGCATAACAGGTCAAACAAAAAGCCGTTATGACTCGCCTTTACTATGGTGTAATGAAAGTCCACGTCACCTTCTTTCTGAAAGTAATCGTTATTGTCCTCAATATCGTTGGCATGTTTATCAAGCAGCCTGTCGAGCTCCCTGATTTCCTCTTCAGTGATAGCTTCTGCAGCGAGCCTGGCAGCCATACCTTCAAGCGCTTCACGCACGTGAAAGATTTCAATCAGTTTTTCATGGCTTAAGGAAACAACCCGCGCGCCCACATTGGTTTTACGTGTCACCAGGCGGCAGGCTTCAAGCCGGGCAATGGCTTCTCTCAAAGCACCGCGACTGACTTCATAATCTCGTGCCAGTTCAGGTTCACTTAACTTCGAGCCGACAGGCAGACGACCTTCAAAAATTGCCCTTTTCAGATCTTCAAACAGCCTGTCTGGAATTGACGTTACCTCAGACATTTTCAAGCGCCCGCATAACCCAGCTTTTTCAGTGCCACAGTAATGTCATCCAGAATAGCTGGATTATCGATGGTGGCAGGCATTTTCCATTCCTGCTGATCGGCTATTTTCACCATGGTGCCACGCAGGATTTTGCCTGAGCGCGTTTTGGGTAATGCTGAAACAACGACCACCTGTTTAAATGCTGCAACAGGGCCAATCAGTTCACGAACACGCTTGATCAGTTCGCCGGCCAGTTCCTGCTCATCACGATCAACCCCCGCCTTGAGTACAACCAGGCCAACAGGTAATTGACCTTTGAGTTGATCGGCAGCTCCAATGACAGCGCATTCAGCCACATCCTCATGCCCAGCCAGTACTTCCTCGATGGCACCGGTAGACAGACGATGGCCGGCCACATTGATAACATCATCGGTGCGGCTCATGATCCACAGGTAACCATCGTCATCTCTGAAACCGGCATCACCACTCAAGTAATACCCGGGGTATTTGGACAGGTAGGAATCAATGAAGCGCTGATCGTTATTCCATAATGTTGGCAAACAGGCTGGAGGTAAAGGCAGTTTAACCACGATATTGCCCATTTCACCATCGGGCATTTCGTCACCTTCTTCAGAGAGGATGCGTACATCGTAGCCGGGCATGGCCACTGTTGGAGAACCCGCCTTGACTTCCATTGGTTCTATACCCAGTGGATTGGCTGCGATACCCCATGAGGTTTCAGTTTGCCACCAATGGTCAACCACCGGTTTCTGCAGTTTGTCTCGCGCCCAGTAAAGCGTATCAGGATCACATCGCTCACCAGCCAGGAACAACGAGTCCATACAGCTGAGATCATATTTTTTCAGGTATTCGCCATCAGGATCTTCTTTCTTGATAGCGCGGAAAGCTGTTGGTGCGGTGAACAGCACTTTGACATTGTGCTCGCTGATAACGCGCCAGAAAGCACCGGGGTCAGGTGTGCCAACCGGTTTACCTTCGTACATGATAGTAGTGCAACCGGCGAGCAACGGTCCGTAAACAATATAACTGTGACCGACAACCCAGCCAACATCGGAAGCTGCCCAGTACACGTCACCTGCTTCCACGTTGTAGATGTTCTTCATGGTCCAGTGAATGGCAACGGCATGCCCGCCATTGTCTCGTACCACCCCCTTGGGTTGTCCCGTGGTACCGGAGGTATAAAGAATGTAGAGAGGATCTGTGGCTTCAACCTGAACACACTCGGCAGCAGCCGCGGCTTCAACCGCCGCATTCCAGTCAAAGTCACGCCCTTCAATCATTGAAGCTTCGGCTTCCGGACGGGCGTAAACGATGGTTGCATCCGGTTTGTGGTCTGACAGATCAATCGCTTCATCCAGTAACGGCTTGTAGGCAATAACTCTTGAAGGTTCGATACCGCAGGAAGCACTGACAATAACCTTTGGTTCGGCATCATTGATACGGGTCGCCAGTTCATTGGCGGCAAAGCCACCAAATACCACGGAATGAATTGCACCCAGACGTGCCGTGGCCAGCATGGCAATGGCCGCCTCAGGAATCATCGGCATATAAATCAGTACGCGATCACCCTTGCCAACACCCCGATCTGCGAGGGCGCCCGCAAATTTTGCTACTGTGTCCGTCAGTTCCGAGTAAGTGTAGGTTTTCTGCTGACCGGTAATCGGTGAATCGTATATCAGTGCCGCCTGCCCGCCACGGCCATTTTTCACATGTCTATCCAGCGCGTTGTAACAGGTATTTAATTCACCACCCTTAAACCAGCGAGGCGCCGGTTTGGCATCCATATCAAGCACCTTGTCCCAGGGCCTGCTCCAGTCAATCCCCTGTGCAGCATCACCCCAGAAACCATCAGGGTCATTAAGTGAACGTTGGTAGATTTCTTTATATGTCGACATAATCTTCTCTGAACTTTTATTAGTTGTTAAATGAAGAAAGTACTAGCTTTGTTATGTTGAGTGCTCAGTATAGCCAAAACCACCAGATTGTCGACAATATTATTTAATACAGTGAATTTAAAAACTATATTAGCGATTATTGATAGTACTTTGTCGACACTATTAGAAAGGTCGCTGATTTGACGGGCAGCGCAAAGCTTAAGACAAGCTATAGAAAAAGAGGATAACTGCCTGTATTGGCAGCAGTTAAACGAAATATCGGGATTCTACTCAGCGATTTTGACTAATGCCCTGCCCCGGTGCGTTCCTGCCAACATCTGCTGAATGGCATCTGGCAGTTGTTCCAGTGAAATGGTGTTAATGGCTCCTGAGATATTTTCGACTTTCCAGTCGGTGGCCATTTTTTCCCACAGTTCCCTGCGCAGTGACATCGGACAACTTTGAGAATCAATGCCCACCAGAGAGACACCACGCAAAATAAACGGGAAAACGGTTAATGACAGTTCTGGTGAACCGACCATACCAAAGCAGGTGACAATACCCAATGGCTGGGTTGATTTAATTGCAGCCGCCAATACATCGCCACCAACAGCATCCACCACACCTGCCCAGCGGGGTTTGGACAAGGGACGCCTGTTCTCTTCGATAAAGGTATTCCTGTCAATGATGGACTCAGCACCCAGGCCTTTGAGGTAAGCTTCGGCGCTGGCTTTACCGGTCAGAGCAGATACCCTGTAACCCAGCTTCGCCAGCATCATCACGGCCATACTGCCAACGCCGCCAGTGGCACCGGTAACCAGAATCTCACCATCCATAGGATCGATTTTCTCGGTAATGGCATGAATTGACTGCGCCGCGGTTAGACCGGCGGTACCCAGCATCATACTTTCTTCCAGTGTCATTGCTTCCGGTAGCGGTACCGCCCATTCAACAGGAACCCGAATGTATTCTGCAAAACCACCATCGGTATTCATACCCAGGTCATAACTGGTGACAATGACCTTGTCGCCTTCATTGAAAATGCCACTGGCATCACTGACGACGATACCCGCTGCATCAATTCCCGGAGTATGTGGATAATTCTGGGTTACTCCTTTGTTACCGCTGGCAGAAAGTGCATCCTTGTAATTGAGCGATGAATAACTGACACGAACCAGAAGATCACCTTTTGGCAACTCGCCAATGTCACGCTGCCTGATCGCTGATTCATATTTTCCATCGTTTTCTTCAACAACAAGTGCTTTGAATTGATTGTCAGTCATATTGATATCCGTGCAAGGGGATTTAATGGCTCTACTTTAAGGAGCCGGATTAAAATAAACAAGTCGTATCGCCTCGATCTCTGCCTCAAGCTCTTCGGACCAGTCAAGTTCATAGGCACCGACATTTTCTTGCAGTTGCTCCATAGTCGTCGCACCAATAATAGTACTGGCAATAAACCAGCGGCTATACATGAAGGCCAGCGCCATCTGTGTCGGTGTCATGCCATGCTTTACTGCCAGGTCTGCATAGGCGCTAACAGCAGGAATAACGTTGGGCTTTTCATAGCGCTGCGCGAAACCATCAAAATCATTGACACGTCCTCTTGCGGCCGGGTCATTAATATACTTGCCAGTCAGATGCCCGAAAGCCAGGGGTGAATAAGGTATCAGCGAAATATTTTCCCGGTAACACATTTCCAGCAGGGCCGTTTCATAGGTGCGGTTAATCAGGTTGTAGGCATTTTGCATACTCACAAAGCGCGGCAGATTGTATTTCTCAGCGGCGTTGAGAAACTGCATCAAACCCCATGGCCATTCGTTGGACAGACCGATATAGCGTACTTTGCCTTCACCGACGAGTTCGCCCAGCGCCTCAAGGCTTTCATGAATGGGGGTAAAACCATGCTCGCCTTGTGGCTTGAATTCGTATTGCCCGAACATTGGCGTATTTCTTTCCGGCCAGTGTAGCTGGTAAAGATCAACATAATCTGTCTGTAATCGATTCAGGGAATTATCAATGGCTTCGCGAATATTTTTGCGATCAAAAGCCAGCCCCCCACCCCGAATCCAGTTCATGTTTCGACTGCCTCCAGTGACTTTGGTGGCGACAACCAGTTGGTCTCGCTGCTGTTTTTTCAGCCAGGAACCAACAATGCGCTCAGTACTGTGAACCGTTTCAGGCTTTGGGGGCACTGGATACATTTCTGCCGTATCAATAAAATTAATCCCCTTGCTGAGCGCATAATCCAGCTGCTGATGTGCCTGGTTCTCATCATTCTGCTGCCCGAAAGTCATGGTACCCAGACAGATTTCAGACACTTTCAGCTCGCTGTCACCCAGTTTGACGTATTTCATCGCTATACCTTTTATTCAGTGAGCAAAAACTTCTTTAATTCCAGGAAATAATCCGGCAAGAAGGAAATATTATTATGACTGAGTCCCTGGAAAGTTTTTACCGTTACGAGCTGCTCCAGGAAGCGCGCTATCAAGCGTTGAGAATGCTCGGCTGGCACTACAATATCGAGCTCAGCCAACAGGATTAATGTCGGTACATCAATTTTCTTTACCCAGTCAATTGAAGGATATTTGTCTTTCAATAACAGGGAAACCGGATAGATCGAATAACGTTCCCGGGCCAGGGATTCAACACTGTCAAACGGTGTAATCAAAACCAGTTTGTCGATTTCCCGGTTCGCCGCAAGGTAAGTCGCTATCGCACTACCCAGACTGCGCCCCATGACAGAGATTGCTTCATGTCGTGCTGCCAATACGTCATAAATATACGTCACGTCGGCGTACATTCCCTGCTCGCTTGGTTTACCGGTACTCCCACCGTAACCGCGGTAGTTGACAAAATACATTGTATAGCCGGGTAAAACGCTCTCAAATGATGAAGCCGAATGCGCCGGAGTTTCTGCATTACCTCCCAGATAGATAATCGCCTTCGGCTGGCCCGGGTTGAGAATGATAAGATTAATTGTTTCATCACCTGATAACACCTGCTCCACGGGATAGTCGTGCGCCACTTCCTCAGCAGGAAAGTAAAGCAGGTCACGCTGAAAGATATAGAGCATCAAGCCAAACAGCAGATAAACAATAATGACAATGCGTACCACTTTATAAAGAATAATCATCCAGAAAACCTGATCGATATTTTAAACAGCAATTGTAGTATACTTGTGCCACCAAATGCCCTCGTAGCTCAGCAGGGTGAAAGCCCGCTTGCCGCAGGCAGGCAAAGGCCATTTAACATGGCGTTTTCAGGACTGAACGCGAGGCCCTGGGTGGCCGAGCTGGAATCAGTCTACATGGAAGTATCAAACCACTGTAGTATAATCACTCACCAATATGCCCTCGTAGCTCAGCAGGATAGAGCAACCGCCTCCTAAGCGGTAGGTCGGACGTTCGAATCGTCTCGAGGGCGCCATTTTATGAGTATCGACCATGCCCACTGATTATCAGCCCGTGTCCTGTGAACTTCACAGCGAAATCGAATTACATGCCATGCATGGCAACCGGGTCAGCATTGAAACCCACACTTCCGAGGCGGCGGTTATTGGGCGCATTGTCGATGTTTCAACCCATGACAAGGCTGAATATGTCATCATCGAGACAGGCAGTCAGCAGCAACAGGAAATCCGTCTTGACCAGATACTGAAGATGACTCCGCTGTGAAGTCAGCAGTATTCCTTCTTACTCCTCCAGCAAGGCGTTGACCACCTGCCACACGCTCCCGGTATCCCAGTCAATTGCCCGGTTGGCTGAATAGCGAATGTAACCCTGCCTGTCGATAATGAACGAACTTGGAAAACTGAACACTTTCCAGTCCATGGACACCTTGCCATCGAGATCAAACAGTACCGGAAAATCTACCGGAATCTGCTCTGTAAATTCCCTGAGTTGTTGCGGTGTTTCACGAAAATCAATCGACACTACCTCGAACTCCTGGCCGCTATATCTGGCGGCCAGACTGTTTAATGAAGGAACCTCTTCAACACAGGGTGGACACCAGGTCGCCCAGAAGTTAACCAGTGTTACCTTTCCCTTGTAATCAGCCCATTTGATAAGTTCGTTATTCATGTCATACAGAGCAAAACCCGGAGCCTGCTTTTTATTTTTAAACTTCACCAGCTCCTTGACATCGGCCCGCATAAAATTCTTGTCGGAACTTATATTACTGGCAGCAGGTTTGGGATAGGCTGACATCAGGTCGCCGAATGCATGCAACTCGGAGGGTATTCGCGCTGTGGCCGTTTTGTCACCTTTACCGTGATCGAAATCACCCATAAAAAACCAGTCCCTGACATTGGGCACCAGGTAAGCATGAGCAGCAGAACCTCCCTGCCAGAAAGCTTCCATGACGGCATTCAATCGCCACCGCTGACTTCCGGTATCAGGCTGATAAATAACGACCGGCACATTGGTCATGGAGACAATCGGGTCAATGACCGGATCTTCCCCGGCTACGGGCGCAGGGCCAAATAAATTGGGATAAAAAAGAACGGCCCCCGTCAACCTGGATTGCTGCCCGCTTTTCTGC
>Ga0180434_10006787_pt1 | contig 13072 bp, 12 predicted proteins | sample SS_ome_7_FD_132453 | JGI IMG/M metagenome (GOLD analysis project Ga0180434, IMG submission 132453) | Hypersaline lake sediment archaeal communities from the Salton Sea, California, USA - SS_1_D_2 metaG | ecosystem: Environmental > Aquatic > Non-marine Saline and Alkaline > Hypersaline >... | reverse complement strand
GACGACGTCTGGTTGCCGCAGGCTATGTCATCTATGGCTCCAGTACGATGATGGTCTACACGACCGGGCGAGGCGTGCACGGTTTCACGCTTGATCCCAGCTTGGGGGAGTTCTTGCTGTCTCACGAAGATATTCGGCTGCCTGCCGAACCCAAGTACTATAGCGTCAACCACGGACACGAAAAGCATTGGAGCACGGGGACGAAGCATTTGGTCCGCTGGCTGCAGGGGATGGACGAGCAAGCCCCTCGTGCCCCCCTGTCGAGCCGCTACATCGGCTCGCTGGTGGCTGATTTCCATCGCAACTTGTTGGAAGGGGGAGTTTTCTTCTATCCTGCGGACGTCAGGCACCCCAGAGGTAAGTTGCGTCTGATCTACGAGGCAATACCTTTGGCCTTCATCGTTGAGGAGGCGGGAGGTTATGCTTCGGATGGTCATCGTGACATCCTCGATGTGCAACCCGAGAGCCTCCATCATCGCACTCCTCTCTTCATCGGTGATCGGGACCTGGTTGAGCGGGCTGAGGAGTTTATAACCCGCTACGATGGATGAAGGCAATTTAGAGTGAAGGTAGTAATATGAACAACATTAAAATATCGAAAGAGCTGGACATAGCTAGCCTGGAGACCAGGACCCTGGCCGAGTTGCGTGAATTGGCCAAGGAGTGGGAGATTTCTGGCTACAGTCGTCTGAAAAAGGAGGATCTCGTACTGCGGCTGTTACGGGCCAAGGCAGAGAGAGAGGGGCTGCGGTTCGGCGGGGGCGTGCTGGAGATTGTGGATGACAGCAAAGGCTACCTGCGCTGCGATCATTATAAGCCTGGCCGTAAGGACATCTATGTCTCGCAGTCTCAGATCCGCCGCTTTGGATTGCGCACCGGCGACATGGTGGTCGGGCAGGTGCGTCCGCCAAAGGAAACGGAGAAGTACTTCAGCCTACTGCGCGTGGAGGCTGTGAATGGCGTAGACCCCGAGGCAGCCAAGGACCGCCCACGCTTTGAATCGCTGACGCCGATTTTCCCTGACGAGCGGTTCGTCCTGGAGAGTTCACCGGGCGAGCTTACAACGCGATTGCTGAGTATGGTCGCCCCGATTGGGAAAGGGCAGCGTGGGCTCATTGTATCGCCACCGAAAGCGGGGAAGACCACCGTTCTCAAACGTATCGCCAATGGCATCTCGGCCAATCATCCGGAGGTACACTTGATGGTTGTGCTTATTGGTGAGCGACCCGAGGAGGTCACCGATATGGACCGCTCGGTGGATGCGGAAGTCATCAGTTCGACCTTTGATGAACCGGTAAGGAGCCACGCAGGTGTAGCCGAGATGGCGCTGGCCCGGGCCAAGCGATTGGTTGAAGATAAGCGTGAGGTTGTCATTCTACTTGACAGTATCACCCGTCTCTCGCGTGCCTATAACCTGGTGGTGCAGCCCAGCGGCCGCACGCTCTCCGGTGGGCTTGATCCAGCGGCGCTCTACCCGCCGAAGCACTTCTTCGGCGCGGCCCGCAACATCGAGGAGGGGGGTAGTCTGACCATCATCGCAACCTGCCTGATCGATACGGGGAGCCGGATGGACGACATGATCTACGAGGAATTCAAGGGCACCGGCAACATGGAGCTTCATCTCAGCCGAAACCTGCAGGAACGGCGTATTTTCCCGGCCTTCGATATCGAACGCTCTGGCACACGACGGGAGGAATTGCTGCTTGGTGAGGAGACGTTGCAGAAGGTGTGGCTGATGCAGCAACGTTTCTTGGAATCCAAGTCCTCAGGTTATAGCGTCGCACAGGCGATGCAGGAGTTGCTCCGCGTGCTCAGGCGTACCCAGGACAATGAGGAGTTCCTCAATCTGTTCGCGAGAATGGCGGAAGCGGAGGCCCGCTAGTACAATGAGGGTTTCTTGCCGATGTTCGGTGCAGCAGGCTCGTAACTACGTTAGTTCTTGTTGGCTTTGCCCTGCGCTAAGACTGGGTCGACGGCGACCTGTGACTTTGATAGGCAGCTCTTCCCCTTTCTGATTAGAGGGTCTTCAGGAAGTCCTCTACTGCCTGAGCCACTTCTTTTGGATGCTCCAGCATCACCATATGACCTGCGTCTTCGACCGTGACCAGACGAGCGCCGGAGATGTTCTTGGTTAAATACTGCGCGTACTTGATCGGAGTGAGCTGATCGGCTGAGCCGGCGATAAGCAGTGTCGGAGTCTCAATCTCCCCCAGGCGTTCTATCACATCGAAATGGTCGCATGCGGTGAAGTCTCCCCACAGCACATCGGGGCCGGTTTCTGTAAGCGCCTGGCGCCCTAGCTTGGTCAGTTGTGGTGGTGCCTGCGATGACCAGGCGAAGCGGGTGATGAGTTCTGTAGTCTCCCTGAAATCATCGCGGATCCCCCTGAGTATGGTGGGCGCTACGCGTAGCCGTGCCCCGGTTGCCATCAGCACTAGCCCAGCCACGAGTTCCGTGAAGTCCAGCGCCAGCGCCAGCGCGATGGCGCCGCCCATTGAGTGCCCGGCGATGACGGCGTGTTCGACCTCAACTGCTTGCAAGAATGCGCCCACGCTCTCCGCGTAGGCTGCGATCGTGTCACATCCCTGTCCTCCCGAGCGCCCATGGCCTGGAAGATCAAGTGTGTAGACTGTGGCGTCAGATGCCCGGCGCAGTTCCGCCGTCCAGTGCAAGCGTGTGCCTCCGGCCCCATGCACCAGCACCAGTGTCGGGGTTCTCTGCGGACCTTGGCTTAGCGTGTAGAAGAGATCCCCTCTGGAGGTTTTCGCGTAGGGCATAGTTTAGCTGCCTGCTCGACCTTTTGCCGTCGGTAGCGTATCCAGCGTGTTGTCGTGCAGTGCTCGCCGCATCGCTTCCCGGTCGTCCCAAGGATATTCGGTTGTGCCGAAGCACATGCTCTGCTCGTGCCCCTTGCCACAGGCGATCACTGCGTCGCCTGCGTGAGCCATCTGGCAGGCCAGCAGGATTGCCTCACCCCGATCGGGCACGCGCCATAGATCCACGCCCTCGTGCTTGCCTGCGGCCGTGGCTGCAATGGTACTCTCAGCCATGATCTCTTCCAGATTCTCGGTGCGAGGATCCTCTGCAGTGATAACCACCAGGTCAGCCAACTCGCCAGCAATGCGGCCCATCATTGTCCGTTTCTCTCGGTCTCGCAGCCCCGCGCAGCCGAAGACGACGATCACGCGGCTTTTCTCTGCAGCCATGAGGCAGGCCGTCTGCAGCGCTCGCTGGAGTGCGTTAGGCGTATGGGCGAAGTCGACGATGGCCAGGAAATCCTGTCCCTCCTCGATGCGTTCCATTCGGCCCGGGATGTCCCCAACGGATGCTATGCCCCTGCGGATGGCATCCGGTTCCATATTCAGCCCCACACCTGCCGAAGCCGCTGCCAGGATGTTGCTGACGTTGTACGCTCCGACAAGCGGTGTTTTGATAGGTATCTCGCCCCCCGGCGTGTGAAGGGTGAAGCGCGTACCTCTAGGTGTGAAGCGGACGTCGCTGGCAGTCACGACGGCCGGGCCGGAGGTGGAGTAGGTGATTTTTCGATCGGCAGAGAGGGGGCTTAGATAGCGGTAAGAGTCATCATCTCGATTGAGGACTGCCAGCTTGGGCGTCCCGGGCTTGCGGAAAGAGCGCGTCAGGCTCTCGAAGAGCTTGCGCTTGGTCCTCTGATACGCCGCCAGCGTGCCGTGAAAGTCGAGATGCTCGTGTGTGACGTTCGTAACCACAGCCGCGTCGAAATCGCAGCCGGCCACCCGGTGCTGGGCCAGTCCGTGGGACGTGACCTCCAACACGGCGTGGGTGGCCCTGGTCTCGACCATGCGGGTCAGATAGCGCTGAATCTCAGGTGGGTCAGGGGTGGTGGTGTGCAGGCCAGTATCTATATCCTCCTCGCCGATGCGGGCGCTCACTGTGCTGACCATACCGGCGTCAAGGCCGGCGGCGCGCAGGATGGCATAGATGAGGTTGACGGTGGTCGTCTTACCATCGGTGCCCGTGACACCGATCAGCGTCATCTTACGGGAGGGGAAATCGTACCAGGCAGTGCACAGCCAGCCCCAGGCTTCTCGCGCGTCGGGGACACGCACGTACGTGAATGTGCGCCGGGGCGTATGGTACCCAAACCGGTTGCCTCGCAGATCCTTAAGGGGATGCTCACCGACGACGGCTATTGCGCCCTGGTCTGCTGCTTCGTCGATGAAGCGATGGCCGTCCACGGTTATGCCGCGAATAGCCACGAAGATGTCGCCAGGATGTACCATTCGTGAATCAGCGGCGACGCCGTGCACTTCGACGTCACCGCCAACCTGGTTCAGGACGGCTGGTAATGCTGCCGTCAATTTGGCTAATCTCATCTTCATTCTCGCTCGTGCCTGTATATCTGCCGCTTCGTCTCTACTCGTCTTCCCCCAACAGTGCTCTGCCTCCCGCCAGTGCTTTCAGCAGGTCGCGGCGCTTGAGTGCTCGTTTTCTGTCGATTTCCACTGCGCCTGCTCTGTCGTTGGCCATCTTTCTCAGGGCCTCGACCCACGCCCCGCTCTGGACCGGCGTGTGTCTAACACGCCACCTCTCAACCCAGATGGGCAGTTCGTCGACGTTGGTGACCCGCTGGTGCACCACGGTCTTCGTCACGCCATAGGACTCGACTGTGGTCTCGTAATCTTCAACCTCCGGCTTGACCGGGCAGACCTGCATGCACGCACCACATTTGATACAGTAATAGTCGGCCAATACCAGTTCGCCTTCTTCGTCGATGTGCAACGCACGGGTGGGGCAGATATCGGCACAAGCCAGGCAGCCCTCAACGCACTTATCGCGGTGCAGTTCCACCTCGCCCTGCCAGGGCTGCACTACCTGGAATGCCCCCTCGCTCGCAACCTCACACTGGCGGCAGCGGATGCAATGAATCTGGTCCACCACCAATGTGTCTTGCTCATCGTCGTAGCTGATGACGTTCGTCGGACAATTGTCGATCACGAAGTCCTTCCGACTCCAATCAAACTGCTTTTTGTCAAACTTCGTAGACTGGATCAGCTCGGGGAACGCTTCGTGGGTGAGTACCGGATTCTCCCGCTTGCCGTTGATGGTCAGCGTAATGGCGTTCTTGGGACATATCACCTCGCACATGCCGCACAGCACGCACTTCTCTGGGTCGATGTCTGCAGAGGGCTTCTTCGCCAGCCGACCATCCGCAATCTCTCCCTCAACGTGGGTGATCGCATCCTTCGGGCAAACCAGCGGCCCGATCTGGCAGCCGACACATCTGTCTCGATCGAGTTCCAGCACGTAGTGCCTGGTGACCATTTGTCGTTCCAGGATCAGTTTTTCGTCAGTCTCGTTCTTGGCTGTTAAACCTCGTTTCATCATCCACTCCGTCTGGTGCGGTAGTCAACACAGTCACGCTAGGCCTGTGAAAGGTCCATACCCTCGCCGGGCTGGGCGGCAGGTCGCAGTGCGCTGCCCTCGGCTCCCTCGATCTTGCGAAACTGGAACAACTACTTTCCTGAAATTCGCTATGGCTCAATTGGTCCTAAAGCCTTCACTTCCTCTGTCAGCTCTTCGATCAGGCGTGGGAATCTACCACGGTCCACGGTCGAGACGTGGGCGAACTTGACTCGCCCATCGTCTCCAGAGGCTTCCAGGACTTTCTGCAGGACGGTCATTTTGTTCTCTGCCATGAAGTTGCCCCGCTTGTAGTGGCAATCGCCAGGGTGACAACCGGCCACCAACACGCCGTCTATCCCTTCCTGCAAGGCTGTCAAAACGTGCAAGGGATCCATTCTGCCCAGACAGCGAATCTCTATGATCCGAACGTTGGGTTTTTCTTGGACCTTGGCAATGTCAGCTCGATCGAGTCTGGAATACAGGCACCAGTTACACAAGAAGGCCACAATCTTGGGTTCCCAGTCTGGATTCGCTTGGCTAGCACTCATATCTATGATCCTGTCACCTCCGCGAACTCTCTGATCTGAGTCACGATTAGCTCGTCGCTGAGGTCTTCTATGCTGATGGCCGAGGAGGGGCACGTGGCGGCGCAGGTGCCACATCCGTGGCACAATAACCTATCCACTTCCGGCAAGGCGCGTTGCTGTCCATTCACCCACCTGATCCTCAACTCGATGGCTTCATAGGGGCAGGTCTGGGCACACATACCGCAACCCGCGCAGGTCCGTTCATCCACCTGGGCGACGATCCTGACCGGCTCGTACCCCTCCTGGATCGCCACTTCTCGGATCGCCTTCATCAAGTCGGAGATGCGTATGTCTTGGGGGCAGCGCCGGTAGCAGATGTCGCAGGCCGAGCAGAGCCAGATGAAGGGACTGGACAGAACCTGTTCCTTCATGTCCAGCATCACCATCTTGATGATGCGGCGTGGATTATAGTTCTCCTCTATCCACTGAATGGGACAAGTGGCTGTGCAGGTACCGCAGGAGAAGCAGTATGTGATCTTTTCCCCACCGGGAGCGGCACGAACCTGATCTGTGAAGGTCTCAGATGACGTATGGCTCGCCACGCTACACCTCCTCCCCTATCATGGCCATCTTGAGTCGATCTGCATACTCCAGGGCCTCCTCGACCTGCGGCACCTCCCGCATCCGCCGAGCGCGCTTCTCCATCTGGGGACGCAATCGCTCGATCTCCTCCAGTAACTCTTCCTTGGGGATCGAGTCCAGTAATTCCTGCATCTCGTTGATCACGCGGGCGTACTTGTCGCCTTCGGCTGCGCTGATCCACTCAATGCGGAAACGGCCCGGCGTCATGTCCATTCTGTCAAACGCCCTGAGCAGTCGATCGGCGCGCGTCGAGCCCACGCGCTGCCCAGTGATGTAGTGGCAATCCTGCGAGTGACAGCCGGAGTAGAGCACCGCCCCCGCGCCTAGACGGAAGGCTTCGTAGATGAAGTCGGTATCCATGCGAGCAGAGCACATCACGCGCAGGCCGCGCTCGTTGGCCGTGTACTCGAAGTGACTGGTCCCGGCCATATCGGCGCCGCCGTAGGAACACCAGTGGCAGCGGAGTGCCAGGACCTTCTCCTCTGGCCTGTCGGCCAGCAGTGCCCGGATCTGGGCCAGGATTTGGGCATCGGTGAAATGTAGCTGCGTGATGGCGTTTTGAGGGCACTCGGCCACGCAGCCGCCGCAGCCGTGACACTTGGCGACGACGATGTGGGGGGCTTTGCCTTCCTCGTACTGAATCGCACCGTAGGGGCAAGCCCTGGCGCAAACACCGCACCGCTTGCCTTGAGCGCTGATGCAGCGATCCTCCCATACAGAGGCCACCACCGGCTCGATTTCCCACTCGGCGGCATGGAGCACGCGCCCAGCCCGCGAAGCCGCCGCTGAACCCTGAGCCACGCTGGCAGGAATGTCCTTAACCCCCTGGCATGCGCCGGCCAGGAAAATACCGTCCGTGGGGCTGTCCATCGGGCGCAGCTTCGGGTGGTATTCCATATACCATCCACCAGGACTCTGGGAGATGTTGAGCACTGAACTCACCGTGTCTACGTCAGGCTGTGGGACTGCCGCCTGGTTGAGCATCACCATGTCGTACTCGCGCTCAACCACCTGACCCACTGTCATATCCTCCGAGTGCACGTACAAGTTTCTTGTTTCCGGATCTTCCGTGATCAGGGTGGGGCGGCCCTGCATAAAGCGTATGCCCATCTCGCGGGCCCGGTCGTAGAATCCCTCGTATCCCTTGGAAGGGGTGCGGATATCGATGTAGTAGATCGTGATATCCATCTCAGGGTTAAGCTGCTTCATCAGGATGGCGTTCTTGATGCCGTACATGCAGCAGAAGTTGGAACACCAGGGATTGAAGCGCTTGTCGCGCGAGCCGACGCAGTTGATGATTGCCATGCGCGTCGGGTTTATTCCATCGCTCGGTCGGATCAGGTTCCCGGCAGTCGGGCCGGCCGAGTTGATCAGCCGCTCGATCTCAATCGCCGTGACAACGTTCGGGTAGCGGCCGTAGCCATACTCAGGTATGACGCTGGGATCGAAGTGGCTGAAGCCGGTGGCGACGACGATCGCCCCAACATCTTCCCATACCAGCCTGTCTTCCAGGCTGAAATCGATCGCATCCAGTTTGCCGCAGGCCTCGATGCACTTGTAGCAATGGATGCAGGCGTCCATATCGATGGTATAGACGAGGGGGACTGACTGGCTCATGGGCACGTAAGCGGCCTTTCGCGGAGATAGGTTCATTTCGAAGTAGTTGGGCACCTCGATGGGGCATACCTCGGCGCACTCGCCGCAACCATTGCAACGATCCTCGTGCACGTATCTGGACTTTTCTCGAAGCTGTACCTTGAAGTTGCCGACGAAGCCCTCGACTCGCTCGACTTCAGTATATGTTCTCACATCCACCTTGGGGTGACGCGCCGCGTCAACCATTTTGGGGGCGAGAATTCATATGCTACAGTCCATCGTGGGGAAGGTCTTGTTTAACTGTGACATGACCCCTCCGATGGTCGGCCGTTTCTCCACCAGGATCGTCTCAATGCCCTGGTCGGCCAGGTCTAACGCAGCGCTGATGCCTGCTACGCCTCCCCCGATGACCATCGCCCGCTTCGTGACGTCGACCTTGATCATGTCCAGCGGGGCCAGAAAACTGGCCTTAGCGACTGCGGCCGCTGTCAGGTCTTTGGCCTTGGCTAGTGCGCCTTCGGGATCGTGACCGTGAGCCCAGGTACACTGCTCACGGATATTTGCCATCTCCATCAAGAATGGATTTAGCCCTGCCTCTGTCACCGTTGCGCGGAAGGTGGGCTCGTGCATGCGCACCGAGCAGGCCGACACCACGACCCGGTTCAGGCCATATTTCTCGATATCTGCTTTGATCAGTCTCTGACCGCTGTCCGCACAGGCGTACGGTGTGTCGGTGGAACGGACCACGCCGGGTAGCGTGGCAGCGTATTCGGCCACGACTGCGGGGTCAACGACACCAGCGATGTTCGATCCACAATGGCAAACGTACACGCCGATGCGCAGGTCTTCGCTCTTGTTGTCTTCTGGCATATTGTTCCTCGTTGCAGGAAGCAAAGGGCTTCGGGCCGCCAGCTATTCTGCCCAAGATAAAGACTTCCGAAGTCTCCTTGGGAGTACCATCCGTCGCCTCGGCAAGGATGCGTGCTTTGAGTTTTCCGAGTAATCGCAGCAGACCTTGGAAGTCTTTCAGAGCATTTGACCGGTGTTGACGTTCGGCTCATCCTCGCTTCTACCGCCCGAGCACCTCCTCGATCGCCAGCTTGCGGCGCGATCGCTGCGCACGCCGGTCGGGTGTGGTGAGTTCGAGCGCTTCCTTTGGGCACCACTTTACACACTGTGGCCCCTCCTCCAAATCTTCGCATAGATCGCAGATTTCAGCGAGTTTGGTCTCGGGGTTGATGGAGAGCGCACCGAAGTCGCAGGCCTCGATGCACCAGGCACAACCGTCACAGCGGTTGGCATCCACACGGACGACGCCGGTGACTGGATCTTGCTTCAGCGCGTCGCGTGGGCAGGCGATGACGCAGGGTGCGTCCTCGCACGTGCGACAGGCTACCGCCGTCATCAGAATCTTGTGTGCGCGCACGGTGCGGATGCGGCTGCGAAAGGTGTTGAATTCACCGGTTTTGGTGTACGAGCAAATGTACTCACACAACTGGCATCCAATGCATTTGGTGGGGTCGCACGTTATATACTGATACTTAGAGGTTGAGACAGGCATGGCACCACTCCTATACTCCGATTTCTTCGGCTACGTCATCCATTCCCAGCGCGACCAGCTTTTCTTTGGGGATCAATCCTTCCTCGGTCCAGCCTTTCGCCTCGTAATAGATGTCCTTGAGATACTCCAATTCCTCGTCGGTTACCACGTGTCCGGCGGAGGGGCCTGTTTCCATCGGTTCGTGCTGCCACCGCCAGGGCAGGTGGTCGTCCTCGCGCGTCCAGCCCTCCCGGATGTTGAAGGCTTTCTTGATCGTGTGTGCCCGCTCGCCGATCAGATCTACGTCGTCGTAGTCAAACTCCCAGCCCGTCGTGGCGTTGATCAGCTTGGCAATGGCTGGCCACGCGCCTTCTCGGTCAGCCTTGCCGGTGAAGCAGCGGCGGATGAACTTGCACAACGGCAGGGTATCGTACACGGCGGCGTATTCCTCTGTGCTCTTGGCCAACGCGCCGCGGGTCTCGTCGACGCTGAAGCGATCGACCCATCCCTTGATGTCGGGATCGTAGGCTGCTGTCCGGTTATGACAGCCGCCGCGCACGCCCGCCGCCAGCCCCAGTGCAAACGTCTTCAGCGCGCGTGCGTCGTAGCCAGGCGTCTCCAGGCCCTTGATATTCATCGCCCACTTGTAGGTCTCGGTATCGCGCTCTTCGTCGACCTTCGCGCTGGCGCGTTTGGTGCCTTCGGCCAACAAATCGCCCATGTACCCCTCGCGGTGGGCGATCATCTCGGTCAGCGTCACCATTGCCTCACCGTCGCCAAAGTTCGCCTCAAACCCGTCAGGGTACTTCTCGCACTTGAAGTCTTCCTCGGTGAAAACACCTTTCTCGTAGCACTCCATAGCCCAACTGATGGTCACGCCCGTGCTCATCGTATCCGTACCCAGTTCGTTGCAGTTCGCGATGGCCTTGATGGACGCCTCCATGTTGCTCACACCGCAGTTCGACGACAGTGCGTACAGCGACTCGTACTCGATGTGGCCCATGGCGGGGGAGAAGGGACCTTCCTTGACTTGCCCGACCTGCTCGCAAGCGATGGGACATTGCGCACAGGCGATCGTCTTGGCCTTGTAATGCTCGTGCAGGTACTCGCCGCTCACCAATTCGGCGTCATCAAACACCCCCGATTGATAGTTGCGGGTAGGCAGTAACCCCAGCCGATTCATATTGAGTACGTTTGACGACGTTCCCAGGATGCGATACTTCTGCGTATGGGGGCCCTGGGCTGCCTGGAGAATGTCGTAAGACATTTGCAGAAGCGCATCCGGATCGGCCACCTGAACGCCGCGCGTGCCACGAATGGACAGCGCCTTGAGCTTCTTGGAGCCCCACACCGCACCCTGGCCGGTGCGACCTGCTTTTCGGCCGTCGTTGCTCACGTTCGCGATGCGCACCAGGTTCTCGCCTGCTGGCCCAATCGTAGCCGAGCGCACCTGGTCATCGCCAAACTCCTCGCGCAGTGTTTCCTCAGTTTCTGTGGTGGTCAGGCCCAGGAGATGAGAAGCATCGCGGAACTCGACCTTGTCGTCGTCGATGAAGACCTGGACCCATTCGTCGCTGACTCCGTGGATGACGATGCCGTCCCACCCGGTTCGCTTGAGAGCCACCGCAAACCAGCTCCCCGACAGGCTGTCGCCGATAAATGTGGTCAGGGGGGACTTGGAGGCCATGCCATACTTGCCGCCCACCGGCACAGGTGTCCCGGCGAACAGGCCTCCGGCGATACTGATCACGTTGCCAGGAGAAAGGGGATCACAGCCCGACTCAATGTTCTCCCAGCACAGCCGGCTGGCCATGGACACGCCGCCGATGTAGGTCTTATACCACGCCTCCGGCTTGGTTTCGACTCGCGTTTTGCGCTCGGCTAGGTCAATGTGAAGGATTTTCCCGCTGTAGCCATACATGATGTTTAGCCTCCTGCTGACATAGACATAAATATGATTCGGTCGCCATCACTGGGTCCTTCATCCATCTGATTCTCTTGGATCATTCGCTTGCCATTGAGGTTGAGGATGTTCGGGGCCTGCAACGTCTCGCCGTTGGCCTGTACCACGTCTCCAATCAGTGTCGGATACCTGGTTGCCAGCATGTGCACGATATCGCGAAACGTCGTCCCCTTCTCCAGATCTAACGCAACTTCTTTCAATCCCGTCGCAAGCCTGGAAACACCCAGAAACTCCACTTGTACGTGCATATTCGCACTCCCAGGGCGTATAACAAAGGCGCCCTATTCGAGGTGAAATTGTAGGATCAACCGCCTTGCCAAACGGGTTCCTTGCTCGCCTGATTCAGCGTGTTGTGGCGCCCTGCCTGAGCAAAGCAAAGACGCCAGGAGGGTGAACATCGTTCGCCCCTGACGTCACTCAGCGGGGGAACAGCGTCTGCCCTTGATGTCATTTTTGGCTGCCCGTGTAATCAGGATCGGCTCTCGGAACGAAACCTGATCCGATGTCTTCTAAAATTATATCACAACCCGCGCATAAATCAATCTTACGCATATAAAATGATTCATTTCAATCCTAGGGGAGTGCTGCGCATCAGCATTGCCCCAACGCGATCACGCCTGAGGTGACGGAGAGGATTTCCTGAAGGAGCATTGTTACGCCTTCAGAAACTGCGCAACGTCGAGCACGAAAATCACCGCACCGCCTACCTTTACCTCCTCGTCGGTGTCGAGGACGTACAACTCTCCTGATTCCATCACCGGCGGCAGAGACCCCACGCGCTGGGTGCGGGTATGACAGTTGTCCTGGATCAAGCAGATGATGTCCTCTACCTGCTCGTCTTCTACGCACGTGAATATCGTAATGTTTTCCTTTCGCAGGAATCCTCCAGAGGTCTTGGATGTGGTCACTCGATATCCGCTGTTGACCAGCACGTCGACCAGTGGCCAGGCATCTTCTCTGTTCACGACGCTGAGAACGAGTTTCATACCGACCCTCTCGCGCCACTGCGCACTCCCCGTCTTGTGGAAAACCTGCCGCGTGCATTCCCCTGTACTTCCAGCACTTCCTGAGTAATGCTCTCCTGGCGGATCGCGTGGTATTGGAGCTGCAATTGGTCGACTCGTTCGTCCAGGTTGGCGATGGCTGCGTCCATCGTTTGTAGGCGGGCCCCTTGCTCACTGACCATCGACTCGATCAGCGCCAGGTAAACCTGTACGGCCAGATGCTCCCAGAGCAGAAAATCCTGTAGATCCTGCGGTGGTGTGCCCAGGATCAGATCCTCTGGCACAGGCATACAATCAGCCTCCGACGATTCCCGAACACCGCACCAAACGGTGTTCAAATCAGGTGGGAGCAGGCGCACCTCGACCCGTTGATAACGTCCAAAAGAGACAAATTGATTGTAGATCAAGTAGAGCG
>Ga0180434_10006784_pt1 | contig 13073 bp, 15 predicted proteins | sample SS_ome_7_FD_132453 | JGI IMG/M metagenome (GOLD analysis project Ga0180434, IMG submission 132453) | Hypersaline lake sediment archaeal communities from the Salton Sea, California, USA - SS_1_D_2 metaG | ecosystem: Environmental > Aquatic > Non-marine Saline and Alkaline > Hypersaline >... | reverse complement strand
TCCGGCGTACCGCCCTTGAACGGTTTCGTGTCGAAATGGATGGTCTATCAGGGAATAATCCAGCTTGGACGGGACGGCGGTCATGTTTGGGTGATCTGGCTCATCGCGGCAATGTTCGGGTCGGCCCTTACACTCGCCAGCTTCATGAAGGTGCTCCACACCGCGTTTCTAGGTGTCAGGGGCAAGAAGGGTGAGGGCCCGAAAGAAGTCGGTCCGACTATGTCGATACCGATGATAGTGCTTGCCGCCCTCTGTCTCGTATTCGGCATATTCGCATACGCGATCCCGCTCTCCGGTTTCATCATGCCGGCAATTGAACGTGTCCCCTGGATGAGGGTGCCCGACATGACCCAGTGGTTGGGTTGGTGGAGTCCGGGCCTGGCGACGCTGCTTATCGCGGTCGGTATCGTATTCGGGCTGTTCATCTATCTGGGAAGCAAGTTCAGGACCGCGAGACCGGATAGCACCTATGTGGGGGGCGAGGTTCTTACCATTGATGACAGGGTTACCGGGACCGATTTCTATGCCACCGTAAGCGACATGGGTTTCTTCCACGGTGTTTACAGTTATGCGGAGCGGAAGGCTTTCGACACCTATGACATAGGCCAGCGCATATCCTTCTATTTCATAAGAGGCTTAAGAGCGATTCATACGGGCATTCTCTCCGAGTATCTTACTTGGGTTCTTGCGGGGATGCTGGTTCTGGTTGTATTGCTGCTGAGGTGAGATATGCTTGAATTGATGGGTCTATTGCTGCTCTTCATGATCATTGCCGCAATAGTTGCCATTGAGACCAGAGATCTTCTGGCTGCGGTTATCTCCGTTACGGCTGTCGGCTTCGGGGTAATCATCGCGTTTTTCTACATGCGCGCGCCCGACGTGGCCATAGTCCCGATCGTGGTGGAGGTACTTGTACTTGTTATCCTGATCAGAGCCACCCTCAGGGTGGGGCTTAAGACCTACATAGGGAACAGGGATTTCTTCGGATTGATGGTCACAATGGCGATGCTCTTTGTTATATTCCTGGCCGCCATCAGGGTGTTCGATCAGCTCCCGGCGTTCGGTGTTCCCGTGATGACGACGATGCCGGATGCCCCGTCGAATGTCTATATTGCCGACGGGCTGAAACAGACCGGGGCGGCGAATCTCGTGACGGCGGTGCTCCTCGACTACAGGGCCTACGATACCCTGGGCGAGGCTACTGTGCTCTTTGCTTCCATTATGGGGGCCATAGCGATCATAAGGAAAAAGGCGAGGAAGAAGCCCTCTGAGCCGGAGGTGCCGGAATGGTAGATGATGTAGTCAGACCCAAGGGAATGAGTCCTATAGTCAAGACCGTTTCGATGTGGGTCAAGGGCTTCATATTGGTCTTCGGCATATACATAGTGCTCTACGGCCATCTCACCCCGGGTGGTGGGTTCGGTGGCGGGGTCATCATCGCGATGGCTTTCGTGTTGATGACTCTCTGCTGCGGCAAACATGAGGCGTTGAAACGCATGCCGCTGGGGGTTGCAGGCGAGATGGACAGCGTTGGGGCGCTTATGTTTCTTGTAATAGCCCTGCTGGGGCTTTCGGCGGGACTGGGCGGTACATTCTTTACGAACTACATCGCCAAGGCCGATCCGGGCACGCCCTTTAAGCTCCTTAGCGGCGGGACTATCTTACTCAGCAACATCGCGATCGCGCTCAAGGTGGCGACCTCGCTGTTTCTCGTGTTCACCCTGTTGGTGATGCTGAGAGTGATGTATAAAGACGAGAGGTAATCAAGGAGTAAACGATGCACTACGCACTCTGCCTTATGCTCTTCATGGTCGGGCTCTACGGTGTTTTGGTGAAACGGAACCTCATCAAGATAATCATCAGCCTGATCATCATGGAGAGTGCGGTCAATGTATTCATTGTGATGGTTGGATATCGCAAGGACGGTATCGCCCCCATCATGAATAAGGCGATGGAGGCCGATGCCTTCGTCCGGTCGACGGTAGATCCCTTGCCGCAGGCGCTGGTTCTGACCGCGATCGTGATCGGCCTTGGTGTCACCGCGATGACCGTGGCCATCGCAATGAGGCTCTACGAAAGATACGGAACCTACGACATCAAAGAGATCCGAAAGTTGAAAGGTTAGGGGCGAAGAGCGATGCAGATTATTCCACTGTTTGTGGCGATCCCTCTGGGAGCAGCCTTCTTCATCCCGATGGTGGGGAGGAAGAACCCGCGCCTCTGTGACATGCTGACAAACATCACCACTCTTGCTCTTTTCCTCATGGCTCTTTCCGTGATCGGCAAAGAGGCGGCGGTGTACTGGATGGGCGGCTGGATACCGAGGCTGGGTGTCCCCCTGGGGATCAACCTTGTACTGGACGGCATGTCGATATTCATGCTGGTCACTATCTCTCTGATTTCTCTTCTGGTAACCGTTTACGCGATACAGTACATGGACAGGTTCACCTCAAAGGCACGCTTCTACAGCCTCTTTCTCTTGATGGTCGCCGGGATGAACGGTGTGGCATTGACGGGTGACCTGTTCAATCTCTACGTGTTCCTGGAGATAGCGTCGATAGCTTCCTATGCTTTGGTTGCCTTCGGGTGCGAACATGAGGAGCTGGAGGCCTCCTTCAAGTACCTGGTATTGGGAAGCGTGGCATCAACCTTGATTCTCTTCGGTATCGCGATCACATATGCCATGACAGGCAGTCTCAATATGGCCCAGATCTCCACAATCATAGGTGGGGATCTAAAGGCCATTCACCTTTTTGCGGTAGCGCTGTTCATATCGGGTTTCGGCCTCAAGGCGGCCCTGGTGCCCTTCCATGCCTGGCTGCCCGACGCCCACCCGTCGGCGCCTGCTCCGATCTCGGCCATGCTGTCCGGGGTTCTGATCAAGACCATCGGGATCTATGCGATGGCCAGAATCATACTGAACGTGCTCGGCCTTACACCGCTGATCTCTTATATCATAATGGTTCTTGGGACCATTTCGATGGTGGTCGGGGTTCTGCTTTGCATGGGGCAGGATGATATCAAGCGATTCCTGGCCTATTCAAGTATAAGCCAGGTGGGTTACGTGGTCCTTGGTATAGGCCTTGGTACCAGGCTTGGTATAGCCGCCGCCCTCTTCCACCTCATAAACCACGCTGTATTCAAGAGCCTTCTCTTCTTGAATTCGGGTGCGGTCGAATATGCCACGGGTACCAGGGATCTCAACAAGATGGGTGGGCTAAGGGAGAAGTTGCCCGTAACCGGCGCGACCTCCCTCATAGGTTCGATGTCGATAGCCGGAATTCCGCCATTCAGCGGCTTCTGGAGCAAGCTATTCATAATACTGGCCTGCGTTCAGGCGGAGCGGTTCGGATTCGCAGCCTGGGCCGCCGGCGTGAGTGTGTTGACTTTGGCGGCATTCATGCGGTTGCAGCGGAGGGCCTTTTTCGGTGAGCCCAGGGAGGCGTCTGCGGCCGTTCAAAAGGTGCCTGGATCAATGAAGGTTTCGATGGTGGGCCTCGCCATCCTATGCGTCGTGATGGGGCTACTGTGGTTGCCTCAGGCCCAGCAGACCTTCCTGATTCCTGCCGCCCGTGTGCTGCAGGAAGGACTGGACTACGCGTCATACGTTCTCGGGATGTAAGGGGGAGTAAGCTTGAGAAAGATAACTCTGACTATACTCTCATTCGTCATATGGTTCCTGCTTGTTTGGCCATTCGATCAGGTTGACGGTACTCTGGATCTTCAGAGCGTCATAGCCGGTGTGGTTGTGGCTGTCTTCGTGGGGCTCTACTTCGGGGACAAGATCGACAAGAAGCTCAGGTTTACCAATGTGTGCAAGCGGGTATGCTGGATGATTGCATATGTGCCTGTTTTCTTCTGGTACGTGGTAATTGCCAATCTCGATGTGGTCTACAGGGTCGTTCACCCTGATATGCCGATCCACCCCGGTATCGTCAAAGTCAAGACCACGCTCAAGAACCCTGCCGGGAGGACCATGCTGGCCAACTCGATAACGCTTACTCCGGGGACCCTTACCGTGGACATTACCGACGACGATTATCTCTATGTACACTGGATCAATGTGAAGCGCGAGGATATCGAGGGGGCGACCGAGGACATCGTCGCCCGGTTCGAGACCTTCTTGAGGAGGATCTTTGAATGACGTTCATCTACTTTATAGCCGGCCTTCTGGCGGCCTCTTGCTTCATGTGCCTTTACCGTATCGGACACGGGCCGACCGCATCTGACAGGAGTGTGGCTATTGACATATTCGGGACCGTGGTGGTGGGTTTTGTGTGTCTCTCGGCGATTGTTCTTCGAAAGGACTTCTACATCAATCTGGCAATAGCATGGGCTCTGGTTAGTTTCATAGGAACGCTGGCCCTCTCTAAGCACCTGGAGGGGAGGAAGTTCGATGAGTAGCAATATGATAATCGGTTACATCTTCGTCACCGTGGGTGCGATCTTCGACTTCTTCGGCTGCATGGGTCTGGTGAGATTGCCCGATGTCTATAACAGGCTTCAGGCGGCGACCAAGTGTGTGACCCTGGGGACCATATTTATTCTGGTCGGCACCGCGATAGCAACCGCCGAGCCGGCGATCTCCATAAAGGCTATACTCTGTGCGGTCTTCGTGCTCATAACCTCACCTACCGGTGCTCATGCGCTGGCCAGGGGATCATACGTATCCGGTGTCAAGCTTTGGGAGAAGAGTGTTACCGACAAGTTCAAGGACAGGGCGGAGGAGATCAAGAAACAAGTGGGGGAGGCAAGATGAAGTTGATAGGGCTTTTGCAGGCAAGACTTCTTAAGGAAGCCATGAGAGCGCTGTTTACCGGACCATATACCTCCAAGTTTCCTTTTCAGCCTTCAGAGGCGGCCCCGAGATTCCGGGGCAAACCCAAATTCGATGAAGAGGCCTGTGTGGGCTGCGGAGCATGTGCCATGGTATGTCCGGCCAGCGACATAACCATAAGCGATGACCTGGAGAACAAGAAACGGACGATCACGCTGTATTATGATAAATGTATAGGCTGCGGCCAGTGCGAGGCCAACTGCATAACCGAGAAGGGCGTTAAACTCAGCCAGGACTACACAATGGTCTATTTCGACCGGAAAGACGCCCAGACCCACATCGACAAAGACCTTGTGTTGTGCGAGGTATGCGGCGATGTCATCAGCACGGCGGACCACATCAAGTGGGTCACGGACAGGCTGGGGCCCCAGGCCTATGCAAACCCCACACTTATGCTTGCCGCTCTGAAGGACGCCAGCGTCCTCAAGGATCTCCCGGCGCGGGACAAGGATATGGAACCCGGACGGCAGGATGTCGTGAGAATGCTTTGTGCCAAGTGCCGGCGCAAGGTCCAGTTGACGGCGTAAGGGCCGGTCCGGACGGCAATATGCGTTTCTACCCTCAGGCTGCATGATGGATGATTCCATCCTGGCTCCCATGCTCACCGGTCGTGTCGTCATCGCCTGCATAGGCAATGAATTCAGGCGTGATGACGGGGTCGGTCCCTTCATTGCCGGACTTCTCAAACCTACGGGGCGGATTACGGTCGTCGATTGCGGGGAGACGCCGGAGAACTTCCTGGGGGTGATCGCAAGCCATAACCCCGATAAGGTCGTCATCATAGACGCCGCCTACTTCGGTGGTGAGCCGGGAGAGGTGAGGACGGTAAAGAAGTCCGAAATAGGCGGAGGCGGGGCCTCAACACATGATGCCATTCTAACGCTTTTTGCCGATTACATAGAAGCCCGCACGGGCGCCGAGGCGTTTTTTGTTGCTATTCAACCCAGAACCTCCCAAGTTGGAAGAGGGCTTAGTCCCGAGATCGAAGCCGTGGCGCGTGAGCTTGCGGCTTCCATCAATCGCCTGACCGCGGCCCCACCGTCCATGTAGCGTCGGGGTTCCATCCCCGACGAAGGCGATGAGTGCCGTGTAGCGTCGGGGTTCCATCCCCCGACGAAGGCGATGAGTGCCGTGTAGCGTCGGGGTTCCATCCCCGACGAAGGCGATGAGTGCCGTGTAGCGTCGGGGTTCCATCCCCGACGACAGCGATGAGTGCCGTGTAGCGTCGGGGTTCCATCCCCGACGACAGCGATGAGTGCCATGTAGCGTCGGGGTTCCATCCCCGACGAAGGGGATGAGTGCCGTGTAGCGTCGGGGTTCCATCCCCGACGAAGGCGATGAGTGCCGTGTAGCGTCGAGGTCCCATTCCCGACGTTGGACGGGGCTCCGTGCCCGACGAAGAACAGAAACAGTTGGGAGGCCCTTAGGATGAAACAACACCTCAAATCCGTGATACCTCTTCTGAACCTGATCCTGCTGCTATCCTTTACGGTTTGCTCGGCCCAAAGCGAGGCTCCCGCCAATAGCACAATCTTCTTTATCGGTGACGGCATGGGACCACAGATAGTGAGTGTGGTGAAGCTCTACGCAGAGAGGTCGCTCGGCCGGGATCTCAACATGGTGAAGCTGGCCAATACGGGTGCCACGGGCTACATGACCACTCACCCTGAAGACAGGTTGGTCACCGATTCCGCCGCCTCAGGCACGGCCCTGGCCACCGGGCATACCACCAATAACGGTATGGTCGGGGTCACGCCGGACGGGGAACCAGTCACCAATCTCTTCGAAAGGGCGGTCGAGCGGGGCAAAGCGGTCGGTGTGGTCACTACAACCTCGGTCACGGACGCCACACCGGCAGCTTTTCTGGCGCATGTGTTTTCCAGACAGATGGATTTCGACATTGCGCAGCAGATTATCGAGAGTGATGCTTCCGTGGTTTTGGGAGGGGGATGGTGGTTTTTCATGCCGCCCGATAAGGGAAAGCGGGACGACGGCATCGACCTTACCGAGGTAGCCCGGCAAAGAGGCTTCGAGGTGGCATTCGACAGGGATGGAATGATGGCCTCGAGCGGGGACAGGATACTTGGGCTTTTCGCGGGTGACGTGCTCCCATATGAGCGGGTCAGGGACGAGGATAAGGTTCCATCACTTACCGAGATGACGCTTAAAGCGCTGGAGATACTGAGCCGTGATCCTGACGGTTTTATCCTTGTGGTAGAGGGTGGAAGGATAGACCATGCTGAGCATGAGAATTCCATATCCGATGCTGTCACTGACTTTCTGGCTTTTGACGACGCCATAGGCGAAGGTATGAAATACCAGGCGACGGATTCCACGGTCACGCTCGTGGTGAGCGCCGACCACGACTGTGGCGGCCCGGCCGTCACTGCGGCTGGATATGGTTACCCGTCTAGGAATCAGGTGGACAGGATCGCCGGTGACGGATGTCGCTTCATAAGATGGGTTTCTGGCGATCACACGGGTACGATGGTACCGGTATTCGCCAGGGGGCCGGGTGCCGACCGTTTCTCCGGCATCCAGAGCAACGCGGAACTTCACGACGACCTTGCAAGCATGCTCGGACTGTGATATCCATTACTTAAAAAGGAGACCTCTATATGGCAAGTAAGTCGGATATCAGGAAAGCCCTGAACCTTGTCAAGAAGGTAGGCGCGGACGACGTTCACCTCAAGTTCGTTGACCTCCCGGGTAGATGGCACCAGGTTGCTTTGCCGGCTTCCAATTTCGCCGGTGAGCTCTTCACAAAGGGTGTCAACTTCGACGGTTCCAGTATACCCGGTTTCACCAGGCTCGAGAGCGGAGATCTGGGCCTTGTGCCGGACCCGTTAACCCATTTCACGGAAGTAACCGAGAGCACGCGAAGCGTGAGCTTCATCTGTGATTGTATAGAGTCCGATACACGGAGGGCTTTCGCCCGCGATCCCCGGCGAGTGGCGGAGAGAGCAGAGCGTTACCTCGTGAAGTCCGGGATAGCCGACAAGGCGCTTTTCATGCCCGAACTGGAATTCAACCTGTTTGATGAGGTGGTTATGATGGGGATGCCTGACATCACCGGGTACACGGTGATGTGTCTGGAGGGAGGTATAGACCCCGAATACAATTCCAAGACCTTTCCCTGGATCGGCCCAAAGCGCGGATACCATGCCCTGCCGCCGACCGACGAGCACTTGGATCTCAGGTCGCGGATGGTGCATAGGATGGAAGAGGCCGGCATAGCGGTCAAGTATTCACACCATGAAGTGGGGTCGGCGGGGCAATGTGAGATAGAAGTACGGCCTGACACTCTGAAGCGCACCGCTGATAGCATAATGATCGGCAAGTACATCATCAAGAATGCAGCGGCCGAAGAAGGTCTCACGGCGACCTTCATCCCGAAGCCGCTTTACAGTCAGCCCGGCAACGGTATGCATTTCCACCAACACCTTGTCAAGAACCGGAAGCACATCTTCTACACGAAGGGCGGATACGGCAATCTGAGCAAGACTGCGCTCTACTACGTGGGTGGTCTGCTAAAACACGGCCGTGCGCTCCTGGCCCTGGCCTGCGCGAGCACAAATTCCTATAAAAGGCTGGTGCCAGGTTTCGAAGCCCCGACATGCTTTGTATTCGCTATCGGTAACCGGAGTGCCGCCGTCCGGATTCCCAAGGACATAAACTCAGCCGAACGGGCCCGTGTCGAATTCAGGCCTTCCGACGGTTCTGCGAACTGCTATCTCTCGACTGCCGCCATGTTGATGGCCGGGCTTGACGGGATCAAGCGCAAGATAGACCCGGAAAAGGAGGGCTTCGGCCCGCTTGATAAGGATGTTTTCACACTGCAGGATGTCGAAGCCGGAGGTTTGCAGCCGGTCCCGTTCTCACTGGCCGAGGCTCTCGAGGCGCTCAAAGCCGATCACCGTTTCCTCCTGGAGGGCGGTGTCTTCACCGAGGATCTAATAGAGACATGGATTGACCTCAAGCATACCACCGAGGTCAAGGAAGTGATGCGCCGGCCGCATCCTTATGAGATCGAGCTCTACCTCGACTGTTAACCAGGCCGTGGTAGCGTCGGGTTTTCATGCCCGACGCCGGATGGGCAGGCAACCCCAGATTTCGTCGGGCCCGGAGACGCGACGCTACTCGACGAAGTCCGACTCCTATATCCTCAGCGTTGCCACTCCTGTGGCAACGAACGCCTCGCATCACCCTACTTCCTGAGTACGATTGTCTTGAGGCCGGGGCATTCCATAAGATTCTCCATGCCCGCGCTTATCCACATGGCGACTTCTTCATGGTTCTTGATCGTGACACCTACAAGCTGATCGGCGCCGAAGTCGAACAGTACCGGTGAGAGGGGTGTCGACGGGCCGAAGACGATTGTATAGCATGTTCTCGATGCGGCAAGTAGAGGCTCCAGGGTGTGATTCACTATGGCCGAGCCGGACAGGATTGCTATGTCGACGCGGGGAAGCACATACTCGGCATCACCCGGCTCGGTAAGAATGACCTCATCCGCGAGTTCTCTCAATTGCGTACTGAAAGGGAACTCACCTACCAGCCCCACGGTCTTGCCTGAAGCCCTGGGGAGTCCATACGGCGAGAAGGATCCGGGTTTAAGCCCTTGGAGAAGCAAAGCGTTCAGTGAGGCGATCCCAAGGCTTGCGCGCGAGGGCTCTTCCGACAAAGCCAGAGGGGCGAGTTCCGCTAACGGCTGGCCCGATACTTCCCCGGGCCGCACGGGGTTCTCGTCGTGAGCGGTGGTCCCCCCTTCGGCCAATCCGCAATTGGACGAGACCACAAGCGTCCACTCGGGTGTGAAGAAGGCTTTGTCGAGTAGCAACCCGCTTTCGGGCACGCTTGCTATGAGTTCTGTGAGCAGGCGCATACCGACCTCGCTAAAATGGGTGGGCGAACCCCACGGTTACAGTAGCGAGACTGAATGATTCTCTCGGCGGTTCGTACTGGTCAGTGTGAGCGGCCACCTTTTGAACATAGGAATAGGCGGCGGTTACGGCGAGGGCCGCCTCCCCGAATATCCGGATTTGTCTGTGGTAACGAAATACCAGGCCGAAACCTAATCTCGAGCTCCGACCGCTCAGCTTTATATCCCCTATCTGCATGCTGGAGCTCACCATGTGTACCTGCGGGCCCGCCCCCAGGATGATGCGATGGACACTTTCTTCGTTGCCGCGTTGATAGGTTGCCATGATGGTGAGGAAGAAGTCGTTCACCGTTTCTTCGAGGCTGGAGGTGAATACCTTGCCCTCGGATGTGACGGTGGTGGTATCCCCTCTATACGCATGTGAGAACCGGAGAACTGTTATACCGAAGCCGATCTTCCCGCTTCCCTCCGTGAGGCCAAGGCCGTAGACCAGACCGCTTCCGAATTTCGAGCTGGTGGTGCCGAAGTACCCAGCATCCACCGACACCATCCGGTCGGCTGAACAGGGGACAGTCGATAACAAAAGCAGGGAACCGGTACTCAGGGCCAGCGCCAAGCGATGCCGGAAACAGCCCAGGGACAATCTACGGATAGGGTTTATCAGCGTACACCTACACTTTAGGGGCTTGACCTCATCGGACCGAAATCAATCCTCCCACATCACGCGTTCCTCGTATTCCTTTTCGAGGCGGGTCTTGTGTTTGAGCTCCTCGCCCTTTAGAAGCGTAAACAGCTTGCGGGTAGCGTCGTCGGATGCCCGCTGCTCGAGTTGGGAATAAAGGTCGTAGGATTTCTCCTCGCGCTTCATGGCGATTATGAGAAGCTCCTGATACGTTGAATCCTTGGTGAACGGCGTTTCCACGAGATAATTGCTCAGCTTGAGATCCTCCTGCTTGGTGTCCCGAACAAACTGGAGTTTCTTGGGCGTGAGATTCAATAGCAGTTTCTCGTGTTTTCGCTCCTCGTCGGCCATGGCTAGGATGGCATCTTTCATGACCGGATCCTCCGCCTTGCCGGCAAGCGTCTGGTAGAACGCTATGGCCTCGCGTTCCTTATCGACGGCGAAATTTATGATTTCCTCAATGGGAGATGCTTTCATTGGTGACCTCCTTCTGCTCTCCAACTATATAAGCTCCCCAACCGCTGGTCAAGCCCTCGCGGCGCGGGGTTTCCATGCCGGACGGTTTGCTGCGCACGTGGTTTGAGGTTGATATGGCCCTCTCCATCAACTAAGATCTAGTCATGGAAGCAAGCGGAAAGCGGACATTTTCGTTCTGGAAGGCGGTCGGTGCGGCTGCTTTCCTTCTTGCCCTCTTTGCCGTAGGCTGGTCCCCGGGTTCAGCATGGGCGTCGCCCGAGAAGCCGAATATCGTCATCATTGTGGTTGATGCCATGCGACCGGATCATCTGGGATGCTATGGTTACCGGAGGCCGACTTCTCCAAACATCGATAGCCTGGCCCGGGTATCCATAAGGATGGAAACCGCTATTACCCAGGCGCCCTGGACAAAGGGTGCCTTCTCGAGTATATTGACCTCTCGCTATCCGTTTCAACATGGTGTAACAGATTGGGTGAGCGTGCTGCCGGAGTCCATGTTGACCCTTCCGGAGATGCTCTCTAAAGAGGGCTATTCGACAATGGGCATCTTCAACATGATAGGTTTGGGAGGGCGATTCGGGGTGCTCCAGGGATTCGCCGAGACAGTCGAGCCGGAAGACGGGGATCTTAATGCGAGGGAAACCACCGATCTTGCTATAGAGATGATAGAAGCAACGGCGCGGCCCTTTTTCCTAATTGTGCACTACTTCGATAGCCACGAGCCTTACAGGCCGCCGATACAATTCCTGGATGAAGTCAGGCTGGAATCGGACCCCGATCCTATGGATGGCAGGCGACGGGGCGGGAAGTCAGGGTCACACCCCCCCACAGATGAGGATATCCTGCGAACCCAGCTTCTCTATGACGGGTGCATACGGTTTGTCGATCATCACATCGGGCGGCTGGTTGAGACTCTGAGACAGAAAGGCATCGACCGCAATACGCTGCTTGTGATAACGGCGGACCACGGCGAGGCATTCTATGAACACGGGGTCGCGAGCCACGGTGCCAACACCTATGACGAGGCGATAAAGGTGCCTCTCATCGTGCATTATCCGGATCGTTTCGAAGGGCCCGTGGTTGTCGGAGCCCAGGTTGCCCACGTGGATATTCTTCCCACCATTACCGAGATTGTCGGTATGGATGATGATTTCCATCGGGAAGGTACGAGCCTGGTTACCCTGCTCTCATCAGGCGAGAAACCGCGATCCAGGGGCAAGTTTCTCCCCAGTTATGCAACCCTGTGTGAGTGCACGGTTAGGCGGGCGCCCGGAACCAAGTGCATTAGAACAAACGATTGGAAGCTTATCGTCGAGCCTACGACCAGCCTGGTGGAGCTATACAATCTGAAGGAAGACCCCGGTGAGAAGCTCAATCTTTGGGGACTCGATATCCCTGAAGGTAAGACCTATCTGGACAGGATGAAAGAGATTCCCGGCGTGGAGCTTCACGGCTGGCGCCTGGCGTGTACCGCCGATGGTAGCGGGGTGAAGTTCGAGGCCGATCTCTCGCTGCCGGAGGGCGGGCGCTTTGTAGATATTGAGAGGTTCACAAGAAGACAGACCCTTTCCGTTGAATTGACCGATGACAGCACTTCACTCCACCTCAAGGCGGAACCGGAAGATCTGGATTTCATTCTCTTCGATGTGTCGCCTCCGGACGCACCTGTCCGGTTCTCTGTCACGGCGGACGGCGAGAACGCTCCGCTCAGCGCAAAGATCGGGACCTCCGATGAGATGCTGATAGCGGAAGGATTCGATCTGACGCCCACCGAAGCGGCCGGGCTGCCGCAGGACTTTGAATTGAGCCGCCGGAAAAGGCGGCCAGGGATGCACATCTGGTGGCTCTCAGGCGAGACCATAGGTCAAGCCGGCGGTACCGTGGAGCTCACGCCCGAGGAGATAAAGCGGCTAAAGGCCCTTGGCTACTTGCAGTAGCGACCCCCCATCTTACTTCAGGGCATCTTGAATCCCGTGAATATCAGGACGCGACAGCGCACCGGCAAGCAGCCTGTAAGAGGGATTGACCGGTTCAACCGGCCGGTAATAATGCTCCTTGTAGAGATTTGACGAATCCGTGCGTTCCGGTTAGGATTGAGTGGAGCAAGTGGTCCTGTTTCCATAACGCAAATATCAACCGGGAGGTGGATTTGAAAGAGGCATATCTATGGTCGAAGTCCGACGGGACGGTTCTCT
>Ga0180434_10006783_pt1 | contig 13074 bp, 11 predicted proteins | sample SS_ome_7_FD_132453 | JGI IMG/M metagenome (GOLD analysis project Ga0180434, IMG submission 132453) | Hypersaline lake sediment archaeal communities from the Salton Sea, California, USA - SS_1_D_2 metaG | ecosystem: Environmental > Aquatic > Non-marine Saline and Alkaline > Hypersaline >... | reverse complement strand
TTTTGACTAACTTACAGTCAATCTGCCGGAAAATAATGAATTATTCTAAAACTTCAGCAAACAAATCATGTTCATCCGAGCCGGTAATTTTCACTTCAATGAAATCACCCGGTTGGGCATCCCATTCACCGCTGATGATGACATTGCCATCAATTTCCGGCGCATCAGCTTGTGAGCGCGCGAGCAGATGATCTTCATGCACCTCATCAAGCAAAACGATTTCGCTGCTGCCAACCCGTTTTAACAGCCGTTGGGCACTGATATCAGCCTGCAATGCCATAAAGCGCTGCAAACGCTCCTGCTTGAGTTCTTCCGGTACGTGGGCGGGCAAGGCATTGGATTGCGCACCTTTCACATCTGAATAGGCAAAGGCCCCCACGCGATCGAGCTGTGCTTCGCGCAGGAAATCCAGCAGCTCATTGAAATCGTCTTCAGTCTCACCGGGAAAACCAACGATGAAGGTGCTGCGCAAAGTCAACTCTGGAAGCTGTGTGCGCCAACGCTGTATGCGATCCAGAACCTTTTCAGTCGCAGCAGGACGCTTCATAAGTTTAAGAATTTTCTCACTGCCATGTTGCAAAGGCATATCCAGGTAAGGCAATAGATTACCTTCGGACATAAGTGGTATCAGGTCATCCACATGGGGATAGGGATAGACATAGTGCAGACGCACCCAGGCCTGCAATTGTGAAAGCTCCCGGGCCAGTGTTTGAATTCGTGTAGCCAGTGGCTTGCCATTGTAAAAATCCGGTCTGTATTTCAGATCCAGACCATAGGCGCTGGTATCCTGCGAAACCACCAGCAACTCGCGTACACCGCTTTCTACCAGGTTGTTGGCTTCCTGCAATACTTCACCAATTGGACGACTCACCAGTTTGCCGCGCATGTCAGGAATAATGCAGAAGCTGCAGCTATGATTACAACCCTCGGAAATCTTGAGATAGGCATAATGTTTTGGCGTCAGCTTCAAACCGGCTTTGGGCAACAGGTCATTGATCGGGTCATGCGGTGCCGGGCAATGCTCATGCACCAGTTCCATGACCTCTTCGTAGGCATGTGGCCCGGTCACCGCCAATACTGATGGATGAACATCCGTGATATTTTCGGTTTTCACACCAAGGCAACCGGTCACGATAACCCGTCCGTTTTCATCCAGGGCATCACCGATAACGTCAAGAGATTCTTCGACTGCCGAGTCAATAAAACCACAGGTATTAACCACAACCAGTTCAGCCTCCTCATAGCTGGAAGAAAGCTCATACCCCTCTGCACGCAATTGCGTAAGGATACGCTCAGAGTCAACCAGGTTCTTTGGGCAGCCAAGGCTGACAAAACCTATTTTGGGAACGTTGGACATGCAAAAAACCTATTGATCGCCTCTATAGAGGCCAAGAATATTTAATAACAGGCAAAAATATTTACCCGACAACAGCTTAGCTAATGATCACTCATTCAGGCTATTTTTGCACCCGAAAAATCGGTTGTTTGTGCTATTCGACTATGAGATAGTCATAGAATGATTCTAAATCTTCAGCCCATAGGAGAACAGCATTGAAAGCTTGCAAGTCATGTGGATTTAACAAGATTTGTTCTGATTTACCTGGGATCTGCATTTTGATGCAAATGGCTGCTGTTGTAGTGCTGGTTGGCACTGTAAGCTATTTATTTATTACCCAGGAACTGCTGTCCTGATATCACACCTCCCTCTCCACTCAGGAGAGGACGCTCATTACCTTCTGAGCAATCGTTACACCTTTAGTTAACCATGGATTCCACTCTGGCTGGAATGTTAAGATTCGTCCCAACTTTTAACAGCCAAGGTATCAATAGTGAAACAACCCGTTGTAGTTATCGGCATGGGCGAAATGGGCAGCGTGTTCGCCCGTGGTTTTTTGCGCTCAGGACATCCTGTTTACCCCGTGACCCGTGATGTCGATATTGTTGAACTGGCCAACCATCTCGCTGACCCTTTACTGGTACTGGTTGCCGTGGGTGAAGCCGCGCTTCAGGATGTATTGAAGACCATACCATCAGCCTGGACTGACCGGCTGGTACTGCTGCAGAATGAACTGCTTCCCCGCGACTGGAGTGATTATCCTGAATCTACCGTGATTTCTGTCTGGTTTGAAAAGAAAAAAGGCCAGGACTCCAAGGTTATACTTCCCTCTCCCGCCTTTGGCAAAATGGCACAGGCGCTAAAAGAAGCGATGGGCACCATTGATATTCCGGTACGTGTACTCGAAAACGATGAGCAACTGCTTTTCGAACTGGTAGTAAAAAACCTGTATATCCTGACTTCCAATATTGCCGGCCTGAAAACCGGTGGTACCGTCGGGGAACTCTGGTCTGAGCATAAAGACATTGCCAGCGCGGTGGTTGAAGACGTCATCAGCCTGCAACAGGCATTAACCGGGGAGTCTTTCGACAAGCAGGCTTTGATTGATGCCATGGTCGTTGCCTTTAATGGCGATCCCGAACACAAATGCATGGGCAGGAGCGCACCTGCCAGGCTGGAAAGAGCCCTTAAGCTTGGCCAAGAGCTCGGCATTGATTTACCTGCTTTAGAAAAAATCCAGTGAACGAAGAAACTGAAATTCTCGCTAACAGCGAAGTGACCCTGCATTTCTCACTGGCACTGGAAGACGGTACTGAAGCAATTTCAACCTTTGACGATGAACCCATGAGCATCATCATGGGTGACGGCAACTTCATGCCCGGTATGGAACTGGCCATTTACGGCCTGAAAGCTGGTGATGAACAAACCATTACCCTGACCCCGGAACAGGCATACGGTTACCCCGACGGGCAACTGGTACATGAATTGCCATTGTCAGACTTTGGTGAAGAGTTGCAGCCGGTGGCTGGACAAATCATTGCTTTCACCCTGCCCAATGGTGAAGAAACGCCTGGTATGGTTATGGAAGTAACTGATGAAACAGCTAAAGTGGACTTTAATCACCCCCTGGCAGGACACGATGTGGTGTTTAAAGTGAAAATTCTTGAAATCAAACCGGCAAGCTTTGAAATCAATGAGTGATATACAGATAAAACTCGCCAACCCCCGGGGATTCTGTGCCGGCGTTGACCGCGCCATAGAAATTGTCGAACGCGCCCTGGAAACACTGGGAGCACCGATTTATGTTCGCCATGAAGTGGTCCATAACCGCTTTGTGGTTGAAAGCCTGAAACAGCGCGGTGCCATCTTTGTTGATGAACTTTCTGATATTCCTGACGGCAATACGGTGATCTTCAGTGCCCACGGCGTCTCAAAAGCGGTCAAGGAAGAAGCTGATCATCGTGACTTAAAGGTCTTTGATGCAACCTGCCCGCTGGTAACCAAGGTACACCTGGAAGTAATGCGCCATTGCAAAAACAGTTTCGAGGTGATCCTGATTGGTCATAAAGGGCATCCGGAAGTTGAAGGTACCATGGGGCAATACAGAGCAGAAAACCCCGGGGCTGAAGGTATTTACCTTGTAGAAACACCGGAAGATGTCAGAGAACTGAATATCAGCAACCCGGAGCAGGTAGCGTTTGTAACGCAGACCACCTTGTCCATGGATGATACTGCCAAGGTCATCGATGCCTTGAAACAACGCTTCCCCAAAATTGTCGGCCCCAAGAAAAACGACATCTGCTATGCCACTCAAAACCGCCAGGATGCCGTGAAACAATTATCCACTGAGTGTGACCTGTTACTCGTGGTTGGCTCGCCCAACAGTTCCAATTCAAACCGTCTTAAAGAACTGGCAAAGCAGCATGGAACCAACGCTTACCTGATTGATGATGCCAATGATATTGATACCAACTGGTTACAGGGCATCAACACAATCGGGGTCACCGCCGGCGCCTCAGCCCCGGAAATTCTCGTCAAGGAAGTGGTAGAAAAATTACAGCAGGAAACCAGTGGCGTCATCATGGAAGAACAGGGCAAGGAGGAAAATATCACCTTCTCCCTGCCCAGGGGACTATAGAGTTACCAGCATCTATTATTGGCCGGTTCACCATCTTTAACGCCCAGATGGTTGAGTCTCATCTCCGTGCAATCATCATCAGCAGCCTGTCGCAGTGCGGCCACAGGGGTAGCCACTAGTCTGAAAGTCGTCGCTGTCGCAGCAGGATCGGCATCCAATGTTATCGTGTAAAAACCCTCGGCAGAAGTAACAGTATTTTGTGTTGCCGTCAGATCAGCTGGCAGATCTAATGCCGTGAATGGAGTGGCGGCAGTACCCAAAGCATATGTTCCATTAACCGTAAAAAAGCGCTCCTGGGCCTGGGCAACGGTCGCTAATGCGGTTCTCCCGTCTGTTCGACCTGCTTTTATTGTCAGGCTCTGATACGATGGAATGGCAATAGCCGCCAGAATCGCGATGATAGCAGCAGCGACCATCACCTCGATCAAGGTGAGACCGGCCATGTTTTTCTTATTCATAATCAATTGCCCTCTACAGCTAATCCATACACCTCAGGAATATGGACATCCATAATGGCCTTTCTTTGCGTGGCTTGTCTATCGGGCAGGAAAGAAACACTTAAGCCATTCAAGGAAGATAGCCCCATTTCTCTCATATTGATTATGATATTACCGTTTGCATTACCTATAAGCTTGTATTCAACCCCATCCAGTACGATGATTTTTCTTAAAGGATCATAATTTGTCACTGTTGACATATCCTCGTAAGGTCCGCCAGCAGTTACATATTGTGAACTGAATACCAAAACAAACGATAGAATAATCAGCTTCATCAATTTAAGCATTTTACTTCCTCCTTAACGGAACAACTCGATCCAGGACTGTCTGCCTTTTTCCAGAGCGTCCGGACTGGATAAAACCTCAAGAATACCTTTTGAAGTACTGTCAATTTTATAGTCTTTCTCAGTATCACTGTCTCTCAACATGGTTGGCGTTGCAGCAATACCAGACTCAATTTTCTTACCTGCTACAGGAATAAGACTGGATGGTGAATCAGGAATACCATCGCCATCTGCATCAAATTGACTATCAATTACACCATCCCCGTCAGCATCTACACTGACGTAGTTACCTGATGCATCGAGGGCAACATAATCCTCGAAATTGAAGGAGCCATCATCGTTTAGATCAAAAGTTGTTTCAAACACCGGACCACCGGTAACAAGATCCGGTTCAAGTCCCCAGGACTCTCCACCAAAATCGCAAGGATCTCTCGAAGGTATCAACGTGTTTACGATCAAACGATTAACCCTGATGATAGGATTGGAAACGATTTTTTCCCCGTAGTTTTGCGGAGAATTCGCTCCCATATTGATCAGATCAATATACCAGCCTAAATGTGTTGAAGTTCCCGCTGATGTAGGAGTTGTAGAATCTGCATCAGGAGGATTGTTACCCGTCATGTTTTGCTGAGCATGATACAGAATCGGGTTATTCGTAATTACCCTGAAATTTCCTGAAGTTGTTGAAATTTCATCAGCAATCTGCTGTTGCAGTAAATCATCACGATCGAATGTATCCAGCGTCGCAAAGTTCCTATCCCAGATACCATACAAGGTTTGCGTATCCTGCCCTGTCCTGTCGTTATCACCTTCCTCGAGATATTTACCCGTACCAAAATAAACCATGAAACCACCATAGTTCAAAGGGTGCTTGGCAACAGTAATCCGAGAGGTAATAGGCTGAGCGGTTGTAGCATCAGACTGGACGGCACGGGCTGTAAACAAGGGGTTTCCTCCATATGCCACATCCCATTGGCTACTGTCACCGGAACTCAAATCAAACTTCCACACATTACCAAACAGATCACCTGCATACACATAATCAGTCGTGCCATCCTGGTTGAAATCAATTGGAGTGACATTACCCAATCCATTGGGTCTTTTAGCATCGGCTACATTCGTAGTCGGATCTTCAGCTTTGCCGGTATTCGTTGATATGGCTTTAAGCAATGCTCCATCCGAAAGTCTTACAATAAATAAATGCGCATCACCAGAGGTACTGTCATTGGTACTGTCACCATCACCATCATCATCCACTGTATTGTTGTAACCATTGCCGAATACTGCGGCCCATACTCCACCAGTCGCATTATCCTTTAAACGCACAATATTAGGCCGACCGAAGGTGTAACCCAGCTCGGCATGGTTTTCATCAGTAAATTCCCACAGCACTTTACCGGCAAAACTCGTTTCTGAATTAAAAGTGCTGGATGGATTGGTTACATCCAGGGCAAAAATACCCTGCCCACCTGCTCCCAGGCTTGATACCAGCACGGTATGCCAGGCACTACCAAAGAACGCATCTTTTACTTCAGGGCTGCCATCCAAAAAATATTCATGGGCATAAGGCGTTGCTGCAAGATTTGGCAATTTATTGATAATTGCATTTGGAATATAAGCAGCAAGTTCGTCCCCGGCAGTCGACTGCTGAGAGGCATCAAATGCATGCAACATGCCGTCATTGGCGCCCACATATATCACTTCCTGCCTGGATGCTTTTAATGTTCTAAACTCTGAATAAGGAACACTGTCTTCCGGTTGAGAACCTGGCGTCCAGTCATCTGGATATTTCTCATTAGGAGCTCCGACAAAAACAGGCGAGGAATTAATTATATCGCCGAGCAATCGAGTACGACTTCTGTACAAAACCCCTTCATATGAATCATCACCACGTAAGTAATTCAACAAGCTTTCAGTATTGTTCAATGCCGTTTTCTGATCGGTGGTCAGATTTGCCCAACGAAACGGGATACCATTAGTACCATTGTGGGTAACGATATGGCGGCTATCATGATCTGATGGAATTCCATCCCAGTCAGGTTCATGACCCCAGTCTTCAGTAAATTCTATTTTATAGAGAATTCCATCTTCATCGTCTCTTACATAACGTGCCAGCCCGGTTCCAGCTCCAGCTATTAATGGGTCATTATTTTCATCCAGAATAGGATCATCGTTATCATCGATTAACTGGCAGGCTGAATCGACCTCAACGGGGTTATCATCAGTATCCAGCAAAACGGTACAGCCATTGGCGTCGAGAACTTCATTACAGTCTGTATCAAAACTGATACGGTAACCATGCTCTGTGAACACAGGGCAGCCATTGAGCGTTTCCTGAATCGGAGTTTTATTAACCGAATAAGCAATCAGTTGTCCTGTCCAGTTACCGGTCTCAAATCTCGCCTGGTATACCGTTGAATCTGTCACATAACTGCTACTGTTCAAAGCGACCGAGGCCGCTGAACTGGTCCTTGAAGTCAAGTCAATCAATACCGCAGATAAACTATCGGCAAAACTGTCAGGGTCCGAGGCACTGAAAAATTCACCTCTCGAATTGACTGCCGCGTGCCACATATCATCGATATTTTCTTCTTCGCAACCGTCACAGGGTTCAGGCCATTCAGGATCATCACCATTAGCGATATCAGTTATGGTATCAGCGACACCCAATTCGCCCTCTACCCCCAAACCAACGGTGTATGTGACCATATGTTGCCAGAATGAATCATCCTGTGGATTAGGTGGAACCTCATTATCCATGTCCGGCCTTAAATCCGTTTTCCAAAATTCCATCGCCACATCAGCCAGGGTATCATCATGCGAGTCACTGTAAGGTGCACCTGCAATGTATCGATAATTATCCGCTGCCCTGTTGGTAATGTGGTTTTCGATGGCTTGATCTGCTGGCGTGGAAGTATTGTCCGAGTTACCAACTCCGGGGTCTCCACCATTCCAGAAGCCATCGGACATCAGCACTGTATAGCTTTGGCGGCAGGTTAAATCATCGTCCGCATCCAAATCCCCATCGAGATCGGTATCAGCTCTACCTATGCCAGGCCATGCAGCCCACGGGCCTGTAGCAGTATCTCTGCTATAGTAATTCCCGATATCTCTTAAAGCAGTTCGTAATGGCGTGCCACTTGTTGGCATTCTGTGTCCGTATAATAAATCAAACCACTCTGAACGGTAATCGTTAACATCTCCGTTAATACCATTGGTGCTATTATCTTCGAATTTTCTGACACCCCTAATCAGCGTGTCAGTACCGGCCGTATCATTGATAGAGGCGAAACCCACGCGCATATTGGTACTCTGCTGCGCAAAGGCTCTACCAATACCACCACGGGCCATCAGGATTCTGGAGCGGTAGTAACTGTACCAGTTGGCAAAGTTCTGGATTTCTTCTGCATAAGTACATGTACTGCCAGAGCAATCCGTACGGGTTACAGCCTTGGGGTATGAGTTAGTACCAGGTCGAATTTCGACTTCTTGATAGCTGGTTGTTAAATCTTCATCGCCGCCCGTATACCGGTAATATACAGCAGGCCAGAAGGTGTGATACACATCATCAGAGCCTGAAGCATTATCAGTCCAGTGCGCCCTTTCTCTGTTAAAAATAGTAAGGTTACGACAATCATCACTGACACCATCATGCCCGCTTCCATCAAACGGGGTAGGTGGTTCAGGCACTGTTCCACCATCGTTGTCGGCATCTGGCTCATAACCGTTATGAAGCGCACATTGTGGATCCATATTTGTCATGGTATGGCCATCTGAATCCGTACCAGGCCAGGGGATATAACGCACATCAGGGTTGTAATAGAGCTTGTTTATATGAGTGCTTCTGGCTTGCACACTCCAAATAAGCGCATTGGAAAAATAGGGCACATATTCCGTATAATCGCCTGTATCAGAGCCACTTCCACGATACACCCCTCTAGATCCATTCGGATAAACATATACATGTTCCCGGTCATTCGAGGGCATGTTCTCCCAATGCATGGAACCTGAGTCATCCAGAATAAACATAACATTAGGATCGACAACACCACCCAGGTAGAGCGGCTCATCAGCAAGATCTAACTGTGCCGCATTTGACATTCCTGCAGCCAGACTCCACATTGCTGCAAAAACCATGACCGAATATTTTTTCATATTGGTAAATTGATAACTTGGCATCTTTTTACCTCCCTATTCATAACGTACGTAAATTGAACGAAGGAACGATTCAGCCTGACCAGCAGCTCCTGTTCCTCTTGCGGTAACCTGGTAGTAATGTGCATAGACACAGCCGGGATTGTCGTCCAGGCAGCCTCCAACATATCCCCCGCCTACTTTTTCAACGACATAGGCCGGGTTGGTCGCCAGGTACACAGGATCACCATCTTCATCCAGATTAAAAATCAGACGATCAGCCGCATATTGCGTTACACTACTGCCGGCATCTGTCCAAAAATCATCTTCTCCCCACCACTCAATATCATTATCAGAAGGGATCGGATCGACTGGACTATCCAGCGTGTACACACCTTGATTATTAGGTTTGGTAGAGGTTAGAGGATTGGTATCACCTGATGGAAAGGGCAGCCCCCAGGTATCGATAAACTCTTCACCCGCTCTCAACGCAGATTCTGCTGCCTGGAATGCCAAAGTGCTGTTTCTCTGGTTCCCTGCCATACGTTCCTGCATCACAGTGTCGTTCATACCGCTGATACCAAGCAGAGTCATGATAATCAGCAGAACCAGACTGACTATAAGCACAGCCCCTTTTTGATGCTTTACATACTTCATCTATGACACCCTGTTTCTCAAAGCTATCGTTGTAGTGAAAACTCTACGTACCCGGTTATCCGGGGCAACAAATCTATCACCGTTGGAAGCATTGTCAGTTGTATCAACCTGATCATCACCATCCCGGTCGAAATAAAGAGTTTGTGGTGTAGGCACAACATTGTCGTCCAGTGACTGCACCAGCAGATTGAGACGCACAGCCAGCACATTACTCCAGTTGCCGACATTATTGGCGGTCGCATAAGTATCTACTGCACCGTTAACATCGGTATCTTCACCGTACAAGATCTGCATTTCCTCAATGCCTTCGATTAATTCAGTTGCCGCACCACCATTTTCCATCCGGAACAGGGCGGGCCTTCCACTGAAGCCATCAGCAATGAAATAAACGATATTAACAATCCTGTTCAAGCTGCTGCCATCAGCAACCCCATCCTCTCCATAGCAGATACTGAACGTCGCATCGTTATTACCCAGATTTGCCATGTATCTTGAGGTTTCTGCCCCGGAACTCGTAGTAGCATCATGTGACACGGTTGTATCACCAGTCGGATCGTTGGTTACCACAAACACGGAAGCGGATTCACAATTGGACACTACCGCGATATCGAATTGTTGCAATTCAGACCCCAAATCTGCGCTTAATGTGATATCCCCTGCGCCATCATCATCAGCGCAGGCTGCCATTGTTGCACTACGGTTGGTACCTTTAACACTTCTTAGAACGATGATATCGCTACCGCCATTTGGATTGCGCGCATCGATAGATGCATCCAGATCACCCGCCGGGGTTTCCCAGTCTTCCCAGTCATCTGCGTTACCACTGACACCTACCGCCTCATAACCACTGAGACCTCTTTGAAAATTGATGACTTCTGAAGACTCATTAAAACTCGTTTCAATAGGGTATCGGAAAACACTATGAATACCAGATGAGTTGCCTTGTGCCATACGACTGCGACAGCCCCTAAAGCCCGAGGAGCGAATATCACGAGCCATAATTTCCATGGCAAAACGGGCACTTTCCTGAATGCGTGAAATTGACTCCTGAAAATTGTAGGTTTCCTTGTTCTGCTGGAATATGGTGATAGCGCCTGCAGTCAGCGCCAAACCCAAAGCCAGGCTGATCATCAGCTCAACCAGGGTTAAGCCACGCTGCTTTTGACGAAAATAGATATTCATAATTGGGTACTCGTTACAAACTGCTGAAGTGCACCACTCCTGGTATCATCCCACTGAATCGTTACTACACAAACATTCGTGGCATTATTACAGTTGATTTCGCCATCGCCACCTGGCATGGTGTTTTCTATTGAAGTCAACCAGGTGTTTTGATCAATCAAGTGCTGGGGAGAAGTAGCCCCTGCGGCAGGCGTGGGTGATGCCATGGGCTGCTCGTAACTCATATCATCAATGGCCGCTGCCTTGTTGATGCGCATTCGATCCACAATGTCCTGCGCAAGATAAGTCGCCTGGGTACGCATCATGGCACTGGTATTATTACGCAGACTGACCGATTGCAGGCCGGCCAAACCCAATAACCCGAACGCGAGAATAATCACGGCAACCAGCACCTCGATCAGACTCACACCTTTACTGTATTTTTGTTTACCGATTATTTTCACTTTTCTTGAACCTATGGACATACGATGTCTGACGCTTCATCACCGATTCTCACTGGATCTCCCCCACTGGTCTCGGCTCTACCCGTTCTTAACTGACCAATGGCATTCAGATAAACGCAGCGAGGCTGACTGCTGCTAGCGATCTCATCATTGTTGTCTACCTGGGCGAGCCTGAAAGAAATTAAAGCTGTACCGATTTTTTCACCCAGACTGTTAAAACGAACAAAGGGAACCGTGGTGACGACATCTGCTTCAGGCCCCAGCGATTCCCACAGCTTGATCACTGGCTCCGTGTTATCACGAATACCATCGCCATCCTCGTCATTGAATACAAACCAGCCATTGGCCCAGTCGTAGTCACTAGTAATCCCGCAGACAAAAGTGGCAGGATCAGTATCCGCATCAGCACAGATCGTGGAGGTTATATTTTTCGAAACCGCTTCATTTCTGGCCAGATTCAGAGCGGTTACCAGGGAATTGCTCTGGGTAACTGCCCTGTTGTTAGCTACCATGCTGTCAAACAGCGGGATACCAATAGCCAGCACCGTGATGGCGACAGCAACCGTGACCATCAATTCCACCAGGGTAAAACCCGCCTGATATTTCATTTTTCTATTCATATGCATTTTATAGTTGCAGGTGTGTAAAAAATCATTAATTAGCCGACCAATCACATTATTTTGCGGATAAGTGGTCAATTTCTTTAGCCAATATTTAATTTATTGCCTGATTTCAGCAAATATCCGGGATACACAATCGGCAAATTTTCGAGATAATAGGCAAATAGTCGAAACCCTTTCAATCACTACAAGGTAGTCCAAATGACCGATTGCATTATCATCGGTGGCGGCATCATAGGCATGCTCACTGCAAGAAACCTTCGCCTGGCAGGCCAACAGGTCACTCTGATCGAAAAAGGCGATACTGGCCGTGAATCCAGTTGGGCCGGGGGGGGTATCGTCTCCCCGCTCTATCCATGGCGCTATGCTGACAGCATCACCCGCCTGGCTGGCTGGGGGCAAAGCCACTATGAGCTGCTGTGCCACGAAATTCGTGAAAATACCGGCATCGACCCGCAATACAGCAAAAACGGACTGCTGATACTTGCTCCTGAGGAGACTCAACAGGCTACCGATTGGTCAATCCGCTTTGCACAAGAACTTGAAATTCTTTCCAGTGAAGAAATCGTCCAGATCGAACCGGCAATGCATGCAACCCGAAAACCTGGTATCTGGATGGAAAACATTACCCAGGTGCGCAATCCCCGCATAGCAAAGGCGCTACGAATCGATATCGAGAAGCTGGGCGTTAATATCCTCACTCACTCACAGGTCAACAGTATCGATACCGAAAACGCCAGGGTGGTTTCTGTGACCACAGACACAGGAAAACTTCAGGCTGATCAATACGCAGTCTGCACAGGCGCCTGGACGGGAGAACTGCTGCAACCTTTGGGAATTTCCATCCCGGTAGAACCTGTTCAGGGCCAGATGATACTGTTCAAGGCGCAACCGGGTGACATCTCACGAATCGTGCTCGAAGAAGATCGCTACATCATTCCAAGACGTGACGGGCGCGTACTCTTTGGCAGTACCGTTGAGCATGTGGGTTTTAACAAACACACCTCTGAATCAGCAAAACAGGAACTTTATAATATAGCCGTTGAGCGTTTTCCTGTGTTAAAAGACAAACCCGTCGAGCATCACTGGGCAGGATTGCGCCCGGGCTCACCTGATGGTGTACCGGTTATCAGCCGACACCCCGAACTTGAAAACCTGTTTGTCAATGCCGGGCATTTTCGCAATGGAGTGGTGCTGGCACCGGCCTCGTGCCGGTTAATCAGTGAAATGATGCTGGGTGAAGAAACCAGTTTTGATATTGAGGATTATGCAGTTGGCAGAAC
>Ga0180434_10006782_pt1 | contig 13076 bp, 11 predicted proteins | sample SS_ome_7_FD_132453 | JGI IMG/M metagenome (GOLD analysis project Ga0180434, IMG submission 132453) | Hypersaline lake sediment archaeal communities from the Salton Sea, California, USA - SS_1_D_2 metaG | ecosystem: Environmental > Aquatic > Non-marine Saline and Alkaline > Hypersaline >... | reverse complement strand
TGGATCGGCGGGCGAAACGTGATCGCCGGTGCGATCTCGCTGGGCGCGTTGATCGGGTTCGCCACGTACATCCAGATGCTGCTGCGTCCCATCCGCCAGACCGGGATGATGCTCAACGTCGTGATGCGGTCGCTGGCGGCTGCCGAGCGGGTGTTCGACGTGCTCGACACCCGGCCAGACGTGCAGGACGCGCCGGACGCCTATCCCCTGCCCCCTATCGCGGGACGTGTGTGCTTCGAGGGGGTGAGCTTTGCCTACCTCGCCGGGGCCGACGGGGGAGATGAGGGCGTGGACGCGCTGCACGACGTCGACCTGGAGGCGGCGCCGGGCGAGATGGTGGCGCTGGTGGGGCCTTCTGGCGCGGGCAAGACGACGCTGGTGCACCTCTTGCCCCGTTTCTACGACGCGCAGCAGGGGCGAATCACCCTTGACGATCACGACGTGACTCAGGCGACGGTGCAGAGCCTGCGCGACGCCATCGGCATCGCCCTGCAGACGGTCTTTCTCTTTGACGCTTCGATTGGCGAGAACATCGCCTACGGCAACCCCCACGCCACGCAGCGCGAGATCGAAGAGGCGGCGCGCGTGGTGCAGATGCACGATTTCATCCAGTCCCTTCCCCTGGGCTATGGCACGCCGGTCGGAGAGCGGGGCGTGCGCCTCTCCGGCGGGCAGAAACAGCGCATCGCCCTGGCGCGCGTGCTGCTCACCGACCCGCGCATTCTGATCCTGGACGAGCCGACCTCGAGCGTGGACGCCGACACCGAGCGCCGCATGCAGCAGGCGCTGCATGAGGTGCGCGCCGGGCGGACGACCTTTGTCATCGCGCACCGGCTGTGGACCGTGCAGCAGGCCGACCAGATCCTGGTGCTCCGCGATGGCCGCATCGTCGAGCGCGCGCGCTCCACGCCAGATCGCTCGGCCCACGAAACGCTCCTGGCGGCGGGCGGTTTCTACGAACAGTTGTACACGCTCCAGTTTCAGGCCGAAACGCTGGCGGCGGGAGGAGGAACGCGATGACCATCCGCGGTGGATTCATGACCCGCTTGCAGGGAAAGGAAGAGGTCTTTCACTTTGCAGACCTGGACCGGCAGGCGTTGGGGATGGTGTGGGGATACGTGCGGACGCAAAGGGGGCGGCTGGCGTTGGCGCTGACGGCCGCGCTGATAGTGACGGCGACCACGTTGAGCATGCCGTATCTGACCAAGGTGGCCGTGGACACCCACATTGCCCGGCGCGACCTGCGCGGTCTGCTTCTGACCGCGCTGCTCTATCTGGCGCTCAACGGCGTCTACTGGCTGGCGATCTATTGGCAGAGCTACCTCTCGACCTGGGTAGGGCAGCGCGTCGTCTTTGCTATCCGGCGCGATCTATTCGCGCACGTGCTCCGGCAGTCCGTCGCTTTTCACGAGCGAGAGCGGGTGGGGCAAATCGCATCGCGCCTGACCAACGACGTGAACGCGCTCGCCGAGATCGTCTCCAGCGGCGCGCTCAATCTGGTCACCGACTTGCTCACCCTGTCTGGAATCATCATTGTCATGGCCCTGCTCGACGCGCGCCTGACGTTGGTCACGCTGATAGCGGTCCCGGTCGTCATAGTGAGTATGAGCTATCTGGGCAGACAGATGCGGCGCGCGTACCGGCAGGCGCAGCAGGCGCTGGCCGAGGTCAATACCGGCGTGGAGCAGGGGGTGGCGGGGATGCGCGTCGTCCAGTCGCTCTCCCGGGAATCTTTTACCGTGCAGCAGTTCGAGAGCCTGAGCCTCCGCAATATGAGGGCCAACCTGCGCGTGGGCTTGCTCTTTGCCGCCGTGTTCCCGACGATGACGGTGACGAACATGCTGGGCATCGCGTTGGTCCTGGGCTATGGCGGCATGCTGGTCGCCGAGGGGGCGCTCACGGTCGGCGTGCTGCTGGCCTTTCTCGGTTACGTTTACCGCTTCTTTGGGCCGCTGCGCGAGCTGAGTCTGATCTACAACACCTTTCAGGCCGCGGCTGCCTCACTGGACCGCATCGCCGACTATATGGGACGCCAGCCAGAGATCGCCGAGCCAGCGCAGCCCGAGCGACCGGCGGGTGGATTCGAGGGCCGCGTCGCGTTCGAGGATGTGCGCTTTGGCTACGGAGAGACGCCGGTGCTGCGCGACTTGAGCCTCGACGTGGAGGCCGGGGAGACGATTGCCCTGGTCGGGCCGACCGGCGCGGGCAAGAGCACCATCGCCCGGCTGCTGGTCCGCCTGTACGACGTGCAGGAAGGAGCCGTGCGCATCGACGGCCTGGACGTGCGGCGGATCGGATCGGCGGAGTTGCGCCAGTTGGTGACGGTCGTCCCGCAGGAGGTGTTCCTGTTTGCCGATACGATCCGCGAGAACATCCGCTACGGCGACCCCGAGGCCGACGACGCGCAGGTCGAGGCGGCGGCCCAACGCGCGCAGGCGCACGACTTTATCGTCGGGCTGCCTCGCGGCTACGACAGTCCGGTGGGCGAGTTGGGTGCGATGCTATCGGGCGGGCAGAGGCAATTGGCGGCCTTTGCCCGCGCCTTGCTGGTCGATCCCAGGATCTTGGTCCTGGATGAGGCGACGGCGAACGTGGACGCTCACACCGAGGCCCTGATCCAACGGGCTATGGACGAGATCCGCCGTGGGCGCACCACCGTGATCATCGCTCACCGCTTTTCGACGCTGCGCCAGGCAGACCGCATCGTGGTGGTCGAGGATGGACGGATCGTGGGGCAGGGGCGCCACGAGGACCTCGTCGCCAGCAATCCCACCTATCGGCGGCTCTACGAACGTCAATGGGCTGACAAAGCGCCTGCCCGGCCAGTGGAGTAGCGCTTTCGGAGGATAGAAATGACGATAGAGATGACGATTCATCTGGCTGGTGTGGTTACTCTTGTCGGCGCTGTGTTGTATGCCGTCGCCGACGTGCTGCTGTTGGCCTACAATGTCGGCCCCCTGCAAGAAATTCCGGCTACCGCCATCGACTTTGAGACGAGCGAGCGGTGGAAACGCCGGGCCGGTATCCTGACGTGCATGTCCAAGATGCCCTGGAAGCGGTTGCAGTTGGGCGGCCTGCTGGGCGTCTGCATGACTCCCTTTGTGATGTCGGGCGCGTGGGTTCTTTATCACGCCCTGGCGCCGGCGGGTCCCTGGTTCTCTGTTCCCCCAGCCTTGCTGTGGTTGGCAGGGTATCCGATAGGCGCGTTCATCCACGGCTCGTTTATCTATTTTGGAGGCAGCGTGCAAGCCTGGAATGCCGCCGATGGCCCGTTCCAAGCTCAACTGGGAGACATCGTCTACCGGATGTTGCGGGTGTTGATCTTTTCCTACGTGGTGTTCTTTTCGCTGGCCCTGGTGACCTCTGCGTGGTACGTCGTCGCAGTCTTGCAGGGAACGACGGCGCTGCCCCGGTGGATGGCGCTCATAAATCCGGTGCTGATGACCTTTGTCTACATGCTCCTCGCGCGGTGCGTGATTCCACTGCGGATCATGAAATACGTCCAGGGCGCGGGTTTCAACATCGTCTATATCGTGTTCTTTGCACTGCTCCTGAGTTTTGTGTGGTAAGGGAGGCCGGGGCTGCCCGGACGCTCTTGCTTTACACTCCTTTAATCGCGGCGAAAAGAGATGGACGAAGCAGAATATCCACCGCCGTTGCAGCCAGAGCCTTGGCGGCAGCGATCATCGCCTGCTGCCCTCTCTCGGAGACGGACGCTTCGGCAAACTCGGGAGAGTGCCCCACGAGATCGTCTGAGCCGATTCTCAGGTAGGGATGGATCGTCGCGGTGACGTGGCTGACGTCGCCCATATCGGTCGAGCCGATCCCTTCCATCGGATCGACGTCGTCAAACTCCCACCCCAGCGCCTCCAGGTTGGCTTTGAACGCTTGCGCCAGCGGCATATTCGTGCGGAGCGACTTGTACGCACCCTGCATATCCAGTTCGACGCTGGCGCCCGTGGCCAGAGCCGCGCCGCGCACGCAGTTCTTGACTTTTTCAAGCAGTTCGTCGCAATAGTCGTCGTCCATATCCCGGATGTAGAACAAGGACGACGAGTAGTCGGGCACGATGTTCGGCGCTGCGCCTCCGTCGGTGATGACGCCGTGGACGCGAGCGGTATCCCGGATGTGTTCGCGCAGGGCGTTGATGTTTTGGAATGTCAGGATAGTCGCGTCCAGCGCGTTGACGCCCTTCTCTGGAGAGGCGGCAGCGTGGGCGGCCTTGCCGAAAAACTCGATGAAAAGTTTTCGGCGCGCCAGCGCGTGTTTCCACAGCGCGGTCTTGCTAGCCGGGTGGAACATCATCGCCACGTCTACGCTGTCAAAGACGCCCGCCTCCGCCAGGATGACTTTCCCGCCGCCTCCCTCTTCGCCGGGCGTCCCGATCAGTTGGATACGGCCAGGAATCTCGCCCATCACTGCGCGCATCCCCAACGCCGCGCCCAGGCTGGCCGTGCCGATCAGGTTGTGGCCGCAAGCGTGACCTAGCTTGGGGAGCGCGTCGTATTCGGCGAGGAACGCGATCGTCGGGACTGCTTCTGCCCCAGCGTAGGTGGCGCGGAAAGCAGTCTCCAATCCACCGATTGGTTTTTCGACCTGGAATCCGGCCTCTTCCGCTGCCTCCGCCAGCCACTGTGACGCCTTGTACTCCTCAAATTTGGTCTCTGGATGGCGATGAATGTGCAGGGCCAGGTCGATCAACTGTGGTTGCAGTTTGTCAATCGCTTTCTGGACTGCCGCTTTGATCTCGGCTATCGTGTTCTCGTCCATTTTGCCTCCTCAACAAGATAATTCCAACGGCTCTTGATTCATAGTAGCACCATTCCATTGCTCTGTCAAGAGCGAGTGTCAGCTCAATGGCACCGCGTGTCTCGTGGCGTCCCTGGTTTGTGTTTATCTGGCTTTTATGGTAGACTGCTTTCTCTTGATTGGGTCGTGTTTGCTCTGGGCCGACTGCCGCCGCTGGTTTGTGCTGGCGGCGGCTTTGCGTTGCTTGCGCCAGAGGACAGAGTGAGGAGGAGTGAGCACTTTTCATGCACCTACAAAGACTGACAAGTTTTCCTCGACGTATCGTTCGCTTTGCCCAACGCCAGAAGCCCAATTTCAGGCTCATGCTGTCGCGTCGGGCGTTACACGGAGTGGCCTCGGGCCTCTCCGTGCAGTACAACCCCATCTATGCTACGCTTTTGGGGGCCGACCCGACGCAGTTGGGCGCGTTGGAGAGCGCGGGCAATGCAGTGGGCGCTTTGGTGTCGTTGCCCGCCGGTTGGTTCATCGACTACTATAGCCTGAAACCCATCTATCTTTTGGGCACGGCGCTGCTGATCGCTTCCGGTTTGTTCTACCTCGTCGCCCCCCATTGGCTTTGGCTCTATGCGGGCGTCATCCTGTACTATCTGGGCTTGCGTATCACGTGTACCTCTTGCACGGTCGTCTGCGCGGCGGAACTGCCCAACGAGGAGCGCGCCACCGGACGAGGGCTTTGCCGGACGTTGTCGTCCTTCGTCGCCATCGTCACGCCGCTCCTGGCAGCATGGATCATCTCTCTCTCCGGCGGCATCAGTGTGCGCGGTCTCCGACCGATTTACGCGATCCGACTGTTCATCTTTCTGCTGATCTTCGTTCTGTTGATCCGGCTGCGCGGTTCCTATGCCAGCAGCGAGTCAGGCGACCGTCGCCACATTCTCTCTGGTTTCACCGACGTCTTTAAGCACGGTCCTGACTTGATACGCCTGGTGTTCGTGATGGCTCTCATGGAGCTGCCCTGGAGCATGACGCAGCCGTTTATGCCTTTGTACGCGCACCAGTTCAAGGGAGCCGACGAGTTCGTGCTGGGCGGCATCTCTATGGCGATCACTGTCGTGCCGATGCTGGCTTCGATCCCGTTGGGTCGCTTGGCCGACCGGTACGGTCGCAAAAAACTGCTCTTTGCTGTGGCTCCTCTGGCCTATGCGGCCAATTTTTGCCTGGTGTTCGCGCCGACGGCCAAGATGCAGGCGCTGCCGTTTCTGTTGTTCTATGGCGTGCTCTTTGGGTTCAACAGTATCAGCATGGCCCTGGCCTCCTCGATGACGGCCGAGATCGTGCCCGCCGAGCAGATGGGACGCTGGGTTGGCATCGTCAGTCTCTTTCGCGGCCTGTTGAGCATTCCCGCCCCACTGATGGGCGGGCTGATCTGGGAGCACGTCGGCCCGCAGTACGTCTTTTTTGCGGCCATTGCCGTTGATGCCTTTGTGCGCTTGCCGCTGCTAGGCTCGATCCGTGAGACACTGCACCTTTCCTCTTCCTCCGGATGAATAACGCGCCTGGCTGACTTGTGCTCGCGTGACTTTTGTGGTACACTTGCTCCGGTTTGAAATGGAGATTATGGGAGCGATGAACATGTTGTATCACCGCCGTACCTGAGAAGCGGCCTGGGGCGCCGGTTGGCGTCCACAGGCCAGCTTGCACACGTCAGGGGGCGGTGTTGTGACCGCGCTCTGAACCTGGGCGTAGTGTTTCCCTCCTTTAAGGGGCAACTGCCCGCCGATGGCGGGGCCGCCGCTGGCGTGTGCTGGCGACGGTTTTTTGTTGCCCATCGTGGTCCATCTGGGCCGCGTGGAGATTATACCTTAAGGAGGTACACACTATGTCTGAACGTCTCACCCAATTCTTTGCCTCGCGTTGGGGCATCGTACTGACCGGAGCCGTCATCGGCGTCCTGGCCCCGCTGCTGCAAAAGCTGGGCAACCCGCCCAATATGGGCATCTGCGTGGCTTGCTTCGAGCGGGACATTGCCGGGGCGCTGGGGCTTCACCGCGCCGCTGTCGTCCAGTACATCCGACCGGAGATCGTCGGCTTTGTGCTGGGAGCGATGATAGCGGCGTTTGCGTTCCGCGAGTTCAAGGCTCGCGCGGGTTCCGCTCCCATCGTCCGCTTTGTCCTGGGAGTGTTCGCCATGATCGGCGCGCTCGCTTTCCTGGGGTGTCCCTGGCGGGCGCTCCTGCGGTTGACCGGCGGCGATCTGAACGCTATCGTGGGCCTGGCAGGGTTGGCCGCCGGCATCGCCGTCGGCGTCCAGTTCCTCAAGGCTGGCTACAACCTGGGGCGCTCTCACAAGACCTACCCCGCCGTCGGCTGGATCATGCCCATCTTTATGGCCGCCTTGCTCCTGTTGCTCGTCTTTAACGTCAAGACTGGCGAGAACGGCGCGCTCTTCCTGAGCGAAAGCGGCCCCGGCTCGATGTACGCGCCGCTGCTCGTCTCCCTCATCGCCGGACTACTCATCGGCTTTCTCGCCCAGCGCACCCGCTTCTGCACGATGGGTTCCATCCGGGACGTGATCTTGATGGGCGATACGCATCTCATCAGCGGCCTGGGCGCGCTGGTCGTTGTGGCGTTCGTCACCAACCTGATCCTGGGGCAGGTGAGCTTTGGCGTCTTTGGCCAGCCAGTGGCCCACAGCCAGCATCTGTGGAATTTCCTGGGGATGGCGTTGGCAGGGCTGGCCTTTGCGTTGGCCGGGGGCTGTCCCGGTCGCCAGCTTTTCCTCTCTGGCGAGGGGGACGGCGACTCGGGAGTGTTCGTGCTGGGGATGATCACCGGCGCGGGGCTGGCTCACAACTTTGCGCTGGCTGGCAGCCCCGACAAGGTGGCGGACGGCATCGTGGGTGGCGTCAGCCCGTATGGGATGGCGGCCGTCGTCGTGGGGTTGGTCGTCTGTGTCGTCATCGGCTTCACGATGCGTGAAAAGATCTAGGAGGTGTGGTATCATGACTCAAACAGTAGACGCCCGTGGATTCTCCTGTCCGCAGCCGGTCATCCTGGCCCGGAATGCCATCAAGGCCGGCGAGTTCCCCATCGAGGTGCTGGTCGAGACCGTCACCTCCCGCGAGAACGTGCGGCGCGCTGCGGAAAAGCTCGGCTGTGCGGTGCAGGTGAAAGAGATGGGGGACGAATTCAAGTTGACGTTGACGAAATGATGCTTTGAGGCGCCCGGCGCTTCCAAGCGCCGGGCGCCTTTGGAGGAAATATGTTCAAGCAGCCTTATGCCGTTGTAGGTGTACTATTACTGGGTGCTGCGCTGCTGATTGGATGTAGCCAGGGCGCGACACCTGAGCCAACCGGAACGTTGAACATCACGGTGAGCATTCTGCCGCAACAGTACTTTGTGGAGCGCATCGGCGGCGCGCACGTGGACGTCAACGTGATGGTCCAGCCTGGAGCCAGCCCGGCGACCTACGAGCCAAAGCCGGAACAGCTTCAGGCGTTGAGCCGGGCGGATGCGTACATCAGCATCGGCGTGCCTTTCGAGGACGCCTGGCTCGAGCGGATCCGTTCAGCGAACCCCGCGATGTTGCTGGTGGATTCGGCGCAGGGCATCGAACGAATGGCGATGACCGCACACCATCACGAGGGAGAGGAACACGATGAGGAAGCAGCGGGAAACCTCGACCCTCACATCTGGTTGTCGCCGCGCCTGGTCCGCATTCAGGCGCAGAATATCTACGACGCGCTCGTCCGACTCGACCCTGAGCGCGAAGGTGTGTACAAGGAAAACCTGGATCACTTTATCGCGGACATTGACGCCCTGGACGCGCACATCCGCGAGACGTTGGCCGGGGTTGAGCACCGCAAGTTTATGGTGTTTCATCCATCGTGGGGGTATTTTGCCCGCGATTATGATCTGGAGATGATGCCCATCGAGATCGGCGGGCAGGAGCCGAGCGCGGCCGAGCTGGCGGCGCTCGTCGAGGAGGCGCGGGCGGAGGGCATCAAAGTGATCTTTGCCCAACCCGAGTTCAGCACGCGGAGCGCCGAGATCATCGCCAACGAGATCGGCGGCGAGGTGCTGCTCGTCAGTCCCCTCGCTGCCGATTGGCTGGACAATCTGCGCCGCGTCGCCGAGACGTTCGCCGAGGCGATGGGGCAGTGATGGGGAGAGACATGATCTATTTGGACAACGCGGCGACCTCCTGGCCCAAGCCGCCGGGCGTGGCCGAGGCGATGGTTCACTTTCTCGACGAGGTGGGGGCGAATCCTGGCCGCGCCGGGCATCGGTTGGCCGTGGAGGCCGGGCGCATCGTCTACAACGCCCGCGAGGCGGTGGCGGAATTGTTCAACGCGCCCGATCCGCTGCGCATCGCCTTTGGCCCCAACGTGACCGAGGCACTCAACCTGGCGCTGCGGGGCTTGCTGCGGCCCGGCGACCACGTCATCACCAGTTCGATGGAGCACAACTCGGTGATGCGGCCGCTGCGAGCTCTGGAACGGCAGGGGGTTGAGCTGACGGTGGTGGGATGCTCGCGGGAGGGATTTCTCGATCCTGCCGACGTGGTGGAGGCGGCGATCCGGCCGCAGACGAGGATGGTCGCCCTCAACCACGCCTCCAACGTGGTGGGCACGCTCCTGCCGGTGGCCGAGGTGGGCCGCATCTGCCGCCAGCACGGCCTGCTGCTCCTGGTGGACGCGGCGCAGACCGGCGGCGCGTACCCGGTGGACGTGCAGGCCGACGCGATTGACCTCCTGGGCTTTACCGGCCACAAATCGCTGGGTGGGCCGATGGGCACGGGAGGCTTGATCGTCGGCGAGCGCGTGGATGAGAAGAGGATGGAGCCGCTCAAGCGCGGCGGCACCGGCAGCCGCTCTGAGCACGAGGAGCAGCCGGATTTTTTGCCCGATATGTGCGAGAGCGGCACGCCCAACGCGGTGGGACTGGCCGGACTGGAGGCCGGTGTGCGCTGGGTGCTGGAACGAGGCGTCGAGGCGATCCGCGCCCACGAGGTCGCGTTGACCCAACGGCTGATCGCGGGGCTGTGCGCCATCCCCGGCGTGACCGCCTACGGTTGCCGCGACGCCGAGCTACAGACGGCGACGGTCTCGTTCAACATTGCGGGGGTGGAGCCTTCGGAGGTGGGGCTTCGGTTGGACGATGAGTACGGTATCATGTGCCGCGTGGGGTTGCACTGCGCGCCCGCGGCCCACAGGACGCTCGGCACGTTCCCGGTGGGCACGGTGCGCTTTGGTCTGAGTGCGTTCAACACGATGGACGAAGTTGAGGCCGCGCTGGCCGCCGTCGGGGAACTGGCAAAGGAGGCGCGATGACCTCAGAGGAATACACGGTCATACTCGTCTATTCCACCAGCTATGCTATCCGCGCGGAAAAGATCCTGCGCGAGGCGGGGATCGAGTCCAAGCTGATTCCCGTCCCGCGTCATCTCAGCTCGAGCTGCGGTGTATGTGTCCGCATCGCGCGATCCAGCCAGGAAGCCGCGCTGCGCGCGTTGCAGCAGGCCGGTCTGGAGGTCGACAGTGTCCACGATGTCTAGGGGAAGCGGCGACGCTTCTGAGCGAACGGTGCAGGTGAAGTATCACTTCCAGGATGAACACTATGCCCTGACGGCGTTTCGCCTGGAGCAAGACGACTATGTCTTTCTCTACGACGCTGGTCAACGCTCCCTGTTCCTGGGACAGGAGACGCAGCCCGTCGATCTGTTCACTTTTTGGCAGAAGCACCGGGAGAATGCGGACTATTGTATCGCCTGCGAGTTGATGCTTTGCTTTGACGAGCGGTGGATCGCTGTCCCTGGCGAAGCTCCGGTGGAATTGGGCATTTGCACGGGCGCGGCGAAAAGGTTGTTGGAAGCTATAAAGGGTGCGATACTTCCTTTACAACATGTAGATATAAGAGACCTATGAAACACAAAGAGATTCGTCTGACAGAGATGACCACCGCCTCCGGCTGAGCGGCCAAGATGGGTCCCGAGACCCTGGCGCAGGTGCTGCGCCCATTGGAGGGGATGTTCCGCGCCGAGCGGTATCCCAATCTGCTCGTCGGCCTGGAGGTGAGCGACGATGCCGCCGTTTACAAGATCAATGACCAGGTGGCCGTCATCCAGACTATCGATTTCTTCACCCCTGTGGTGGACAATGCCTACGATTACGGCGCCATCGCCGCCGCCAACGCGATGAGCGACGTCTATGCCATGGGCGGCGAGGTGACGTTGGCGCTCAACGTGTGCGGCTTTCCGCCGGATCTGCCGCCCGAGATCGTGAGCGAGATCCTGCGCGGCGGCGCGGAGAAAGTAGCGGAGGCGGGCGGGGTGCTGGCCGGCGGCCACACCCTCGACGCCAAGGAGCCTATCTATGGCCTGGCGGTGATGGGGCTGGTCCATCCCGATCGCGTGTGGACCAAGGGCGGCGGGCGGCCAGGCGACGCGCTCGTTTTGACCAAGCCCCTGGGCGTGGGCATAGTCACCACGGCGCTCAAGGGTGGGGTGGCCGACCCGGCCCACGTCGCCGAGGCGGTGGAGAGTATGAAGCGGCTCAATCGAGACGCCGCGCGGCTCATCGGCCAGGTGGAAGCGCACGCCTGCACCGACATCACTGGCTTTGCCCTGCTGGGCCACAGCTACGAGATGGCGCAGAAGGGCGGTGTGCGGCTACGGTTCTTCCTTGACTCGCTTCCCTTTGTCGCCGGTGCCGTGGAATACGCCGACCAGTGGCTGTTTCCCGGTGGGACCTGCAACAACGAAAACGCCTACGCGGAGGCCATCACGTTCGACGATGGGATCGCGGAAGAGATGCAGCAATTGCTCTTCACCCCCGAAACTTCGGGGGGGTTGCTGGCTGCTGTGTCTCCGAGAAAGCTTGATGAGCTTCTTAATCTGTTCGCCGAGGCTCATCATCCCTGCTGGATCGTCGGCGAGGTGGTGGAGGGGGAAGGGATTCAAGTCGCGTAAACGCCCGGCCCGGAGTTGGCTCCAGGCCGGGCGTTTTAACCGAAAAGAGATCGGGAATGGTCAGAATTTTGTCATTATTCGGTCAGCACCGCCATGATCTGGTTGATCGTCTCCGCGTCAGGTCCCAGGATGATGTCCACGTAACGCTCCTCCTGGCTGAGGGCGATAAGATTGGCCTCGCTGGTCCACCAGTGGTTGGACGCGATCCCGATCAACTCCTTCACATCCTCGGTATAGTCGGCGCGATGAGCCATACAGACTCGGTAGAGCGTCCAGAATTCGTTGGCTTCGTCCCGATCATCCCAGCAGGTTCTTATTAACAGGGCATATTGATCCTGGTCATTTTGCAACAGGACGTAGCGGTCGCCGCCCCAGCCCTCGGCCGCCAGCTTGGCCGCTCCTGGGCCGACGTGTTGGGCCAGGAACAGCCTCACCCCCAGCTCGCCCAGCACACCGCTTTCTGCTTCTTCCCAATCTCCTTCCAGCTCGGTGGTCAGGTTGGGGAGGGTGACGGATTGAGGTTTATCCTTTTCCCGATACCGTTCTGGGTGCAAAACCTGCTCTGTGGATTGGGGAGGATTTTCATACGCCTCGTTAACCGCTTCCCATCCACCGCTGTCGTAGAGCGCGACGACAAAGTTCAGGCCGTCCTGGTACGGAAAGAGTTCCATTCCCTGAATGAAGGAGGGGCTGGCGTCGAGGACTTCTTTTTCAAAGCCCCCCGCGCGAGAGTAGAACTGTAGCAGGTCGATGAGGGGGACGTGTTCGTCGGCGTAGAGATACATGGACAGCGTGGCGTCCCCTTCGGCCAGGGCGCGAAAGGCCAGGCGTTGGTCAGCGTTCAGGTTCTCGTCGTTTATCTCTTCCAGACCAAAATGCTGATCTTGCAGGGCATGGACATATTCGTGGGCGATGACGATCTGATCCATTGCGGTCTGCTCGCCATCTTCCAGCACGTAAAACGTCTTTTCTTCTGGCTCGTAAAAACCGTTCACCTGTTCGGTGTAGAGATCGATCATAAACTCGGCCAGATCCAGATCTGGCTCGATCAACCCCAGGAGCGTTAGGAGGGATTCGCTGGATTGCATCGCCTGTTGGGCCTGGGCGTCCATACTGCTGGTGAGGCGTTCTCCCAGTTCTTCAGACGTAAAAGTTTCGTGGGGAACTGTCGTTTCCGCCTCAAGCTCTCTGATTTCTGCGACCTCTGATTCGATCTTTTTTATAGGAGTCAGCCCCTTGGCGGTATCCACGCGAGAAAATCGTAGCCGGCCAGCAAAATCCTGAGCAGTGATGAATCCACTGCCAAGCTTTCTGAAATCCGGGAGACTCCCCTCCACGGTAAACGTGGGGCGCCCC
>Ga0180434_10006781_pt1 | contig 13077 bp, 10 predicted proteins | sample SS_ome_7_FD_132453 | JGI IMG/M metagenome (GOLD analysis project Ga0180434, IMG submission 132453) | Hypersaline lake sediment archaeal communities from the Salton Sea, California, USA - SS_1_D_2 metaG | ecosystem: Environmental > Aquatic > Non-marine Saline and Alkaline > Hypersaline >... | reverse complement strand
TCTCGATAGAAACGTGTTTGCCCCGCTGGGCCTTCTCGGCGCCTTCGTCGGTGTACAGGGCGCACGCCCGGCTGGAATGATGCCACCTTCCGCCCCATCCGTTCCGCCCGCCGCGGTATATGCACCTGTCGACGAACTCGAAGCCCTCCTTGTCGATGTAAACAAGCGTGTAGAGGCTCATCTTCGTCCAGTATTCGACTCCGCCGCTGTTGGCGAGGAACATGTTCCTGTGCGAGTGTCCGCCCAGGCAGAGCTTGACGCCGTATTTTTCGCAGACCTTGTAGAATCGCTGGTGGGGGCTCCACGGTTGGTGGTTGAAGAAGTAGACCGGCGTGCCTTTTGGAACCGACTTGAGATCTTTTTCGAGCCAGTCGATCGACGCCTCGGCCAACCCGCACTGGAAGTGTCCCTTTTCGTCGATTAGCATCCAGTCGACAGCTACGAAATGCACTCCCGCGTGATCGAACGACCATCGGATCGGACCGAGATACTTGATGAACGCCCCGTTACCGGCCAGTTCGTGCGGCGAAGCCCACCATTTGCCGTGCGCCCCGACTACATCGTGGTTTCCGATGCAGTGCATCATCAGCACGGGGAAGTTGTTGGTGTACTTTCGTATGTCGGCGTAGTCCTTGTCGGCGTTTCCAAAACCCAGGTATCCCAGGTCCCCGCCCATCATGGCGAACGTAACGTGGTCCCCGGCGCGGGCGACCTCGTCGCGGAAAATATTGTTTTGCTCGCGCCGGAGCGCGTCGTGAGGATCGGTCCCGAAGGCTACGCAGAGAGGCAGCTTGCCCTTGCCGGGCGCCAGGGGGAAATCGACGGCGTTGGCGTCCTTGATATCCTTCAACCGCGCCCACCACGACCAGATATCGCCGCGAGCCTTCTGGATCGGCCAGCTCCCGTCAGGCCAGCACACGCTGACGGTGCGGCTTGGCAGGTAGGGGACCAGCGGGTCGTCCTTGAGTGTTATCGAGTACTTGCCTTCGGCGTCCGTCGTCACGAACTCCACGCCATCGGTTACTCTCGCGCCTTTGAGGGCTTCTCCTCTGTCGCACTTACCGTTGGCGTTCTTGTCGACATAGACTCTGCCCGCGACGGTCTTGGGCATTTTGGCGGGCAGTTTGGACGATTCGGTAAGGTCGGGCATATCGGCGGGGGGGGTGTCGGCCTTCTTCGTCTCCCCGGCCAGACCGGCGGCGATACACGCCAGCATTGCAAGTACCGTTAACATGCGTTTATCCACAATGATATCCTCGTGTTCGATGCGCGAAACGGCGACCTATTGTACACGGACTTTATCGCCGTGTGGTAAATGCTTTGGCGGTAGTATAAGCTTGTGTGATGGAAGATTTTTTTCGCCAGCTTGCCTCGGCCGACGCTTTGGGGGCTACGGTCGGTTCGTTTTGTCTGATTCTTGTGCTCGTGCGGTGCAGGGTTCCGCTTGGCGCGGCCGTTCTGGTTGGTGCGGTGGTGTTGGGCGTTTTTTTTGGTCTGGGTCCTGTCCGAATCGGAGGCGCTGCGCTGCGCGGGATGTTTTCTCCCGGTAGTATCGGTCTGGGGTTGATCACCGTATTGCTGCTTGGGCTTTCGCAGACCATGCGCGGCGCCGGGCAGCTTGGCGAGATCGTGAAACTGGCGAAATCGCTGCTGCGTCGTCCGGCGGTTGCGATGGCGGCGCTTCCGGCGCTGATCGGGCTTCTGCCCATGCCCGGTGGTGCGCTGTTTTCGGCGCCGATGGTGGAGTCCGCCGCCGGCGAGGGGCTTGAAGGGGGAGGGAGGCTTTCTGCGATCAATTACTGGTTCCGCCATATCTGGGAGCATTTCTGGCCGCTCTACCCGGGCGTCCTGCTGGCGGTTGGACATAGTGGATGGTCGATGGGCGCCTACATTCTTCTGCAGTTTCCGCTATGCTTTTTCATGATCCTGAGCGGTCTGGTGATGTTCCGCGGAGTGCATCCGGACCTGCGCTTGCGAGGCGGGCGTGCGCCTGCGGGCGCGAAGCGCCGCCTGTTGAAGAACACGTCATCCATATGGATCGTTCCGCTGGTCTGGGGCGTCGGTGCGGGACTTGCGCGGGCGATCTTGTACTCGATCGGGTTTTCCGGATCGGACGTGCGGAAGATCGAGTGGTTGTCGGCGATGGTTAAGTACGGTCCCCTGATCGTCGGATTGATAATCTCGCTGTTGTGGACCGCGCGCCTGAACCGGATGGACCGCGGTGGATTGCGGAAGATATTTGCCGGGCGGTCGATATACAAGCTTCTCCTTCTCGTGCTCAGCATCATGGCGTTCCAGCGCGTGTTGCGGGAGACCTCCGCCGGCGCCGAGATGGGCGCCGAATTGCAGGCGATGAACGTCGGAGTGATTCTGGTTGTCGCGGCGCTTCCGTTTATCTCCGGAATGGTCACCGGCCTGGCGTTCGGGTTTGTGGGAATAAGTTTCCCGATAATCCACGACATGGTCACCGCTTCACCGGACGAGCCGATGGCCGCATCGTACATAGTGCTGGCGTATGCCTGCGGGCACATCGGAATGATGCTCACTCCGATGCATGTCTGCCAGGTAGTATCAAACAAGTATTTCGAGACGCCGTTCGCCCCGGTCTACAAGCGCACGATCCCCGCGGCATGCATAATGCTGGTCCTGGTGATCGCATACTTCCTCGTCTTGCGGGCGTTGGGTATGTGAGTGTACGGCGGCTTTCATCTATTAGCTGTCAGCTTTCAGCTACGGTAACGGTGATTACCAGGCTTTACTCGGCCTGTACCGTTTCGAGCACTTCGGCGATTACGTCGTCTGTTGTCACGCTGTCGGCCTGCCCTTCGAATGACAGGATCAGGCGATGTCTGAGTGCGGCAGGTGCGCATTTGCGAACGTCTGACAGCGCCACGTTGGCACGTCCCTGCACCAGGGCGCTGACCTTGGCGGCAAGGAGAATGGACTGTGCGCCGCGGGGGGAGGCTCCGTATCGGACGTACCTGGTTGCGGTCTCGGGCGCCAGGTCGGAGGTCGGGGAGGTCGCCAGTACGAGATCGGCGATGTACCTGCTGACGGGCGATGCGACTTCGACTTGTCTTACGGTCTGGCGCATATCGACTATACCCTGTCCCGTCGCGACTGCCCGGGCGGTCGGCGTTTCGGAGCCTGTTGTCCGGTCGAGGATGCTCACCAGTTCGCCGGCGGGGGGGGAGGCAAGGAGTATTTTCAGCATGAACCGGTCGAGCTGGGCTTCGGGCAGGGGATAGGTGCCTTCCATCTCGAGCGGGTTCTGGGTGGCAAGTACCATGAACGGTGAGGGCAACTGGTGGGTCGTGCGCGCGACGCTCACGGTCTGTTCGGCCATTGCTTCGAGAACTGCCGACTGGGTCTTGGGCGTCGCCCGGTTGATCTCGTCGGCCAGGACCAAATTCGCGAAGATCGGTCCGGGCTGGAACTCGAACTGCTTTCCACCGCGTTCGTCGCTGACAACGATATTGGTCCCGGTGATGTCGGCGGGCATGAGGTCGGGCGTGAACTGGATACGGCTGAACTGTATGTCCAGCGCATCGGCGAGCGTTCTCACCAGGAGCGTCTTTCCCAGTCCGGGTACGCCTTCGAGCAGGGCGTGCCCGCCGGCCAGCAGGCAGATCATGACTTCTTCGACAACGTCGGCGTGTCCGACGATTACCTTTCCCAACTCGGCGGTGATTGCCGAATATTCAGCCTGGAAAGCTTCAATCCTTGGAGCAAACTCGGATTCCGGCGGTTGACTGGTCATGCATTTATCTTATTGTAACATCCCCTTTCGGACAACAATAAAGCGCCGCGTCGTTTTTTTTCATGGGCGTCGAGGGGGTTATGCCGATGAATCCAGTGTAAGCACCATGGAGGGATTCCAGTAAAGGACTGCGAAATGATTATAGGCGTACCGCGAGAGACCAAGCCCGACGAATACCGTGTCGCCCTCCTTCCGGTTGGCGTTGAACTGCTGCTGGCCGACGGACACAGCGTGCTGCTGGAGTCCGGCGCGGGATGCGGAAGCGGTTTCGACGATTCCCAGTACGCCGGCGCCGGCGCTGAAATCGTCGATACCGCCGAGGAAGTATTCAGCCGCGCCGAACTGCTGATGAAGGTCAAAGAGCCGCAATTGCCCGAGATCGCAATGCTGCGGGACGCCCAGACGGTGTTTACGTACTTTCATTTTGCCTCGTCGATCGATTTGACCAGGGCGTGCCTCTCGTCCGGGATCCAGGCGGTGGCGTACGAAACTCTGCGGGACTCATCGGGGCGCCTTCCGCTGCTTACGCCCATGAGCGAAGTGGCGGGCAAGATGGCCGTTCAGGAAGGCGCCAAGTGCCTCGAAAAACCGGTGATGGGCAGGGGGGTGCTGCTGGGCGGCGTTCCGGGCGTAAAACCGGCTACCGTTCTCGTACTTGGCGCCGGCGTGGTGGGTTCCAATGCAGCCCGAATGGCCGCGGGCTTCGGCGCCAACGTCGTACTGATGGACATAGACCTCGATCGCCTGCGATACATGTCTGAGGTCATGCCCGCCAATGTTACGACCATCCATTGCGATCCGCGCTCGGTCGCCGAGTATTCCTCCATGGCGGATCTCGTGATCGGCGCCGTTCTGATTCCCGGCGCCCTTGCGCCCAGGCTCCTGACCGCCCAAATGGTGTCCGGGATGAAAGGCGGTTCGGTTATCGTCGACGTGTGCATCGACCAGGGCGGGTGTGTCGAGACATCCCGCCCGACCACGCACGGTGATCCGACGTTTGTCGTCGACGGTGTGGTGCATTACTGCGTGGGCAACATGCCAGGCGCCGTGGGGCGCACGTCCTCCCAGGCGCTCTGCAACGCGACCCTTCCTTACACCCGCCAACTGGCCTCCCTCGGCGTTGACGATTTTGCAGCCCAAAGCCCCGGGCACGCCGACGCGATCAACATGCGGAGGGGTAAACTCCTCAACGCCGCGGTCAGCGAAGCGTTCGACGGCGAGTTGGGCTGATCTATTGGCCGATCGTTTTTTCCGCTTGACCGGTCGTCAGCGGGGCGCTACGATGCAATGCGGCATCGAGAGCGCGTGAGGGTACTGGCCCTGAGATCGCGCGGCAACCTGTTACCGTCGGCGGACGGTGATAAGGCGCCACAGCCAGCCCGAAAGGGAGCGATGTGGTTCGAGCGTGCGAGGCGGATGTTTGCCCCGTCGTTATCGGACAATATAAAAACCCTCGGCCTTATGTCGACACGTTTTTGCTCCAATACCACATCAGCACGCCTTCGATATGGATGTATATTATGAGCGCAGGCGACAATAATTTCGAAAGTAGCGATACCGGGCGCTCCGGGGCGCCGCTGAAGCACGCTGAATCAGTGACGTTTGAGGATTCGGTAGAACTAGACAGGGGCGAGTTTCTGGATGAAGTGACGGTCGCCTACGAGACTTACGGTGAGCTTGACTCATCCGGCGATAACGCCGTCTGGATCTGCCACGCGCTGTCGGGCGACTCTCACGTCGCGGCGCACGACGAGCGAGACGATCCCGGATGGTGGGACGTGGCCGTGGGACCGGGCAGGTCGATCGACACCGACAAGTACTTTGTGATATGCCCGAACGTTCTCGGCGGCTGCCGCGGGACCACCGGGCCTGACAGCATCAATCCGAAAACCGGCGAGCGATACGGGCGGGATTTCCCGACTATCACCGTAAACGATATGGTTGACGTGCAGAGGCGTCTCCTGGACCATCTGGGGATCGACAGGCTCCTGGCCGTCACGGGCGGGTCCCTGGGCGGTCAGCAGGCGCTTCGCTGGGCGGTGAAGTATCCCGACCGGGTCAGGGGCGTAATCCCGATCGCCACTTCGACGAGACTATCGAGCCAGGGCATGGCGTTTAACGTCGTCGGGCGAAACGCCATCAGGCGCGATCCCAGTTTTCACGACGGTCAATACTACGATCGTCCAGACGGTCCGCAGGTCGGCTTGGCGCTGGCGAGGATGATCGGGCACATAACTTACCTGTCGAAGGAGTCGATGCGCCGCAAGTTCGACCAGACGCGAACGGCGCCGAGACGCCTCGATGCCGAATTCGAGGGGCGGTTTTCGGTAGGTTCATATCTTGGTTTCAAGGGCGCCGAGTTCGTCGAGCGGTTCGACGCCAACAGCTACATCACGCTGTCGATGGCGATGGACCTGTTTGATCTCGGCGCCTCGGTCGACGACCTGGTGGAAATATTCAAAGACAACCCCTGCCGCTGGATGGTGATGAGCTTCACGAGCGACTGGCTTTTCCCCCCGAAAGAATCCCAGGATATCGTCGAGGCGCTCATCCGCGCCGACAGGTCGGTGAGCTACTGTAATATCACCACCGACTGCGGGCACGACGCATTCCTCCTGCCCGCGGATATCGATTCTTACGGGAGGATGATCGGGGCGTTCCTGGCGGCTTTGACCGGCGATGCCGATCGGCGCCGATCAAACCGCAACACCGAGTCCGGGGGCCTGAGACCCAATATCTTCCATCCCGCCAATCCGCAGCGTCTGGACTACGACGTTATCCTCGACCTGATCGACCCCGGAGCCTCGGTGCTGGACCTGGCGTGCGGAAACGGCGACCTGCTCGCGGCGCTCACCGAGCGGGGGCACCACAGGACGCTCGGTATCGAGATTCACCAGGGCGACGTCATCGCATGCGTGGACAGGGGCCTCGACGTGGTGCAGGCAGACCTGAACGACAGGCTGGTGACGCTGTGCGACAAGCAGTTCGACTGCATAGTCCTGTCTCGCGCCCTGATGGAGATCAGGGATGTTGAAGGCGTGCTCGAGGGAATGCTGCGAGTGGGCAGGAAATGCATAGTCAGCTTCCCGAACTTTGGATATTACAAGCTTCGCGACATGCTTTATCGCGACGGCAGGGCGCCCGAAGCCGGAGTGCTGCACTACAAGTGGTACAATACGCCCAATATCCGCGTGCTGACCATCAGGGACTTCGAAGAACTCTGCGATGAGCTTGGCGCCACCATTCACCAGTCACTGGCGCTGGATACCGAGCAGGGAATCGAGGTCTGCGAGGACGTCAACCTCAACGCCGACCTGGCGATCTACGTCATAAGCAGCTAGACCAGTTATCAGTGATCGGGGGTCAGTAACCGCAAGCGCAAATACCAAACGTGCGACCGCGATGTCTTTAGCGCCGTTGTCCGTTGGCTTTATCGATCACTAATTACTGACCACCGGTCTTTTGCCTTAGCTTGATTTTGCGTGGAGAGGCGGGTATTTTTATTCGCATGCAGGCAATCACATACAATATCAAACCCCTTGGATGGGGTACCTGCCGGTGGTTGAGGCTGCTGTGGCGGGGATGTCTGCTGACGGGCCTGAACGGTCTGAAGATGGGCGAAATCGACAAGCCCGAACTGCCCGGAGATGACTGGGTGCTCGTCGAAACCCTTATGGGCGGTATTTGCGGGACGGATGTATCGCTGCTGGCACAGGCCCAACCGCCGAACTCGATTCTCCAGGCCTTCAGCTCCATGCCGATGGTCCTGGGGCACGAGAACGTTGGCGTGGTCCGCCAGGTCGGACCGGCCGTTGATGCCTCCTGGGCGGGGCGGCGAGTCTGCGTCGAACCGACCCTGGGCTGCAAGGCGAGAGGCATAGAACCACCCTGCGAAAACTGTCGCGACGGACGGTTCGGTGCGTGCGAGCATTTCTCCGGAGATATCGAAGGACGCTACCGCCTGCCGGCGGGCACGAGCATCGGATATAACAGCCGCACCGGCGGATCGTTCGGGCAATACTTCGCGGCGCACGAATCGCAACTGGTGGGCGTGCCCGACGGGCTGTCGGACGAGCAGGCCATACTGACCGACCCGGTCGCCTGCGGTCTGCATGCGGTTCTGAAGGCCGACCTGTCGAATGCGAAAAGGATCTTGGTGTACGGCAGCGGCGTGATAGGGTTGGGGATAATCGCTTCACTTCGCGCGGTCGGTTTCGACGGTCACATCGACGCCCTGGACCGCCACGAATACCTCGGCGCCGCGGCGCGTCAATTCGGCGCCGACGATTTTCTGCTGCTCGGTCCGCGAAAGTCCGAGAGATTCGCCCGGATCGCCCGTCGTACGGGCGGGACGGTGCAGCGAGTCAGATTTGGCAACTACATGCTCTCGGGCGGATACGACCTGGTGTTCGATTGCGTCGGCAGCGCCCGGGCGGTAAACGAATGCCTCAAGTGGACCCGATCGGGCGGACAGGTTCTGTTTGTCGCCACGGGACATGGCGGGTCGGTGGACCTGACTGCCGTCTGGTTCACCGAGCTTGAGATCAAGGGCGTCTACGGGCGCGCGATGGAGAAGTTCAACGGTAAATCGGTTACCACCTACGAACTGGTTCATGACCTGATGCTCGCGGGGAAACTGGACGTGGAAAAGATGCTGACGCACAAGTTTCCGCTCGACGAATATCGCCGCGCGTTTTCGACGGCTGTGGACAAGGCGGCCCACGACGCAATAAAAGTCGCTTTCGACTTTCGCAAATGAGTTTTTGACTTTCAGCTTTCAGCTTTCAGCTACACAACAAGGCCTGACGACAACGTCTGACGACAGGGGCTGCCGTCGTTCGCCGTTTTCCGCTGTTGTTGCCTTAGCCAAGAGCTGATAGCCAAGAGCTGGTAGCTGATGCACTGCCTGTTGACCCGGTCGATCACATGGCTTACTATTCGCCGGCAGTGCGGGCCCCGAGGCGCCCGCGGAACGAGTAAATAAAACGCGACGTGCCGTAAGGAAATGCAATGGCCGGAAAGAAACCGACAGTAGGCGTGGTGATGGGCAGCGACAGCGACCTTGAGACCATGAAACGCTGCCTGAAGCAGCTCGATGAATTCGGTATCGGTTACGAGGTGCGCATCATTTCGGCGCACCGCACGCCCGATACCGCGCACGAGTACGCCGCCACGGCTGTCCGGCGCGGGTTGAAAGTGATAATCGCCGCGGCCGGAATGAGCGCCGCCCTCGGTGGTGTCCTCGCGGCGAACACCACGCTTCCGGTAATCGGCGTTCCGATGGCTTCGGGACCGCTTGCAGGGGTCGATGCGGCGCTGAGCACGATGCAGATGCCCCCCGGCGTTCCGGTGGGGTGCATGAGTATCGGAGGCGCCGGCGCCACGAACGCCGCGATTTACGCAGCCGAGATCCTCGCGCTTTGCGACAAGACGCTGGCCTCGAAGCTCAGGCGTTTCAAGAAGGACCAGGCCCGGAAAGTCGCCGGTAAGGACGCCGATTTGCAAAAGAACATCTAAAACGACAACGCAAGACAGTCTGGCAATCGTGACATAAGTGTTTATGTTGCAATAAAATGCATAGACAGGCGGAGTTTCTGGTTGTCAGATTTCAGGGATCAGCTAACTACCAACGACTAACCGCTCTTACCGTTCGCTCTTGCCGAAAGTCCTTTATTAAGCGGGGCTTATATTCGAAGCTCAGCCTTTCAGGCTGGAGGACTTAACTGAAACGAAACACCGCGCACAAAAAAAAATCGACTTCAGATTTGCCTGTTTGAAATCTGAATCGTAAGTATATAATAGGAGTAAGGACATAGTCCGGTTACAGCCCACGCGAGGGCAGTCGTAAATCGTGTTAAAAGGAGATGGGGAGATGAAGACTTTACTGACATTGACGGTTTTGACGGCTACGTTTCTTTTCGGATATCATCTCGGCAGATCTCCGGACAGTCCCGATGTTATCGGTTGGCTGCGTGAGACTTCAAGCAAGGCCTATGTCGTCGGTAAGGACGTGGTTGCGACGGTTTCCGAAAAATCCAAAAGCATGATGGGCTCTGAGGACTCTTCTTATTGAGCCTTTTACCTCGCAGGCACGGGCCGCCTGGCCCGGTCGCATTAAACGACCGCACATATGTGCGGTTGTTTTTTTTATCGGGAACGGGTCTAATCTCGCACGGTGCATGCGCTCGATATCCATCGGCCGCACAAGACGCCCAGGGACGCCTTGCCATGACATTCCAGAAAACGATTGCTGTTTCCACGAGCGGGCATGGAGACATCCATGACCTTACCGACGAAGTGGCCGGTATCGTCACCGGTTCGGGTATCACCACGGGCACGGTCCACGTCTTCAACGTGGGGTCGACCGGCGCGATCGGGACCATCGAGTTCGAACCGGGCCTCGGTCGCGATCTACCGGAGATTCTGGACAAATTGATTCCACCGCGAAGGGATTACGGGCACGAGGAGATGTGGCATGACGGTAATGGGCATTCGCATCTGCAGGCGACGTGGTTAGGCCCGTCGCTGACCGTTCCCGTTACAGGCGGTCGTATCGCGGTGGGCAGGTGGCAGCAGATATTTCTGCTGGAATGCGACATAAGACCTCGCAACCGCACCGTTGTGGTGACGGTCAGCGGCGAGTAGCGACTCAGAGGAAGTTGCGGCGGATACACATGACTCCAGACCTCCACAAGCTTACAAGGCTGGCCGACGATTCTTGCCTTGCGCCGTATTTGGATACTATCCGGAAGCGTTCGGACGAGGTGCTTGGTGTGGAGCGGCAGTTGACCGGCGGAGGGGGCGACCTGGCGGGGTTTGCCCGCGGGCACGAGCATTTCGGAATGCACCGCGATGGCGACCGATGGATTTTCAGGGAGTGGGCGCCCGGCGCCGACGCGATCTTCCTGATCGGCGACCTGTCGGCATGGGGCGAATCCGAGGAATTCCGCCTTCATCCGCGAGGCGGTCCGGGTCAGTGGGAAGTATCTTTGAGCGACCACGTTCTGAACCACGGTGGGCTCTACCGCCTGAAGGTCCATCACGCCGGGCGCCGGCTCGACCGGATACCCGCCTGGGCGCGTCGCGTCGTTCAGGACGAGGAGACCAAGATATTCAACGCCCAACTCTGGGCGCCGCAAGATGCCTTTACGTGGCGACATGAATCGCCCGAGCGTCCGGAATTTCCGCTGGTCTACGAAGCCCACGTCGGTATGGCCCAGGAGCTCTGGCGGGTCGGTACTTACGATGAGTTTCGGACGAACATCCTTCCGCGGATCGCCCGGGCGAGATACAACACGCTGCAGTTGATGGCGATCATGGAGCATCCGTACTACGGATCGTTCGGTTATCACGTTTCGAGTTTCTTCGCGGCCTCGTCGCGGTTCGGTACCCCGGACCAGCTCAAGGCCCTGATCGACGAGGCTCACGGGATGGGCCTGAGGGTCGTAATGGACCTGGTGCATTCACATGCGGCCGGTAACGAGGTGGAAGGCATATCGCAATTCGACGGGACCGGGCACCAGTACTGTCACGCCGGTGCGCGCGGTTACCACGAGGCATGGGGCTCGCGATGCTTCGATTACGGAAAACCGGAGGTGCTGCATTTTCTCCTGTCGAACTGCCGCTTTTGGTTGGAGGAATACCGCGTTGACGGGTTCAGGTTCGACGGAGTGACCTCGATGCTTTACCTGGATCACGGTCTGGGCAGGGCGTTCGAGGGATACGAGGCGTACTTCGACGACGGTGTGGACGGCGATGCGCTTGTCTACCTGACGCTCGCAAACAAGCTGATTCACGAACTGAGACCCGACGCGATTACCGTGGCTGAAGACGTCAGCGGTATGCCCGGTCTGGGCGCGCCGATAGAAGACGGCGGATGCGGGTTCGATTATCGCCTTGCGATGGGCGTTCCCGACCACTGGTTCAAGATTGTCAAGAAGCTGCCTGACGAACATTGGGACGTGGGCGCGCTTTGGGGCGAACTGACCAATCGGCGCGGTGACGAGCGGTCGATAACCTACGTCGAATGCCACGACCAGTCCTTCGTCGGGGACAAGGCGATGCTGTTCGAACTGCTCGACTCGCGAGTCTACACGAACATGGGCGTAGATGACGAGCACATGGCCGTCGTGCGCGGAATAGCGCTGCACAAGATGATGCGTCTGGCGACTGTCGCCACCGGCGGCGACGGGTACCTGAACTTCATGGGCAACGAGTTCGGTCATCCCGAATGGATCGATTTCCCGCGTGAGGGCAATAACTGGTCGTATCATTACGCCCGGCGACAGTGGAGCCTGAGGGATTCGGAGGACCTGAAATACCACTTCCTTGCCGATTTCGACATCGCAATGCTCGATACCGTCGCCTCGCGGCGGGACGTGACATCCCGCGGTCCCGAACACCTGCTGGACCATTTCGACGACAAGATCCTGGCGTTTAGGCGCGGACCGCTGGTGCTGATCTTCAATTTTCATCCCACCGATTCGGTGGTCGATTATCCTCTGGAGGTCGCGCCGGGAGAGTACCGACTCGTGCTGGACACCGACGAACCTCGCTTCGGCGGGCAGGGGCGCCTGGCGGGCGATCAGCGATACTTCACCCAACCGTCGGGCGAAGGCGACGTCCACCGCCTGAAATTCTACCTCCCGTGCCGCACCGCACTGGTAATGGAAAAGGTGCGGGTCACAGGCTGATCGCGCCTGAATCGCCTGTCGTGCGTGGAGTCGCGTCGCTCCGGAGATTGCCTGCTGAGTGGCGCTGAAGCCCACAGATCGCTGTCTGCGGGGGTGTCTGTGAACCTGAGGATATCGTCGAGACCCGCGGGTGACCGGCCGTCAGCACTCGCCGAGTTTACTGAGCTTGCGCCCCCATATCGTCAGCCAGATCGTCATCATGACCAGGGTGAAAAGGATCAGCTTGAAGACCCCCATGAATATCAGCATGATCCAGTGGATCTGGTCCCAGGTGGTGTGGCCTCCCCAAAGCGCGAGCATCCATCCGGGTCGATAATGCTGCAATCCCAGATAGGCAAACCAAGCCAGCGTCATCCAGACCGCGGCGATTATGATCGTCCACCATCCGGCGCCGGCGGCAGTTTGAACGCGCTGCGTGAATGTCCTGGTCATTTTTTTCTCCTTACGCGCGACTCATCGGCAAATATCGCATTTTGCCTTGAAGGAAATAGTTCAACGCTCGCGGCGCCCGGGTCCTTGTCGCCGGGTCGCCGTGGATGTACGATGGCGAAATGAAGCCCGTTAGAGTATTGATAATCGGCGCCGGATCGCGAGGGACCGCATACTCGCGTTATATCGATCGGC
>Ga0180434_10006780_pt1 | contig 13081 bp, 11 predicted proteins | sample SS_ome_7_FD_132453 | JGI IMG/M metagenome (GOLD analysis project Ga0180434, IMG submission 132453) | Hypersaline lake sediment archaeal communities from the Salton Sea, California, USA - SS_1_D_2 metaG | ecosystem: Environmental > Aquatic > Non-marine Saline and Alkaline > Hypersaline >... | reverse complement strand
TGGTAGTAAATCGTCGATTTCTGAGCGCAGCCAGGGCATGAAGGTCAAGAAATCGGCTCCGGCGTTGGGTTCGGTCTATTGCCATGGTTTACACGGGCACGTTGCTGAGAAGATGCATAACAACATCGTCAGCGGTGACGCCATCTCCGATCGCGCGATGATTGGGAATAATACGGTGCCGAATAACTGGCAGTGCGTGGGCGCGTATGTCCTCAACCGTCGGAGCGGTGCGGCCGTCGAGCAGCGCCCGAGCCTTGGCGGCCCACATCAGGTTCTGCGGGCCCCGAGGCCCCGCACCCCAAGCAACATAGTCGTAGACATAGCCATCCGCTCGTTCATCACTGGGGCGACTGGAACCGCACAGCCGCACGGCATAGGCCGCCACATGTCGCGGTGCAGGAACCGCCCAGATCAAGTCGCGAAGCTCCGAAAATGCTGAACGGTCAAAAACAGCCGGCGGTAAAGACACCGTTTGACGGGTCGTCTCGATGACGATCTCCTCCTCCTGGGCCGGCGTGGGATAGTCGATCTGGATGGTCATCATAAATCGGTCGAGCTGCGCCTCCGGTAACGGGTAGGTCCCCTCCTGCTCAATCGGGTTTTGCGTCGCAACCACGAGGAACGGCGTTTCCAATGGGTAGGTTTGGCCGCCTACCGTCACATGTTGTTCTGCCATGGCCTCGAGCAAGGCCGATTGGGTTCGCGGAGCGGCTCGGTTGATCTCATCGGCCAGCACGAGATTGGAAAACACCGGCCCTGGGCGAAATACCATGGCCGGGGAGGCGGCTTGACTATCGTGTCCCAACAGCTCGTAACCGGTGATATCCGAGGGCATGAGATCCGGCGTAAACTGGATGCGACTAAACTTCCAATGAAAGCAGGAGGCCAAAGCTTTAACCAGTAACGTTTTCGCCAAGCCCGGTACGCCGATCAACAAGGCGTGGGAACCCGTCAAGGCACACGTCAGCAGCAAATCGATAGCGATGTCCTGCCCGACCACGACTTGATGCAAACTGTCCCGAATCGCCTGGACGCGCTCCGTAAAACTTTCCACGCGTTGCTGAGCCGATTTCGTGTTTGAAGTTTCTTTGATCATCGCGGTCTCCCATGTGGCGGTACATCTATGCTACGACTCGCTGCGACGACCCATTCTAACGGATCGCGGATACGGATCGTTGCTTCACATATAGCATGTGAACGCCCAATCGGAAAGGCTGAGCCCAAGTGCAACGAGCGGCAAAGATATCAAGATCCATACGACTCTGTTCGCATTTCACCAGACCATCCTGAACAAACACACACGAAAGAAGGAAACGTTACCGATTGATCACCTGGGTATTCATCGCCGTCAGCTGACGTTGACGGTGAGTTCGATGGGTAGCTATACTAGATTTCATGAACACATCACCTGCTCATCGAATGGCACTGATGCAAGGGGACATCACGAAGACCCAGGTGGACGCTATCGTCAACGCGGCCAATACGTCACTTTTAGGCGGTGGTGGCGTGGACGGGGCTATTCATCGGGCGGCCGGACCGGACTTGCTTGCTGAATGCCAAACACTTGGCGGCTGTGCGACCGGCTCTGCCAAAATAACGAAGGGCTATCGGCTACCCACCAAGTACGTCATTCATGCGGTTGGCCCCGTGTATCGTGACGGCAAATCCGGTGAGCCGGAGCAATTAGCCGGTTGCTACCGGACTGCATTGGAACTCGCCGTTGAGAACGAGTGCAAGACCATCGCCTTCCCTGCGATCAGTTGCGGCATCTATGGCTACCCGATTGCTGACGCCGCCAACATCGCGATTCGGGAAGTGCACGCCTTTCTGGAACAACACGCGGCAATCGAACGAGTTGTGTTTGTATTATTCAACGAGCCGGTTTTCAGTATCTATCGTGATGTTTACCGTCGCCTCTTCAATGTCGACCTGGAGCCGCACTTGTGAAACTCACCTTTCATCGTCGTAAGCTTCGCCTCAAACACCCGTTTAATATCGCCAGCGTTGGCAGGACCGATGAAACGACTAAACAAGTCCTGCTCGTCCAGATCGAACACAAAGGACGCGTGGGCTGGGGTGAGTCGGCGCCGGCTTCCTATTACAACCAATCCTTGGAATCCGGCCAAGAAGTGCTTTTACATGCTGCCGGTATGCTGGGCGATGACCCCTTTGCGCTCGATGCGATTCTCGATCCCCTTCGCAAAGCCTTTCCTCATGAATCGGCGGCGCTCGCGGCGATCGACGGTGCGCTACATGATCTCATCGGCAAGTTGCTGGGTGTGCCCGTCTGGAAATGGTTTGGACTTGATCCAAAGCGGACCCCAATGACTTCTTTCACCATCGGTATTGATGATCTTGATGTCATTGCTCGCAAGGTGCATGAAGCCAAAACGTTTCCAATCCTCAAGGTCAAAGTCGGCACGGATAACGATGACGCCATTCTCGATGTGATCCGTCGTGAAGCACCCGACAAGGTTCTGCGCGTCGATGCCAACGGCGGTTTTTCGCCGCAGGGCGTACTGGAGCGGTGCCGTGACTTGGCTCGTTATCGCGTCGAATTGATCGAACAACCCACGCCGCGCGGTCAGCATGAAACGTTACCCGCCGTCCGAGCCGAAACGATCGCCCCGCTCATCGCCGACGAGAGTTGTATCGGTATCGAGGATGTCTTGTCCTGTGTCGGCATGTTCGACGGCATCAACATCAAGCTAAGCAAATGTGGGGGTATCCGCCCCGCGTTACAAATGATCCATACGGCCCGCTCGGCCGGGCTCAAGGTCATGCTCGGCTGCATGGTGGAGACGTCGGTTGGCATTGCCGCTGCCGCTCAGTTGGCGCCGCTCGCCGATTATATTGATTTGGACGGGCACCTATTGCTGGCCGACGATCCGTTCGAGGGCATCGGTGGGGAAGCCGGTTTGTTGACGCTGACGGATCGACCTGGGCTAGGTATCATCGAACGCTGATTGCATATCCTCAGCGGGAATCCGATGAGGTCGAGGCATTGTCCTGGGCAGCACCGTTTTCGCCGGCACCCTCCGTTTTCGGCCGTTCCCGCTTTAGTGCCATGAGCCGTAAACTCTGAAAGGCTAGAGCCGGATGATTCAACTGGGCGCGTAGCCAACCCTTGAGGGTCGATTCATACATCCGACGTTGATTGGCGATGTGGAACTCCACCTGCCGTAATGCTTCCTGGATGAGCGGCGTGTTCAATTCCGTCACGTTCTTGTGATATGCTTCCGCCCGCGCCATAAAAATGATCGCGTTAAGGTCATGAATGTGCTGGTGGACACCCGCGATGACACTGAGTCGTGTGCCCGCAAGCATTCGCTGCCAAAATCGTGATCGGTAGTACCTCAGTAGCAATTCAGTTGACTCGTCGTCCAAACGGTCGCACACGTCGTGTTCCAGAACATCACCCACAGAAATATTGCGTTCCAGAATGCGCGAGGCGTATACACCGGACAATTTCGACAACGCAATGAGCTTGGGAATCAACGACAGCCGCTTGAAAAGACTCGGCGACGTAGCACACTCGGTCGATACGGCATCAGGATACATCGTGGCCGCGAATAGAAACCGAACGGGCATGGGAGCCTGAGACGTGCGCGACCACCCAAGAACCGGGGGGACATCCGGCATGTGTGGCAACGGCTCATTGGAACGCAGCAAATCAATAAGCTCATTCGAACTACCGGGTATTGGTGGTGTGCTCATTTTTTGTTCACGTACGGCAACCAGAAGTGCCAACACGTGACCAAATCGCGTCCAAAGATCGCCCTGCTGACCGGGGCCGAAGATCTCGATCATCCGCTCGAAAAGCGCTTCGCTTTCCGGCCACGTCAGATCACACGTCGGATCCAAAGGCACACACGCATCAAAATCAACCGGCTTATCCGTGACTGCTACGAGTTTCGCAATAGCGGATGCTTGTTCGTTGAGCTCCGTACCTTGGCACTGCTGGACGGCTGGGCAACCGTAGCTCGCTGAGAGACGATCGTCGATCGGCGTCTTGGAGACCAGAAAGGGAAACTGTTGGCACATATGAGGTTTCGCTTCCGGTCCCAGTTCTTTGTGGATAATGCAAAGATCATCCGTGTCGCAGAAGATGCAGCGATTCTCTGCGAGCTTAGCAATCGCGTAGAACTCCCGATCACCTGACCCGAGCTCATGGTAAAGTGCTTTGCCGGCCAACTGCGGATACTTACTGAAATCGCAGGCATCGAGTGCCTGGGCTTTATCGGCCTCAATCAGAACGCGGTACGTTTGATTACAGCAAAACGTGCATCCGCCACATGCAAAACGCACCGAATCGTCGAGCACTTGCAATCGCATCGCAGTCTCCGTGACGAGAAGAGGCCCTGTTCTTTCCTCGATAGGCAGATGGAGTGCCGTGCGAACACCGCCCTATGACTGACACGACAACCTTGTTCCTGCTTCGGTTAATAGGGGTTTCCGCTTGACGTTGATGCGTGACCTTCTTGTGTGGGCATGGCACGCCACGACACGCATTCCGATAATCCCCTGAAGATCTTGGCGAATCTATTGCGTGTAATCTTGGCCTTCGATGTTCAAGCGACTAATCGACATTTAGCATTACTGTTGGGTTGTTGACTGCCGCCATTTTTCGTAGCGTTGCCGCCACGCAGGGAATTGGTCGGGGGTCACATCGCGCCACAAGCCCAAGCCCTGCTTATGGGCACGTTGCTCAAGTGTCTCGAAGCGTTCTTTCCATACGTGACCGAAACGCCGGTCGGCGTAGCCGTAACCTTGAGCGACAATCTCCTCGTTGAGCATCGTCTCGCTGTCGCCAAGGTACACATAGGCAAGCAGTCGCCCATAAAGACCGCGTGTTTTGCTCGGGGCAAGCACGACGCGAACCGGCTGATTATCGACCTGTGACGTCGTAAAAGCCGACGCCTCCGGGCCGTAGTACATCGCTCCCCGGTCACTCTTGTCTGTTTCCGGCGTATCCACCCCCCATAGCCGAATGCGCGTTCGCGGATACCGGCCATCACGTACCGCAATATCGATCGTATCACCGTCGATCACACGAACACAGGTGAAGATCTTGTTGTGATAGCGATCATGATCGGACCCCTGCGACGGCCTGATTCGGGCTCGAATCAGCAATCCAAGAACGACCAGAATCAGTACGACCGCGAGTGGCCGACGACGCCAAACATGAGGCCAAAGGTTTGCTCGACACGGCACACTTCGCTTGTGGGATGATCGAGTCACGCCTGCGGGTTCCACTCGAGATGGACGCGATACCACTCAATCGCCCGACGGAGTCCTTCCTCGAAAGTCACGACCGGCTCGTAGCCAATCACTTGCTTCGCCAGCGAAACGTCGGCAAGCGAATGCTTGACATCACCGGGGCGTTCATCGTGATAGTCGATTTCGATATCCTTGCCCAGCACCGCGTTGATTTGCCGGATAATCTGATTGATGGTAATGGATTGGCCACAGGCAATATTGATGACTTCGCCCTGCGTGCGGGGTGCTTGAGCCGCCAGCAGGTTGGCGTGTACCACATTTTCGATGTAGGTAAAATCGCGTGTTTGTTCGCCGTCGCCGTAGACGATCGGTGACTCGCCCCGCAAGATCGCTGTCACGAATGCCGGTATGGCTGCGGCATACTGACTTTTGGGGTCCTGACGTGGACCAAAGACGTTGAAATAACGTAACGCAATCGTCTCCAGGCCCCAGCACTGATAGAACGCTTGACCGTAGTATTCCCCGATCAGCTTGTTGACCGCATAGGGGCTGAGCGGTGACGGTTTGGCGCTTTCTCGCTTTGGCGATTCCGGCTGATCCCCATACGCGCTGCTACTGGCGGCATAAATGAGGCGTCGGCACTTCGCGTCTCTGGTGGCCATGAGAATATTGAATGTTCCGTCAATATTCGCTTCGTGCGAGGTAACAGGGTCCTGCACCGACAGTGGCACCGAAGGAACAGCCCCCTCATGAAATACGATATCGATTCCTTCACACGCCGTTCGGCAATCGTCGGGGTTGCGCAGGTCACCTTCGATGAGTTCGATCTTGTCCGCGAACGAAGCCAGATTCGCGCGCTTACCGGTCGCAAAGTTATCGAGCACACGGACCGACTGACCCTCTGCAACAAGACGTTCCACCAGGTGCGAACCAATAAAGCCTGCGCCACCCGTGATTAAATATCGTGTCATGCGTTCATGTCCCATACTGAAGCCGATTCTTGTTGACATAAGGCCGCGATCACGCAACCCCATCAGGGGCCCCACGACCCACCACACTTTCCGGCGACCACCGTCGGTATGCCGCTTGCCTTCGGCAAAGCCGACAACAACGAGTCAACCCACTCGTCCGATAAGATACCCGTGAAATTTTGCCGTTTGCCGTCACGTTTCATCGGCTCAGATCGGTGGCCTCATTGAGCTCTACCGTAATTCAAGATTGGTGGAGCGGCTCAGATCGCCCAATTCCCTTTATGGACAACGTGTTTCGCTCTCAAAACCGCTACACAAAGAGCAAAATTGCGCTAGCCCAAGTTTGGGTCGGCCGGATACATCGGCTCCTTTCCCGTCAACACGCCAATGACGTCATCCACCACGTCGTTCATGGCGGTGATCCCTTCGTAAGATCGCGAAGCAATATGAGGTGTAAGCACACCGTTCGGAGCTGACAGAAGCGGATGGTCCGACGGCGGTGGCTCCGGATCGAATACATCGATGCCCGCTCCCGAAAGTCTCCCTGCCTCCAACGCCTTCGCCAGGGCTTGCGCTTCAACGACCGGGCCCCGCGATGTATTGATCAGCACAGCCCCCTGCTTGAACTGCTCCAGGGCTGCCTCGTTGATCATGCCGCGCGTCAGGCTCGTCAACGGCACATGAAGCGTCACGACGTCGGCCTCCGCGTAAACTTCGTTGGCACTACGGCGAGGCTCCGCAGCAAACGGCAACAAGCCGATCTCGCGAATGTCATAATAAATGACGCGCATATCGAACCCGTTGTGAAGTCGCGTGCCGACCGCGCGTCCAATCCGCCCCATGCCAATCACGCCCAGCGTCTGATGTTGAAGCTCGCGCACATCGGGCACCCCCGCTCGAAGCGACTTGAATTCTCCTTCACGCAACTTGCGGTCGCCTACGACGATTTTCCGTTGCACCGCTAGGATGAGCCCGACGGTGAGATCTGCCACCGCACTGGTGCAGGCGGCAGGTGTGTGCACAACAGTGATACCAGCTCCGTGGGCCGCCCGGACATCAATATTGTCTACACCCACACCGGCCCGACCGATAACACGCAAACGACCAGCTTCTTTGGCGGCTGAGATAACCTTGTGCGTCACTTCGGCGTAGGTTCGGACGACCAGGGCGTCCGCTTCCATCACAGCCCCAGACAATGTCCTTTCGTCCCCTTTCTTGAGGAAGACAACCTCTCCCGCGTTTCGAAGTCGTTCGGTTGCCGACTCGCTAAGCTGGCCAGCGACAATGATTCGTGGTCTTGGTTTGTCTGCCATCGGCAGTATTATCCGAGAATATGATCAGCTGGACAAGCGCATCGCGTTACGGTGGCGGCTGACCGTGCGTAACATGGCGAGGCACCCCTTACTCGTTCCTTGCACAGAATTGCGCCCAAACGTACGAAAAAACGGGGCTAGGTTTACCCAGCCCCGTTGCGGAAATCGAAATTTTAGTTGTCGCAACAATCGAAGCGTATGGGGGGAAAACAACCTCGCCGCCGACGCACCCTGGATCACGGACACGAAGCAGTGTAGCCATTGTACATGTAGTTAACGATCAAGGCATCACCCAACGTGATCGCACCGTTCGTATCAATATCAAACCGCACGTACTGACTGTCCGTACAAACAGGGCGACCATTGTTGGCATTGATCTCAAGTGCGTCGCCAAGTCCGACCTGCCCGTCGAATTCAACTTCGCCGGGCAAAGCGAGCAAGGTAACGTCGGCGTCACCCTCCAAACCCACAATATGGCTACTCAGATCAATCGTGTAGCAGTCCGCATCGGGCAGTCCTCCACTGAAAAGGATCTCGAGCGTCAACCCGCCGTTAATTAGATTCGCACCGGTGGCGTTAACAGTGCTGCTGGTCCCCACTGCCTGAATCGTACCGGATATCGAACTGACCGCTTTGTCGAAATCAACTTCGATCTTCTGAATGCCGCCCTCACGCGGCTCCACACTGGCACTTGCACCCGTAGCCGCCCCATCAAGCACAATCGCCAAGTCGCCACATGCCCCGTGAGTTCGCACACTTCGCCACTCACTGATTTCGGGTCCACCACAGTCGGGATCATTAGGATCACAAATCGTGAATTCGATCGTATCACCGTTCGTTGAGTTGGCAGCGACCGCAAACACTTCCCGATCGACCGTTGAGAACAGATCGAGATCACCCCGAAGAACATTGTTATGAATACCAGGGGTGACTTCCAAGATATAAGTCCCTAACGCCAGACCAGTCGTATCGATCTGTCCTTCCGCGATAGGAACGATACCCAGTCCACTCCCCACTGCCTTACCCGGTAGCGTGACCAACCCGATGCCCGGCGTTGTCACTTCGGCAGTCCCTGTTCGTTGCCACTTGTGATAGCCAAACCCCATGCCGATCAACTTGCCATCGTCCTCATCGGAGGGATAACTATAGGCCGGCGCCGCATAAGAACCACAGTTCAAATAGGAGTCCTTCGCACGACCCGGATCACAACCACCAAGAATTTGATACGAGTGAGCAAAGGCCGCACTTGCCGTAATGTTGGCCGCTCCGGTCACCGGATCGGTACCCTCGCCATCATGGATGGTGCTGAAGAAGTCGGCACCCGTGTAAGGATTCTCCGGATCGACAATGTCCTTATAGATTGCGAGATTGAAAACGGTATTCGCAGCCCCGTAGACCGAATCGCCGTCAGAGTCATGACCAGGTTGGTTATGAACGCCGCCGACTTCCAAGATCACGGCGTACGTGATGACCGTTCCGACAGGATACGATTGCTCATCACTTGCGGTCCCCGCAGAGTTGGTCGTGCAGTTCTTAGTCGCCTGGGGTATCGCCGAACCCGAGAAACTGAAACAAGGAGCGGTCCCCGCATGCCATACATCAGCGTGATTGTTGCCCCCGATTTCAAGCGTATAGTTCATATAGCTGTCAGCCAATGCATATCCCGTAGGCAGAAAGACCACCGCGCCGACCACCCATCCGATTATCGCCTTGGAACCATACCACCACTGCATAGCGCGCTCCTTTATTGGGCCGCCGGCATCCCCACCCCTGGCATGTATTGCCGACATGTTATTCCCCCTTGCAACAACCTTCTCGATCTCGCAAATAAAAGATCGGAACCTTGTTCATCGATCTCCTGCACAAACACACCTACAATCCCCCCTGCGAGAACGCAGGCGTTTTTCTTCAATAGGATACAAGTCTGGCAAGAGAACGAATGAACGATAATTCTACCTCCTCTTCGCCCGCCCTATCCGATTACCGCTAAACAACAGCGCCGAGCCCATCTTCACGAGTAGAGGCAGGTTGTATTCTTTCACCCTTAGGCTATACATTCCCTTCCATTATAATGTTATCGATGCGAAGGGCACATAGCAAGGCTGTTTGGGGTTTCTCAAATCTCAAAGGGTTGCCCAGAGTTATCGAATCGAACCATGACCCACCGGATGCCTCATCTACCATAAGTCGCGCTATTAAAGGAGGTTGAGTCAACCTGGAAGCCACGGCATCACCAACGTCAAGCCCGACTTTCTGCGCCCCTCTGCATGGCGTAACAACCCGGCCCAAAGGAGGGCCTGTGAAGCGTATCTGTCAATCGCCGATGCTCACGTAAAACTTGATTATGATGTCATAAAGGAACAAAGGATCGTTCGGAACGGGTCGGCAACGGCGAGATTGGCTGCAGTATCAGAACGCATCCTTGGTCGAAAGTTTGGTCGAAAATCAGTCTCTGGTATCCGGCATTATCGGCGTAGATAGACAAAGTACATGGCCCATCGCCGATCGGAAGTGTCATCCGAGAGGCTCGATCCGAATCGCTTTCGGCAAACTCGGGCAATAGAATTGGCAAACGCCACAACCCACGCAGGCGGCCGCCGTCACCTCGACCTGCCCTCCCTTGCCGATACGGATGGCCTCATGGCCCAACGGACATTTCGCGACACAAAGGCGACAGTCCTCACCTTGCTGGCGAAGACAAAGGCCCGAGTCCACGTGCGCCAGCCCCATCCGGATGTCGAAAGCGCGATCGACGGGCTTAAGTGCCCCGCTTGGACAGGCTTTACTGCAGGCGAATTCATCGCAGACGACGCAGGCCGCCAAGTCGGGATCGACATAGGGCATCCCGGCGCGTTCGATGTCGTCAGCCGGCGCAGACCGGATCGCCTTAGCAGGACAAACATCCACACAATTGCCGCAACGATAACATGTTTCCCTGAAGGCGCCTTCTTCAATCGCACCGGGAGGGCGCAGGACCTCCCGATCGACGGGCAACGACACATCGAAACGGTCCTCGATGTATTGTGCAATCGGCTCCATCAGCCGCCTGAAACCGAGGCGAAACATCGCGCGTCGATCCTGCGGTGCGTTATTGATCTCTTCCGGCAAATCTTCGATCATGGTCTTCCGTACGAAAGCGAATGGCATGACACCTGTCGGCCTCACCCGTTCTTACGAGTCAACTCACCCTGCCTCACCCTATCGTAAAAAAGAGTCGACCTCGTAGCAATCCGTGGGAACATGCCGCGGCGAAAGTATACCAAGCCATGAGGCATCGACGGACTCGCCTGGCAAACGGCCGCTTGGCAAGAAGATCAACCATAGGTGCGACGCATTAACCGCAGACCGCAACGACCGAAAAAACAACTCCAAGATGAAGCAGATAAGAAAACATTCGTTTTAAATTGAAGTCTTCTCGCGCCCCTAGAGCGATACGCAGTAACGCTTTCTATCTTTCTTCGCAACGGGCCTGTATGCGAAAATCCCAATTGTAGTGATTGTGAATAATTCTAGGAACATGTCTCACGTCACCACGAACGATCGGTTCATCCATGGGAACCAAAACGGACGTAGGCGTTCCCTCACATACTTCCACAACAACGACGCGTTTGTTCGGTCATCATGTGTTTCCAAGAACGGGTTAACAAAAACGTTGAGATCGACAAGATGATCGAGTATGATCAATGTCAGTATGAGGGAATCGAAGTAAAGAAGAATGAGGAATGCGGTACGTTTGTAGCGACTTTGGGACCCACACCTGGGGGAGTAAGTTAGTCGAAAATCCTAAGGGTGCGGATCATAACCAATCGTAAGATGGCTGCGGACTTGAGGGCTATCGCCGGCCCTTCGTGCTTGGTCGGTGTTCTCGAATTGAAGGAGGTTTAATCCTTCGCTTATACAACCAGGCTGCAATGGCCTGATTGAGCGGGCCAATGACGATCCGACCCCTTCCACTGCAATCCCCCTCTCCGGCCCGAACAAGGAAGGGTGTCGTTGGCCCGCATCGTCAACAAGCCGCGTCGCTGCCGAGGGTAGAACTCGGTTGCGACGCGTTTTTTGGCTTTTCATGGCCGTTCGCTGTCAACGATGACCTGCCATCCTGGCCCCGTGCCCTCTTGGGTCCCTCCCGTGACATTCTACGGTAAGACGTTATAATCGGGCCGCACATGTTAATCGTCGCCGAAAGACAGTCGAACGGACATGCCGCTTGTCCACCCCTAACCAGCAGGAGGAAGTGAATCATGGCCAATCGTCATCAGGTTTCGAGGCGTAAATTTCTAGCCGACTCAACCAAGAAAGCCGCGGCGGTCGGGGCCGGTGCTTTCGTTGCCGCCCGAACCGCGAAAGAGGCACGTGCTGCGGTGGGCGCCAACGATCGCATTACGGTCGCCCTGATCGGTTGTGGGCTCCGTGGTGCGCAGGACTTGGAGGCGACGCTCAAAGCAAAAAATGTGGTGTGTACCGCCCTCTGCGATGTGGCGGAATTTCGGCAGAAAACCATGAAGGGTAAAGCCACCAAATGGATGGCCGAAGCCGGCCATACCGGCTTCAAGATCGACACCGCGTTTGATTATAAAGAAATCCTCGATCGCAAAGACATCGACGCGGTAATCAATGTGACACCGGATCATTGGCACTTCGGAATCTTTGGCGACGCACTGGAGGCGGGTAAGCACGTCTATCAGGAAAAGCCCATGAGCTACACCATCGAGCAAGGCAAGCAGATGGTGGCGATGGCCAAGAAGCATTCCAATCAGGTCGTGCAAGTCGGTATGCAACGGCGAAGTGCGGCCAACAATGCCGAAGCCAAAGCGTTTATCGATGAAGGTAACATCGGAAAGATCACCTATGTCCATGCTTATGACACACGTAATTGGGTCAAAAAGGGTGATCCCTGGGCACCGCATCCCTACGAAGGTCGGCTTGATTGGGAGATGTTCGCGAAACCCTGCAAAACGAAGCATGCGTTTGATCCGTGGCGGTTCTTCACCTGGCGGTGGTACTGGTCCTACGCGGGTGGGCTCGTCACGGATGTGGGTGTTCACGTGATGGATATGGTGCACTTGCTGACAAGCAACAAAGCCCCCAAATCGGCGGTGTGCAACGGCGGCAACTATGGCATGAAGCATTGGGAAACACCTGATGTCGTAAACGTGACGTGGGACTACGGCACGCACACGGCCGGCTTCACCGGCAACTTCACGAACGGCTACGAGCGATGCGGCCTGACGATCTACGGCACGGAAGGCACCGTCGATCTGGATGGTTGGAATTACAAGGTCTACAAAGAGGGCAATCCCAAAAAGCCCGTGGCGACCTTCCGGGACGCAGTTCCTATCACGGCCCACCAGGAGAATTGGATCGATTGCATTCGAACCGGTAAGACGCCGAATGCCCCCGTGGACGTCGGCTTTACCTCGTTGGTGCCGTCCTTGCTGGGCAACCTGGCGTTTCAAAGGAAAACCCAAGTGAAATGGGATGCGCAGGCCCAAAAGGTCATCTAGCTCACGAAGGACAAGAGGCTCGATTCAGCAAGGAACTTATTAGATCTACTGAGGCGTGCGTTCGCGAACAAGA
>Ga0180434_10006779_pt1 | contig 13082 bp, 11 predicted proteins | sample SS_ome_7_FD_132453 | JGI IMG/M metagenome (GOLD analysis project Ga0180434, IMG submission 132453) | Hypersaline lake sediment archaeal communities from the Salton Sea, California, USA - SS_1_D_2 metaG | ecosystem: Environmental > Aquatic > Non-marine Saline and Alkaline > Hypersaline >... | reverse complement strand
CATGGCAGAAGGCCGATCAGCAATGGCATCGATGTGTGTTAGAGGGAGTGGATTTCCATGCCATGGGCAAACACAAATTAGCAAAGGTGTTACATGGCAGAGTCTAAGGGCTACATCGTCATGGCGCTGGGGGATGACTACTGGAATTGCGCTCAACTGTTGGCTCGGAGCCTGAGAACCTGGCACCCAGATGCCAAAATCGCCGCTGTCACACTGGAGCAAAAACACAGTGAACTGTTTGATCATGTGTTTACATTGCCTTTGGGAGACAAGCGCCGCAATCAAGAAGCCAGCCATCAGGAAAATGACTGGCAGGTCTCGCGTGTGTCTCCCTGGCATGAAACAATCAAGCTAGAAGCAGACATGCTGATCACGGGACCTGTAGATCATTGGTGGACACGATTACGGCTACGAGATATAGTGATCAGCACCGGCTGCCGAGATTATTATGGCAACGTCAGTGCCAATCGATCATATCGCAAAATGTTTGACGACAACGATTTACCTGACGTGTACAATGCCATCACTTACTGGAGACAGAGCGAAACTGCCCAAAAGTTTTGGAAACTGGTAAGGCAGATATTTTCTCGTTGGGACCAGTATCGCACCCTGCTGAAATTTCCAGATCAAGAACCTACCACAGACGCGGTATATGCCCTGGCAGCAAAGATTATGGGACCTGAACAGGTCACTCTGCCTCCTGGGTTGTCACCACAGATCACACACATGAAAAGAAAGATAATTTCCACACGTTCAGACGACTGGACGCAGGAATTGGTTTGGGAACATGATCACGGAGTCGTAAGGATCAATACAGTTGCACAATCCGGCTGTTTCCATTATCATGTCAAAGATTGGCACAAGCATGTCTGAACTCAACACTGAGATTTTCCGAGAGTTTTTCCAGAATTATCAGTGGCCGGAACCCGCCACTGTGACTTTTAGGCTGTACTACGACAGCAAAGGACGACCTCTCTACTACAGTTGTGAAGCCAACGAAGGAGACTGGATAGCTGTCACAGCAGAGCAATATGCAAAAGCCAGTTTTGCGGTAAAAGTGGTCGATGGCCAATTGGTGGAACTGGTCAAATCTGTGAAACCAAAACTCAAACCCACTGGCACTGGTACTGCCTGTGCTGCGAATGATGTCACTGTGGTGGTCACAGATACTCAACCCAACACACAATGGAGTCTTGGATAGCATGAAAGTTGATGTCGCAGATCTAGATGTGATCTATCTCACCTATGATGAACCCCAACGAGAAGAATTTTGGGTCAAGATACAGAACATGGTTCCCTGGGCCCAGCGTGTGGACGGTGTCAAAGGCTCGGACGCTGCCCACAAGGCTGCAGCCGAATTGAGCCAGACAGAGCGTTTTGTGTTGATCGATGGAGATAATCTACCCGACGATCGGTTTTTCAATCTCACGCTGGATATACCCACAGGTGATTGGGAACGCGCAGTGTATAGATGGCGAGCACGTAATCATGTCAACGGTCTCATGTACGGCAACGGTGGTCTTTCGTCTTGGACTCGTGAGTTTGCTCTCAACATGCAGACCCATGAAAACACCGATGGCACAGATGCCACTGTGGTGGAGTTCTGTTTTGACCCTTTGTACTGGGCCATGCACGACTGCTACAGCACTACCTATCCCAACGGATCACCGCAGCATGCCTGGCGTGCGGGCTTCCGCGAAGGAGTCAAGATGTGTCTGGACAAAGGAAAACGCCCTTCAGTGTCTGAGTTCCGCGATCGAGTGCATCATCGCAATCTAGATCATCTCACAATATGGCACAATGTAGGCTTAGACGCTGATCAGGGTGCTTGGTGCATAGCCGGAGCTCGGATGGGCACCTATCAGACCATGCTCACTGAGTGGGACTATCGCGAAGTACAATGGTTTGACAGCCTTGGAGAAATATGGAACACAGTGTCTGACACAGGTCCTGCTGAGCTCATTGAACGATATCAAGATCCGTTGCAGACTCAATTGGATTTGCCTATGACCTTGCTGTCAGCTGGTCAAAGTGAATTTTTCAAACATCACTACAGATCTAACTGGCACAACCTTGGACCAATGGTGCGTGAAATCGACGTGATCCGGAAACAAGAAGGATGGTAGCCAAGAGCGAATTCCTCTCTGCAGCAGAACAGATACGTGGCCAGCTGGACTCTGTTAGCCCCAGTCTGTGCCTGGCCAAGTGGAAACAGGTCAGCCTGCATCTGCCTACCGGTCTCAACAACAGTTGTTATCATCCTCCCTTGCATCGCATACCTATTGAAGAGATCGGTCGCACGCCAGCGGCCTTGCACAATACCGCGCACAAGAAACAACAGCGCCAAATGATGTTGGCTGGTACGCGACCAGCTGAATGTCAGTACTGTTGGAACATGGAAGATCTTGGGCAAATGTCAGACCGACATTATCGTTCAGGCGAACCCTGGGCAGCCCGACATTTTGATCGTATCGCGAATTCAACCGGAGATGAGGATGACGTCTTACCAAGTTATGTTGAAGTTAATTTTAATCATGCTTGTAATCTGGCCTGTTCTTATTGTAGCCCTCAGTTCAGCAGTACTTGGCAGCAAGAAGTGGAGCGACTGGGTGCGTATCCGACGAGCACGCCTCATAATGATCCCGATCATTTTCGCGGTGAGCGTCGCCCTATTCCTGCTCGGGAGCATAATCCCTGGGTAGAAGCTTTTTGGGCATGGTGGCCCGATTTGTATCCTGAGCTCACACACTTCCGCATGACTGGGGGCGAACCTCTCATGGATCGTAACACCTATCGGGTGTTTGATTGGGTGCTGGAGCACCCCAAACCCGATCTGCATCTGTGCGTGACCAGCAATTTTTCCGTGGAAGAAAAGCTGTGGCAACGCTACAAAGGATACGTGAAACAGCTCTGCGATCGCGACAAACTAGAACATTTCATGCAATATGTGAGCCTAGACGGGTGGGGCGCACAGGCTGAATACATGAGACACGGCTTAGATTTTGAACTGTTATGGGATCGCGTGCACCAGTTCCTGGAAGAAAATCCCTACGTGAACAGCCTCACGTTTATCGTGACCATGAACAATCTTTCTGTGACCAGTCTAGAAAGACTGTTCCAAGGCATACTAGAACTGCGGCAGACTTATACCAAGACCTACCAGAAAATCTGGTTTGACACACCGGTACTGCGACAACCGGCCTGGCAGAGCCTGCAGATCCTGCCTGAGAGTTATGCTGGTGTTTTAGAGAGATTATCGCAGTGGATGGAATCCAACATAGATCCCATGCATGGATTTCGCGACTTTGAAGTACAAAGGCTGCAGAGAGATCTGGCCTGGATGCGTCGTGACCAACACCTAGACCACAGCCAGTCCCGTGCTGATTTTTATAGATTTTTCAATGAGCACGATCAACGTCGCGGCACTGATTTTCTCAAGACTTTTCCGGAAATGCGTGCCTGGTGGGAGATGTGCAAGGCTCATGCTTTTAGGTCGTAAAATTTACGCAGACACTTTCTGCGAAGTTCATGATCTCTTGCGACCATGGCTAGATGGTGAATACTGGGATTTTGAGACCGAGCCGATCAGGCCTGGATCAATATATCTGGTAGGTAGGCAACAGACACTGACCAACACAGAGAAATTCCGGCACATGGCTTTGGAACAAGATTGCGTGATGATACTGAGCAATCCTCACGAAGGCAGCAAAACCATGGCTCTGCAGATACGCGCCATGGGGCTCGAAGATCTAGCTCAGCAGAAAAAAATGCTGATCATCGGCGGCGGCGACATGGATCAGTCTTGGCCGTGTCTGAGATATGATTCTTTCTTGGCCCGAATACTGGGTTATCAGGAGAACCAAGATGCATCACAGTGCATCACTGATGTATTTGCAAAACAACACAAACCATTTGATTTCTTGTTTCTCAATGGTGCCTCAAGACCCCATCGTCGATGGATGATGGATCAATTGCGCGATTGTGGTCTATTAGAAAAAGCTCTATGGACCAATCTTGATCGTGCAGCAGGACCATTGAATTTTTTACCACCCGGTTACGAACTGGCCCGATATCAGTCTAACTTAGTCCAAGCACAACACAGCGAGGGATTCGTGAAAGACACACTGTTTGGCAAACAATGGGGTGATGTCTATGTAAATCCGGCACCTTACATTGATACCTATTTTAGTGTGATCACCGAAACCATATTTGATTATCCCCACAGTTTCCGCACAGAAAAAATCGCCAAGGCATTGGCGATAGGACATCCTTGGATTGCTGTGACCAATCAAGGATTCTATCGCGACATGCACTCGTTGGGCTTTAAAACTTTTGACACAGTCATTGATGAATCATTTGACCAGGTAGAGGACAATCAGACCAGACTACATATGATATTGTCTGAAATACGCAGATTGTGTGCTTCGGATCTCAACAGTTTCCTAGCAGCAGCAAAACCTGTGTGTAAATACAACCAAGCATTGCTCAAAGAACTGGTGCCCCAGCTACGGCAGCAGTTTGCAACTCGTTTTTTTAATTTCGTATTGGCTTATACACATGGATGATCTCACGTTCCGACGTCAAGTACTAGACCCACTCAGCGCCAGTTTCTGTGGTGCCAAATGGTACAATGCTACCATATGGTTGGGGTCAGGTATGACCACGAGCTGCCACCATCCACCGGCACACCGTATCAATGAACAAGAAATAAAACTTTACCCTAGTCGCATACACAACACCGCAGAAAAGAAACAGGATCGTGCCCAGATGCAACGCGGTGAGCGCCCGCCGGGCTGTGAATACTGCTGGAAGATTGAAGACATGGGTCGCGATGCTGTTTCAGATCGCGTTTACAAATCACGCATATACCCCAAGGAGGCATTAGATGAAGCCAGTCACATGGACCCGGATCGGGACGTCAATCTTAGGACTCTTGAGATCAGTTTTGATCGTACTTGTCAGCTTGCTTGCAGTTATTGTAATCCTGCTTTCTCATCAACCTGGGTACGCGACATTCATCGGAACGGTGCCTACCGAGACCTTGTATCCGATGGCCGGAATCACTTTACTCACGAGCATGCTAGTGCTCAGCTGTATACAATCAATGATGAGAATCCTTACATCACAGCCTTCTTTGAGTGGTGGGAACAGGATCTCCACAGAACCCTTGACGAGCTCAGGATTACCGGTGGTGAGCCACTCATGTCGGGCTACACTTGGAGACTTGTGGACTGGTTTCGTAGCAATCCTGGCCGCAGCCATACTCGCCTTGCCATCAACAGCAATCTTGCTATGGAATGGAGTACGATCCAGAGACTCCTGGATTCGTGTGGGGGTATCGAACTGGATCTGTACACTTCCAACGAGTCGATGGCTGCGCATGCTGAATACATACGTGACGGTCTAGACTGGTCGCAATGGTGTGACAATGTCCATGCCATCATAAGATCCGGGCAGGTACGCCAGTTGCATGTGATGTGTACCATCAATGCACTGTGTTTGGAAAGCCTGCCAGAGTTCCTGGACTATCTTGTAGACATCAAACATGAGCACGGACCCAATGCTGTCAGCTTTACCCTGAACATATTGCGATTCCCTAGTTTCCAGAGTCCTTTGGTGTTGCCTGAAAAAACTCGCGAACATCATAAACAGAGGTTGGTGGATTTTATGACGCGACACAAAGGTTACAACTATTTGCAAGAACACGAAACCAATCATGTGGCTCGCTTGATTGACTACCTGGATGTAGTAAAGACACCGCATTCGGATGCGTTTGACATGCCCAAGCTACACAGTGATTTTCGTAATTTTTATCAACAGTACGACACCCGTAGAGGCAAAAGTTTTCTTGACACTTTTCCAGATCTCAATACATGGTATCAATCATTATGACCACATTAACACAGATAATAAAAGAACAATATCAGCTTTTCGACATAGTAGGCTATGTGGATCTTGATCAATGGTACGACTTTGATTACAGTGAAAGAGCACCATGGCTATTGAGTCAGGTTAAGGAATTGTACCGAGATACCTATGCAGACAACCAACGACTGTTATTTGTAAGTTCCAAGGGGGACGAATATCAAGACGATACAGCAGAGTTGGGCGAAATAGTCAAGACGTTACAGATGGCAGTGAACAAAATAGACGTAAGCAACTTTTTTGTTACGGTTATTATGCCTGCTAATTGTATAACGCCAGCACAACAAGTCTTGTTAGAAAAAATCAGTGTTGATCCTGTACCCATGCGATTTTTGAGTTTCGAAACAGACGAACTTTTTGTGCGCAAAAAAATCGTCAAAAAAGTCAACAATACGTACGATTACAACAGTCGGATGCCGATTGATATTGACATAAACAATCTTGGGTCGGATCATAAAAAACTGTTGTTACAGAGCGATAAATTTTGTATCTATCCTTGGGTGCATCTATTTGTAAGCCCCAATGGTGACACTTATCCTTGTTGTGGCTATCAATATGACCATAATCATGTAGCTGGAAATACTACTCAAAATACTTTGAAACAAATATGGAATAGCGAGCACATGCGTACCTTACGTCTTAACATGTTGAATGAGACTCCGTCGTCGGGGTGCAGACGTTGTTACGAACAAGAACAAGCAGGATTTTTCAGCATGAGGAACTCGGCTAACAAGCATCATGGTAAACACATCTCTCGTGTTGACAACACACAGCCAGATGGTACCTATGACGATTTTGCTATGATATATTGGGATGTGAGATTTAACAATCTTTGTAACCTAAGATGTCGCAGTTGTGGACCACAATTTAGCTCGAGTTGGTATCAAGATCAGAAAGCAATAGCACCGGATTATGATCAGCGTGCTTTGATATTTGCCGGTAAATTTGAAACAGATTTATGGGAACAATTAATCGAACATATTGATTATGTGGAGCAGATATATTTTGCCGGCGGTGAACCTCTAATGATGGACGAACACTATCGAATCTTGGAAGAGCTTGAGTCGCGTGGTAAATGGAATGTACGTCTTATCTATAACACCAATTTCACTGTATCAAAACTAGGTAAACGTTCGGTTTTTGATTATTGGCGCAGATTCCAACATGTAGCTGTGGGTGCTAGCCTAGATGCATCAGGAAGTAGGGCCGAATACATACGTAAAGGCACTGTATGGTCCGAGGTAGAATCTAATCGTAGGCAAATGTTAGAAATCTGTCCGCAAGTGGATTTCTATATCAGTGCTACTTTGAGTGTTATGAATGCATGGCACCTGCCAGACTTTCATCGCGAATGGGTGGATAAAGGACTTATTGGAGCAAGAGATTTCAATATAAACAACCTTACCAATCCCGATCATTATCGGATAGATATCTTACCAACAGAACTTAAACAGCAAATCGAAAAAAAGTATCTACATCATATGGAATGGTTGAACCCGTTAGACGATCTAAGGCGTGCATACAATGGATTTCAAAGTGCGATAAACTTTATGAATGCCAAAGATAATAGTAATTACCTTGACAAATTCCGCGCCAAGACACAACAATTGGATTTAATTCGCGGCGAAAGAATGTGCGACATCTTACCTGAGTTATCTGATATCCTATGAAACTACCCAATGATCGATTTTGTATCCTACCTTGGATCAGCCTTGAAGCCAGCCCTATTGGTACAGTGAGACCTTGTTGTTTAGCCGAAGAAGAAATCATTGATGACAGCAAGAACAAATTTGATCTTGGATCAGCTGATTTGGGATCTGTGCAAAACAGTTCCTATATGATCGATCTACGACAGCAGTTCTTGGATGGCAAGCAACCGCGTACCTGCAGAAAATGTTGGAACGAAGAACGTGCTGGCAGAACCAGCAAACGCATGCACACGCTAGATCGCCTCAAGCACGTGATCGCAGATGAGACATGGACCACTGATGCCAAGCCCTTGCGTTTCCTGGATCTCAAGCTGGGCAATATCTGTAATCTCAAATGCCGTATCTGCGGGTCCTGGAGCTCCAGTCAATTCGCTGCCGAAGAGCTACACTATCTGCCCAACGAAGAAAAGAAGAAAAGTTTCCACTACACCATGCTGCAACGAGGCGCCTGGCCTAGAGAGAACGAACAATTCTGGTCACAGATTTCTGGACTTATCAGTGAACTGCGATACATCGAGTTCACCGGCGGCGAACCTTTCATGATCCAGCAACACTTTGATCTGCTGCGAGAAATCTGCAATCGAGGGCTGGCGCACAACATAGAAATACACTACAACACCAATGGTACTCATTATCCCGAAGATGCCGAAAAGATCTGGCAGCAGTTCAAGACCGTGGAGATCGCGTTCAGTATCGATGACCTCGGCGAACGGTTTGAATATCAACGCACTAACGCAGTATGGAGCGAAGTCAGCGACAACATCGAACGTTTCCGTCAGTTGAGATCTCGCTGCCCCAACATACAGCTACAGGTCTGTGCCACTGTGAACGTGTTCAATGTGATGTACTTGGAAAGCCTGGCCAACTGGATCGATCAGCAAGCATTTGATTTTGTGTACTGGAACATGATGCATGAAGCCTATTATTTTTCTATCGGTACCTTGCCAGACACAGCCAAAGCAGAGGCCATTGAGCGGCTGGAACGAGCCCAAGTAACCCAGAAACATCGACAAGAGTTCGATCGTATCATCGAATTCATGCGCAAAGGTGCCAGTCTCGACGGCAATATCTTGCGCATGAAAATACGCGACCTAGATTGGAAACGTGAGCAAAGCCTGGCCGAAGTAGAACCAGAATTGGCCAAGGTCTTAGAATATACAGGTCCAGAAAGATCATGACAGAAAATAATTTAGATGTATTCTGCCCATACCCGTTTATGTCGGCATCTCTAGAATCATTTGACCGTAGCCTGCCTTGTTGTGCTTACAGTCCGGACGTAAATCCTTCTCCGGTGCACGAATTCGATCAATGGTGGAATCATGGTCTGGGTAAATTACGCAACGACATGTTGACTGGGGTAAAAAATTCCGGGTGCCGTCGCTGTTGGGATGAAGAAGCACAAGGAAAAACCAGCCAGCGCAAGCTAGCACTAGACAGTTATCCGGAGCACCGCAATATCAAACAGGCCTTAGAGTCCCCGGCTTTTTTCATGATCGGTATAGGTACACATTGCAATCTCAAGTGTATTTTTTGTAACCCCTGGCGGTCATCATCGATCGCACAAGAGTACGAAAGTAAAAAAGATTCCTTTAACAAATTTGGTATAGTATATCAAGGGTATCCACAGGGCGCAGACTGGGATCAAGAATCCAAGGCACTAGACACCATAAAAAAACACATCGTGCATGCACGTGATATACAGTTTGTGGGCGGCGAGCCATTGCTCAAACCAGTGTATCTGGATCTCCTAGATGAAATCAAAAATCCCGAAAACGTGCGACTCAGCGTGAACACCAGCCTAGAACGTTTGTCTGATCGCTGGATAGAAACACTGTCGCGATTTCAATCTTCAGTGCATGCCAGTATCGAAGCAGTTGGTCCACTCAATGACTATATCCGTCACGGATCACGCTGGGAGAATGTTGAAGCCAATTTTGAAAAATTAAAACAGGCCGGTATCAACGTGAAGATTTCGCATGTGTTGTCAAGAACCAGCTTCTGGACGTTGCCCGGCATAGTGAAATTCATGCGACGCATGCGCATCAATGAAATACATTTCCATTATCTCACACACCCAGAGTCCTTGCGTACTGCCGGTGCCACTGATGAAGAACGAAAAAAATTTGCCGAATTGAGATTCAGCGGAATGCTTGGAAAACCGCACCCGGATGAAATAAAACAACAGATACAGTCGGAATCCTATGACGCTGACATTGATGCAAAATTCTGGCAGTACATCGATTTCTTAGATAACACACGCGGATTGGATTTCCGGAAATTGCTGGATGACTACCAAACCTAGCTCACTGTGCATGGCGCCATGGACGCACACATATCTTTCGCCACAGACTGAGCGCAGGATGTGTTGTGCCAGCCGCGAGCCTGCACAGAGTTTCCAACAGTACATTGATACTGATTCTGGCACAGGGCGATATCACCCTCTCACGCTGGAACAACACTGGAACAGTGAACACATGAAGAGCGTGCGTCGCAGGATGATGGCCGGCGAAACACTTCCCGAGTGCGAAGTGTGTAACAACAAACTCTTGAATACTGATGTGTATCGTGACTATTTTTGGCACCTATTCCGACATCGTTACGATGATATCTGGCATACCACTGATGCCGACGGTGCCACTACTATGCGACCCGTGAGCTGGGACTATAGATTCAGCAACCTCTGCAACTTCAAATGCCGTCACTGTGGCGACATGTTGAGCTCGTCTTGGGAAAGCGAACAACGGCAGCATGACATGATCAACTGGTCTGACCCCAAGAACAACTGGATGCTACCAGATGTCAGGCGTGAAATCAGCCGGTTCCAAGACAACCAGATCGAACAAGAATTTGCAGCAGCAGTAGAACGCGGAGACGTTGAAGAAATCTACTGGGTGGGCGGCGAACCGCTCATGTACGAACAGCACTGGCGATACATGAAGCGTATCGTTGAGCTGAGCAACGGAGGAAAAGTATATGCTCGTTACAACACTAATCTTTCTCGGGTGCGCTATCGTGGCGTTGATCTGTTTGAAGATATTTTGGCTAACATACGGGACTGGCAAATCTGTGCGAGTCTTGATGGAACAGAAACGATCGGAGAATACATCAGAGACGGACTTGACTACCAAGCCTGGCGATCGAATTACCAACGAGGTATGGCGGCGCGACGACACCCAAGACAGATGAGGATTGATTTTACCTTGACCTTGCCTGGTATGCTGGACCTAGAAAACATCGAACAGTTGGCCCAGGAGTTTGACAGTGAGATATTGGCCAAGGTCATATTCAGTTTCACGCCCGATATCATCATGAGTCCCTTGGCCTTGCCCAGAGAACTGCTGGATGCCTGGATCGACGAAACTGTGCCCAAGCTGTCTTCGCCGGCATTGCGAGATGTCGTGGCACAGCTACGTTCTCGTCCTACGTTCGCTGAACAATGGCCAGATCAAGCTGTTGGTGCACTGCGTCGCGCGCGCCAACGCATTGAAACCATTGACCGCATACGCCAAAGCAGTGTAAAATTATCTGACATACTGAAACAAGATTCGAGATTCTATGACTGGTATCAAAGCATCAATTGAACGCATCGAGATCGATTATCGATCCACTGACAATGACGTCTTCACTGTAGGCATAGATGTTTTAGACAATCATCTATCACGACGCTGGTTAGATGCTGTGATTGATGTGATACGGCAACAGTTACATCTAGAAAAAAATTACTGTTTCTTGGGTTGGAGCAACAGCTTGCGCAACGGCGATCTCATATGCCGAGAGATCAATAGATCTATTGAAGCTATCAATGCATCAGATCTGGGTTACGAAATACAAGATCATTTTGATGTTAGTACCCTGTTGGGCACCGGCGACATCGGAGATCGATTACCTGGTCTCAAAATCGATCATGACCGATTCAATCGATTGCATCGATATTTTGAAGATCTGCAAGGAGTCAGTGGCGCCATGAGTCCTTATTATGATTGTGCAGATGCCGACACACGCTGGCACATACGTCAACTCAATCTTCTTTGCCATGAATTTGAATGTTGGGCATTGAGCTGGCGTAAAAAACACTATGCTCCAGAGTGGCAACGCCCGAGCCAGCTGATGTGTTGGTTACGAGCACCGAGATTCGAACTAGACACGCAAGATTACGAATTGTTTGGTATCGACAGTCTCTATAGAGATTTTGGAGGAGTGTATGTGGGCGTCAACAAAGCCATCGGCAAACATCATTGGGAAGTGTTCCAGGATGAAGGCAGAGACAGCCGTATTGATGAACTGACCACTACCACGTTAAGAGCCCAGACCGAAGCAGCGGCAGATTTTGACATCGAGTGGGCACAGGATACACGAGGACATGCCTGGATGCAGGATCAATTGTCTGCATTCAGGCAGTGGCTTTTGGCAAATGAGTTTGACCCAGATGATCCTGCACTCACCATCGGTCACCCCAAGGTAGCACAGATTGATGTGTCTCGGTTACCAACCGAAATTGAAAAAGTTTGGCAACACATGGATCGCTATCTAGACGTGTATCGCATACGTGTGGCCGGAGTCGAAGCAGTATATCCATATCGCTGGAGTGATCTGGACTATCAACGGCTGCAGTTGTCAGCACTGCAAGGAAGCTGACATGCTGTTACCTTACGATCAAATACGCCATGTGCATCTGGAAACCAGTACGCTGTGTAATGCTCGCTGTCCGCTGTGTCCGCGCAATCTCTACGGGGTAAACACCGACGGTGTTGGCTATCGAGAACATGCTATGACCCTGGCAGAATTCCAGCAGATATTCACGCCAGAATTCCTGCAGCAAATCAACGAACTGTTGTGCAATGGCAACTTCGGCGATGCGGTCATGAATCCCGAGCTGATTGAAATACTGACATGGGCTCGAGAGTGCAATCCGTCTCTGCGTATCAAGATCACATCCAACGGTGGAGCACGTGATCAGGACTTCTGGACCACCCTGGCACACATGGGTGTGTACATGATTTTCAGCATCGATGGGCTGGAAGATACCAATCATCTCTATAGACAGGATGTGTCTTGGCTGCAGCTCATGCGGAACGTGCGTGCTTTTATTTCTGCCGGTGGCGAAGCTGAGTGGAAGATGGTGCGATTCGATCACAATCAACACCAGATACCGGAGATGCAGGCTTTAGCACATGAACTAGGATTTGTGGAGTTTGCCGTGACAGATCATGGACGCAATCTCGGTCCTGCGTTTGATAGGCGTGGCAATTACTCACATGCCATCGGCGATTATCGCGGTCCTCAGGATTACAAAGTTATCGAGTTGGAATGGCAGAAAAGAAAACAAGGACGCACACCAGAACAGATCGGGCTTTATCAACCGCGACGTGCAGATCACATCAAGTGCGGCACCCAGATTGATCAGTCGATCTACGTGAATGCAGTGGGCGAAGTCTACCCCTGCTGTTT
>Ga0180434_10006777_pt1 | contig 13084 bp, 11 predicted proteins | sample SS_ome_7_FD_132453 | JGI IMG/M metagenome (GOLD analysis project Ga0180434, IMG submission 132453) | Hypersaline lake sediment archaeal communities from the Salton Sea, California, USA - SS_1_D_2 metaG | ecosystem: Environmental > Aquatic > Non-marine Saline and Alkaline > Hypersaline >... | reverse complement strand
TGGACCGGCGGCATCACAATAAGGAAAATAGATAAAATGTCAGGGCATTACTTTAACAAAAACATGAAAAGTGTTACCTATGTATTGACACTAAAGTGATACCTATGTTTTGACACTACCTGGAAAATCACATTTACCACTTTGCACCTAGCACTTTTAACTGAAAACTTTTTTCTCTTTACGGCACGGCTACGACCAATTCCTGGAATTGGGTTAGCCAAAGGAGTCGGGAGGCACGATTGAGTATTTGGTTTTGTATCGTCCTGAAATAGGTTTACACCTTTCAGGAGGATGTGCTAATGGATGAGAGGCGAACCATTCGCTACAGCGAAGCCTTTAAGCTCCAGGTGATCAAGGAGCTTGATACGGGTCAGTTGGACTGTGTTCAACAGGCTCGTGAGAAGTACGGGATCAATGGATCTGCGACTATCCCCGGCTGGTTGAAAAAATACGGGCGTCGGGATATACTGCCCAAGAGAGTGAGGATAGAGATGCCCGATGAAAAAGATCAAGTCAAGAAATTAAAGGCCCGGATTCGTAAGCTTGAGAAAGCCCTGGCTGACGCCAAGGTCAAAGAAGTGCTTGACCAGGCTTACTTTGAGATCGTTTGCGAAGAGGCCGGCATCAAGGATCCTGAGGCCCTGAAAAAAAAACTAGATCAGCAGCTGTTAGACGAGGAATAGCTTTGGGTACTAATGCCAGGCAGGTGAATGTGAGCAGACTTTGCTGTAAGGCAGGAGTGAGCCGCCAGTCCTATTATCAGTACTGCAAAAGGGAGAGGGCTTATACAACAGAGGTCGACAGAATCGTTAATGAAGTCCGTTTGATCCGCAATCGGAATCCGCGGATGGGAGGCAGGAAATTACTGGATAAGATCCGATCGGTTCTAAACCGTGAAGGAATAGAGATCGGCCGGGACCGTTTTTTTGACATTCTGCGGTCCAACAGTCTGCTGGTAAAGAAGAAGCGGAGGTATCACCGGACTACAAATTCCCATCACCATTTTTACAAATATAAGAATATGATCAGAGATCTACCGATCCGGCAGCCCAATGAAGTATGGGTCAGCGATCTGACCTACATCAGAACCAGCGAAGGATTTTTGTATCTTTCACTGGTCAGCGATCTATACTCTCGAAAGATATTGGGCTATGAGGTAAGTGATAACCTGGAGACAATTGGCTGCCTGAAGGCCTTAAAAATGGCTTTTAAAGAGCTTCCTGAGGGTAGTTGTCCGGTTCATCATTCAGACCGGGGCATTCAGTACTGCAGTCGACCCTATGTGGAGACCTTAAGAGAAAAGGGTATCAATATCAGTATGACCGAGGAGAACCACTGTTATGAAAATGCAGTGGCGGAACGGATCAACGGGATCCTAAAAGATGAATATCTTCTGGGGATCAATTTCAAGACCAAATCCATCGCTCGAACTGCGTGTCGGCAGGCGGTGCATTATTACAACACCGACCGTCCTCATCTGTCACTGGATATGAAAACTCCGGACGATGTCTTCTATGCTGCTGTAAAAAAAAGACCGAAGTGTTACTAATGTTAAAAGTTAGAATAGAAAAGTGTCAACGTATATCAGGACGGCACATTTTTTCCTGACTCCTGTCTACTGTCTCCTGTCTCCTGAGCAGAGATGGGGTAAAAAAATGCGAGACCGGTGTCCCTAAGCGGGAATTTCGATCACAAACCTGACCCCCTTGGGCTTGTTGTCCTGGCAGGAGATCTGGCCGTTGTGCTCCTCGATGATCGAGTGGCTGATGGCCAGGCCCAGGCCGGTGCCCGAGGCCTGCTTGGAAAAGTAGGGGACGAAGATCTTGTTCTTCTCGTCGTCGCTGATCCCCGGTCCGTCGTCGGCGATCTCGATGCGGATGAACTCGGTCTTGCTCAGGTACTTGGTTTTGATCTCGATGGTGCCCTTCTCGTTGAGGGCCCGGATGGAATTATCGACGATGTTGACAAAAACCCTTTTCAGCTGCTCGGCGTCCATCTTCACCAGGATGGGCATGTCGGCGTCCAGGTTGGCCTTGAAATGGATATCATGGTAGATGGACTTATACACCGAGATCAGCTTTTCCAGCAGCTGGTTGATGTCTCCCTTCTCGAACTTCATCTCCGGCAGCCGGGCGAAGTTGGAGAACTCCTCGGCCAGCTGCTTGATGGAGTGCAACTCCTCGTTGATGATGCCCAGGGCGTCTTCCACGATATGCTTGAACTTGCGGTCGGACTCCTCAAAGCCCTTCATGATCCGCTGGGCCGAGACCTGGATGGGGGTGAGGGGGTTTTTGATCTCGTGGGCGATGCGCCGGGCCACCTCTTTCCAGACCATCATCTTTTCGGCCCGGATCAGCTCGGTGAGGTCGGTGATCACCACCACGATACCGCTGAATTTCTTGTTGAGGGGGTCGCGGATGTGGGTGATTTTCACCGCCAGGTTGAGGATGTTGCCCTTGATCTTGATATCCAGTTCATCCTCGATCTTGCGGAACTTGGTTTCATAGGCCCGCTTGACCAGGTTGTGAAAATCGGCCGTGGAATCGCCGAAGGTGATGGAGTTGTAATTCTGGTCCAGAAGTTTGGCTTTCTGCAATCCCAGCATCCGTTCCGCCCCGGGGTTGATATCGATGATACGCCCCTCCTTGTCCATGGCGAGCACCCCGGCGGTGATGTTGTTGAGGATGGTCTCGGTCATGCTGCGCCGCTCCCGCAATTCATTGGTCTTGCGGCTGAGGGTCTTGCGGCTCTCCTTCAGCTCCCGGGCCATGGCGTTGAACTTTTGTATGAGGGAACCGAACTCGTTTTCCGCCTTGTACTCGATCTCCACGTCCAGGTTGCCCTTGATGATCTCGTTGGAGCCGGCCTCCAGCAGGGAGATGGGCCGGGTGATGCCCCGGGCCAGGTAGAGTCCGATCCATGAACCGGAAAAGATCACCAGGATGGTGATGAAGATAAAGAGCAGGATGTAGGTGGTTTTTACCGGGGCCTTGATCTGCTTGAGGGTGTCGTAGCGGTAGACCATCTCCTCCAGTTCCTTGAGGCTCTTGATGTACTGGTCGGGGTAGTAGCGGCCCACCACCACCAGGATCCGCTGGCCTTCGGGGGTGTCAAAGTGGATGCCCGCCCGGATCAGTTCTCCGTTTTTCAGGGTCTGGGCGGGGATCTGAAAGTCGCTGCCCGACAATCCCTTGTAGATCAGGTCCTGGCTGAGGTCACGATACTCCTGTCGGGGGATGTTGGGGTTGAGGGAGGTCTTGGAATGGTCCTTGTCCAGGTACACGCTGACCACGTCCAGGCGGTACTTGGGCATGGTCTTTTTGTTGGTGTTTTTCAGGTAGATATCGTTTTCTTCCTTGTACATCGCCTTGACCGCGATCCCGTCGTCGGGATCGAAGGTGATCTGGCGGGCGTAGTAACGCAAATCCTCGTAGGCCTGGCGGTAGTAGAGGGATTTGAGGTTCTGGGTGTTCTCCATGATGGCGTCGATATCCACGCTGAACCACTTGTTGATTCCCCGGTCGATGAGGTCGGTGGCAAAGATGAAAAGCAGCAGGGTGGGGATGATGGAAAAGGCGATGAAAAAAAAGATCAGCCGGCGTTTGATCTTCTGGCCGCCCCGGTTTTTTTCATCCTTGTAGTAGAGCTTGACGATGTTGCGGATGAGGATGAACAGAAAGGTGAGGGTGAAAAGGACGATCACGATCCAGAGAGCGAAAAAGACGGCGGGTTTGCCGATCAGCAGGGGGAAGATGCTCTGGCTCTCCTGGACGAAGAGCCGGATGACGATGAAGAGGATAAAGAATATAATGATCCCGGCGATGACAAATCGTACCCGCGGAATCTCCGGTTTTTTCATTGAACCATCCAGTCTTTACACTACGGCACCATTATACCCTACCGGCCCGGGGATTGACAAGGGAGATCTTTTGGGCCGACGGTCAGCTGCATCCGGCGATCCTCCGCCAGGATCCTTCTGGCAAAATCGTTGAAATCCCCGAGGGGGATTTTATCCAGCTCATCGGCAAAACGGTCGATGAAATCGGCCCCCAGGCCCAGAAGCACGTAATATCCCAGCATGTGGGCCACATCCATCTTTTCCTCGGCGGAGAGCCGCAGCTGCAGCTGCAGGTTTCGCTTGCAGCCCGACAGCTGCGGACCGTTGATACCGCCGGTCCGCAGGCGGTCGATGATTTCCAGCAGGCGGGTCCGGGCTTCTTCCTCCCGTTCCGGGGAAACGGCGATGGTCACGGTCAAAACCCCGCCGTGGGAAAAATACCGGACCTCCGACTGGATGCTGTAGGTCAAATGATCCCGGGAGCGGAGGGACCAGAGGAGCGAACCGACTCCCCGTCCCAACCGGGTGGAGAGCAGCTGGGCCAGCAGAAAATGTTCCGGGGAGGGGGAGGGAAGTAAAAATCCCATCGAGAGGTAGGTCTGGTTCAGTTCCCGGGGTATGGAGCGGCTCCGGGAGGGAAAGGGGGAAGGAGAGGGAGGAGGGGACAGGGCCGGGCGGCCCCGGCCGGAAACCGCTGAGAAATGCTTCTCCAGAACCGGCCGCACTTCGGTGGAGGATAGATCCGAGGATACGGTCATCAGGAGGTTGTCCGGGCTGAGGTACTGCCGGTAGAGGGTTTTTAAATCCCGCAGTCGGATATTCTGCAGTCCCTCCTCGGTGCCCAGGATGGATCCGGTCCCGGCCGGCCGGCCGCAGAGGGCTTCCTTGAAGGAGAGGGCGATCTGCTGGCGGGGATCATCCAGCTGGCGGATGCGCAGGCCCCGGGTGTTTCTCCGGATGAAGTCCAGCCGGGTGCTGGAAAAGATGGGATTGCGCAGCAGATCGGCGAAGATGGCCATGGAGGGCTCCAGGTTTCGGGAGAGGGTGGCGGCGCTGAGCACCGAAAATTCCCAGAAGGAGTTGAGGCGGAAACGCCCCCCCAGCTCCCGCAACTCCCGGATCTGTTCGCTGCTGTGCAGTTCGTTGAGCAGGCGGGTGGTCAGGTAGGCGAGTCCCTCTTTTCCGGGGGGTTCCAGGCGCTGTCCGCCCCGTAAAAAGAGGTTGATGATGGTGTTTCCCGGACGGGGATGGCGGGCGTAGATTACCTCGATACCGTTGGACAACTGCCACCGGAGCGGCTGGATTCCGTTCGGGAAAAGAAGGCCCCCGGCGCTGAGCATCAGCAGCAGGGTCCAGACGGGGAAATTTTTACCGGGTTTCATGGTCGGGCAGGGGGGTGATGGCCAGCACCACCGGATGACGGTTGACAAAGTATCGATTGGCCAGGTCCTGCAGCACCTGGGTATCTACGGACTGCAGACGATCCTGCAGGGATTGACCGGCTCCCCGTGAGTCCAGTTGACCGGACACGGCGTTGATGGCCAGATCCCGAGCCAGGGTCAGTCCCTTTTCTAACATCCGGTGATAATTGCGCTCGTACAGGACCCGGGCATTCTGGATCAGATCCGGTGCCCGGTAACGGTCCCGCAGCAGGTAATCCTCCCGTGAGAAACGCACCCGGTTCAACCGGGACAGGAAGCTGCGGGTGGCCCGGGCCGCGTCGGCCAGCAGGTGGGGCTCGGTTTTCAGGTGGATGACCAGGGCGCCGCCGTGGGCCAGGGCGTAGTAGTAGAGGCTGACGTTGGCCTCCAGCCCCCGGTTTTGCCGCAGGGCCTGGTAAAGCAGGGGATTGGTGCCCCGGCCCAGGATCTGGACCAGCAGGTTGAAGGGAAGCTGGTCGGGGTGGTAAAGGGCGGGGGCCAGCCAGCCGATGAAGAGGTGGCCGTGTTGAATATCCATGGATTTTTCCAGCTCCACCGGATCGGTCAGGGGAAGGGGAGAGGAAAAACTGCGGGTCGGGGATTTTGCCGTCGGCAGATCGGCGAACAGTTCCCGGGCGGAGGCTTCCGCCCGAGGGGGATCCAGGTCTCCCACCAGGGAAAGAGCGCAATTACCGGGGGTGAAATAGGCCCGGTAAAAATGCTGCAGATCCGTTGCCGCGGCCCGGGTAATCACCACCGGATCCCCGGTCACCGGCCGACCGTAGGGATGTCCTTGGAACAGGGCCTGCAGAGCGGTCATGACCCCCGTCTGGTCGGGCTGGTCCCGGAGAGTCCCGATCTCCTGGAGGATGACCTGGATTTCCTTGTGCAGCTCATCGGGGGAGAAGGAGAGGGCGAAGACCTTTTCCCGCAGGAAGGCCAGGCAGCGGTGCAGGTTTTTGGGCAGGGTCTGGCATTCCACGATCACCAGGTCCTGGTCGGTATGGGCGTTGTACCGGATGCCCTGAAGGCGGGCCTCTTCCTGCAGTTTCAGGAAATGATGGTCCCGGGTGCTGCCAAAGAGCAAAAGGTGTTCAAGAATATGTACGTACCCGGAGGTGCGCAGCGTCTCGTCCTTGGAGCCCAGGTTGATGGCCAGGACCGCGTTGACGATCCCCGGTCCGGGCCGGCGGGCGATCTGCACCGAAAGCCCGTTTTCCAGGATCAGGCGGGTGAAGGTCTCCGGGAGAAGAGGATCCGACAGGGAGCGGCCCCCGGTTCCCAGGATGAACAGGGCCAGTAAAATCCGGCACATGGTCATCGGTCAGCATAGCACAAACCGAAAATTTTTTCTCCTCGATGCCAAAAAAAATTTTTTTCCCTTGACAGGGGTAAAAAACGGGGTATAATATGAACGGGTTCAAAAATGAACGCATTCAAAGTTGAACGTATTCATCCAATCGACCGCCGGAGGGGTTTTTTGCCGTGGAAGGCGTTTTGAAACGCAAGAAGCTGGCCCGCCAGGAGCGGATTTTCCATGCGGCCCTGCGGTTGTTCAAGAGCAAGGGATTTTCCCGCACTTCCATGAAGGATATCGCCAGCGCGGCGGACCTGGCGGTGGGCACCCTGTACAATTACTATCCCTCCAAGAACGCCCTGCTGATCGAGATGAACTGGCAGCAGACCGATGCCCTGATCGCCGAGGCCGACCGGTACCTGGACGGGGTTCGAACCAGTCGCAAATCCCCGCCCCGGATCATCAAGGATCTGCTCCGGGGCATCATTGCCTACGTGCTGGAGATGGAGCGGGAATCACTTCGGGAGCTGTTCAGCGCCGTTTTCCAGTCCCGACGGTTGATGAAAGAAGGGATCGATATGGATATCAAGGCCATGGAATTTTTACAAAAGGTGCTGCGGATATTCCAGGACAAGGGACAGATAGACCCCGCCGTGGATGTCCGGGACGCCTGCGTGGTTCTGTACGGGTTGATTGTCATGAACCTGATCAGCTACCTTTACATGGAAGGAGAGAGGCCGGAAGAACGGGTCCGGAGTCTTCACCGGCAGATCGACCTGGTATTCCGGGGGTTTGTGAAAAAATGAGCAAGGAGGATCGCATGAGGTTGATCAAATGGATCGTGATGATGGCGGTATTCGCCATGACCTTTACGGTGTTTTCCGCTTCCCGGCGACCTGATATTCAGGAGGTTTTAGACAGTATCGACCGGTTGTACCGCAGCGATACCAGCTACGCGGAGTTCAGGATGATCATCGAAAATCCCCACTGGGAACGCACCCTGCGGATGAAAAGCTGGAGCCAGGGCAAGGACAAGACCTTCATCCGAATCCTGGAACCCAGAAAGGAGCGGGGGATCGGTACCCTGCGGATCGGAAACGAGATGTGGAACTACCTGCCCAAGACCAACAAGGTGATGAAGATCCCGCCTTCCATGATGATGAGTTCCTGGATGGGATCGGATTTTAAAAATGATGACCTGGTCAAGGAGTTCAACTTCCTGGAGGATTATACCTATGAGTACGTGGAGACGGAGGCGGATTCCCCGGATTATCTGACCATCCGGGCCACCCCCAGAGAGGGACGTCCCATCATCTGGGGATACGTGATCATGCAGGTGCGGCGCAGCGACTACATCCCGGTAAAGGACGAATTCTACGACGAGAACGGCGAACTGATGCGGGTGATCCGCTACCGGGAGATCAAAAACTTTGACGGCAAGAAAATCCCCTCGGTAATGGAACTGGTCCCCCAGCACAAGGAAGGACACAAGACGGTGATCGTCTATGAGAAGGCCCGCTTCAACCTGGACCTGGACGACGACACCTTCACCCTCCGCAATCTGCGGACCCGGATATAACCATGTTGATGTTGAAAGTGGCTTTTCGTAACCTTTTCCGGCAGAAGCGGCGCACCATCCTCACCGGGTTGAGCATGCTGGTGGGATTTGTGCTGGGGGCTTTCTTCATCGGCTGGGCCGACGGTTCCTACAATTATATCATCAAGCAGTTCACCTCCTCCCGCACCGGGCAGATCCAGATCCATGCTCCCGGATACCTGGATACCCCCTCCATCTACGAGTATCTCTCCGACCCCGCCGGCATGGGGGAAGAAGTGAAAACCCTCCCCGGCGTGAGATCCTGGGCCGAACGCCTTTATTCCGCCGGACTGGTATCGGTGGGGGAGAAGAGCGCCGCCGCCCGGATCATCGGGATCCAGCCCGAACGGGAAGAGCAGACCACCGGTTTCTCCAATAAAATCCTGGAGGGACGCTTTTTTAACGACGAGCCGGCCATGGAAGCGGTCATCGGCAAGGGGCTGGCCGAGGTGCTCAAGGCCGGAGTCGGCGACCAGCTGGTGGCGGTTTCCCAGGGGGCCGACGGCTCCATCGCCAACGACGCTTATCGCATCGTGGGAATTGCCGAACTGGGGGATGACATGAGCAACCGGTCCGGATTTTATCTGCACATCGAGGATGCCCGGGAATTGCTGGTCCTGGAAAACCGGGCCCATGAGATTGCCATCAATATCCGGAATCTCAATCAGCTGGAAGAAGTGAAGCTTCAGATTGAAAACCGGCTTTCGGAACGGAATGTGGAGGTGGCCACCTGGAAAGAATTCGCCCGCTCTTTTTACATCGCCATGAAGGCTGACAAACAGGGGATGTGGATCTCCCTGCTGATCGTCATCCTGGTGGTGGCGGTGGGGGTGCTCAATACCGTTCTCATGTCCGTGCTGGAACGGCGGCGGGAATATGGAGTGCTCAAGGCCCTGGGAACCCGTCCCCGGCAGATCGTAAAGATGGTCTTTTCGGAGGTGACCCTCCTGGCCCTGGTCGCCATTATTATCGGCACCGGCATCGGACTGCTGCTCAACGGCCAGGTGGCCTCGAAGGGAATCCGGTTGCCCCAGGCCTTTGAATACGGGGGCATGTCCATCGAAGTGATGAAGAGCGAGTTGAACCTTCGCAGTTTTTTAATTCCCGTGGTCACCGTGCTGATTTCCGCCTGGGTGGTCAGTATCTTTCCCTCGATCAAGGCGGCCCGGACCGATCCGGCCCGTTCCATGAGGATGTTTTAAGGAGGCAGCCGATGTGGCTTTATATGAAAATGGCCTGGCGAAACGTGTTGAGAAACAAGCGGCGAACCCTGATCGCCGCCCTGGCCATCGGGATCGGCCTGGGGTCCATGATCTTTACCGATGCCCTGATCATCGGAATGAAGAAGGGCATGATCCAGTCGGTGACCGATACCTTCCTGGGGGATGCCCAGATCCACCGTCAGAACTACCGGGAAACCCGGGAAAACGACCTGCTGGTTCACCGTCCGGCGGAAGTGCTGGCCCGCCTGGCCGGCGATTCCCGGGTCCGGGATTTCAGCCCCCGGGTGATCAGTGCCGGTATGATCTCTTCCCCGGCCAACGTCAGCGCCGTGGTGGTATACGGGGTCGATCCTGCAAAGGAAAGGGACCTTTCCGAGGTGGACGAGTACCTGCAGCAAGGGCGGTACCTGGAGGCGGGAGAGAGGGGGCTGATCATGGGCCGGCACCTGGCCGACACCCTGGAGGTGGCGTTGGGGGAACGGGTGGTGATCTCCCTGTCCAAACCGGAAAGCGGGGACATCGTCCAGCAGCTCTTCAAGATCACCGGCGTTTTCAAGATGCCCGTGGAAGAACTGGAGAAGGGCACGGTTTTCGTGCCCCTGACCCTGGTCCAGGAGATGCTGGGGATCGACGATCGTTATCATGAGATCGCGGTCAAATTCCGGGACCCGGCCTATGCCTATTCCGAAGATGAAACGGATTTCACGCGGGAATACACCACGAATCAGAACGAAGCGGTCAACTGGCCGGAACTGGTTCCCCAGATGAAAATGGTACTGGAGTTGTCCAATCTCAGCCTGGGCATCATGGGGATCATCATCTTCGGGGTGGTGGTATTCGGTCTGATCAATACCCTCTTCATGTCCCTTTACGAGCGGATGTTCGAATTCGGGGTAATCCGGGCCATCGGTACCCGGGCCGGGGGGGTGCGCAGGCTGGTGATGCTGGAAGCCGCGGCCCTGGGGATTATATCGATCCTGCTGGGGATGGCGATGGGATTCCTGCTGACCCTGGTGGTGACCAAGACCGGGATCGACTACCGGGGGATCGAATTTGCCGGGAGCACCTTCACCAAGATGCTCTACCCGGTGATGGAATGGAGACAGTATATTCTCCATCCCCTGATGATTTTCGGATTTACCCTGCTGGTCAGCATCTATCCGGCGGTTCACGCCGGCAGAATGAAGGTGGCGGACGCCCTGAGACGGTCATTGTAAAGGAGGTGACATAAATGAGTGCCAATGTAATCAGCGCCCGGAAGATAAAGAAGGATTACCAGGACAACGGCATCGTGGTCCACGCGGTCCGGGGTATTGACCTGGATATCAGCGAAGGAGAGTTCACCGCCATCGTGGGACCCTCGGGATCGGGCAAGACCACCTTCCTCAATGTCCTGTCCGGCCTGGACACTCCCACCGAAGGGGAGGTGGTGTTAAACGGGCAGAAGATTTCGGAGATGAGCGGCAGGGAACTGTCGGATTTCCGCCGGGACAACATCGGTTTCATCTTTCAGGCCTACAACCTGATCCCGGTGCTGACGGTTACCGAAAATGTGGAGTACGTGATGCTGCTGCAGGGAATCGGACGGGAAGAGCGGCAAAAAAAGGTGATCCGGCTGTTAAAAGAGCTGGATATCGAAGAGTATGCCGACCGCTTTCCCCCCCAGCTCTCCGGGGGGCAGCAGCAGCGGGTGGCCATCGCCCGGGCCATGGTCTCACGGCCCACCCTGGTGCTGGCCGATGAACCCACCGCCAATCTGGATTCCAGGACCTCGGGGGATTTGCTGGACATGATGCGGGAACTGAATGAACGGACCGGCATGACTTTCCTCTTTTCCACCCACGACCAGCTGGTAATGGAGCGGGCCCGGCGGCTGATCGTTCTGAAAGACGGACGGATCGACAGTGACAAGACCCGCTCCTGAATGCATGGGCTGTCGATTCCGGATCGCACTGATGGGGTGTCTTCTTCTCCTGGTTTCCCCCCTGAACGCCGGTATTTCCCTGACCGGTTATTACAAGCAGTTTTTCACCGGTTTCTGGCTCCCCGCCTACCGAAACATGGGTGAGAGGGTGTCAACTCCCGCCGAGGGTATGGTGCAGTCCCGGTTGCGACTGGACCTCAAGGCCGATCTGGGGAGGGGCCTCCAGTTCGAAACGGCCTGGGACCTGTCCCCGCAGATCGCAGGAGGGGATTTCTCCGCCGGCTTCGACGGGGACCTGCAGATGTCTTCCTACCGGGCCGGGGACCTGGAACGGAGGCTGTACCCGGATCCGGGCCAATCCGCCGGCAGTTTGACCCTCACCCACAACCTGGACCGGTTGTTCTTCACCTTCCATCTTGATTTTGCCGATGTTTATGTCGGCCGCCAGGCCATTTCCTGGGGCAGCGGCCATTTTGTCAACCCCACGGATATTATCGCCCCCTTCACTTTTAACGAGCTGGATGTAGAAGACCGGAGGGGGGTGGACGCGGTACGGATCCGGATTCCGGTGGGTTCCCTGGACGAGCTGGATTTCGGGTATGTGGCCGGTGAAAATTTCAAGGGGGAAAACAGCGCCTGGTTTGCCCGGGGGAAATTCTACCTCTTCCATACCGATGTCTCCCTGTTGGTAATGGATTTCCAGCGCCATCTGATGCTGGGCATCGATCTGACCCGGGCCCTCGGGGGCGCCGGGGTGTGGCTGGAAGGGGCGCATGTGATCCCGGGATTTTTCAGCAACACCGCGTCAGAAACCGACCCCTACACCCGGCTTTCGGCCGGCCTGGATTACAATTTCGCCGGCGGATGGTACACCTTTTTTGAATACCATTTCAATTCCGCCGGCGCTTCGGAGACGGTCCGGTACCCCGATATTTTCCGGCAGTCCGGGGTTGCGGAAGGGGCGGTTTACCTCATGGGCCGGCATTATCTAAATGCCGGGCTGGTCTACCAGCTCCACCCCCTGATTCCGGTAACCGCCATGGTCATCTGCAACGCCGGAGACGGCTCCGTGGTATTCGCCCCCAGCGCCGAGTACAATATCCGGGAAAATGTCTACCTGGTGCTGGGGGCCTATCTGGGCATCGGGGATTCCTACGAGATGGTCACCGATCCGGGGACCGGTCAGCCGACACCGGCTCTGGAATCGGAATTCGGAGCCTACCCGGACCTGTTGTACACCGCCTTTCGGATTTACTTCTAAGGAATCGGCGTCCGGCAGGATTTCCCGGGGTGGACAAAGACGACCGGAATCTGGTACCATTATATCAACACCACCCACGGGAGGATCCTGATATGAAAAGATCCATCATCCTTGCGCTGGTCCTGACCCTGATGGCCGGCAGTATACCGGGGCCGGTCCGGGCCCAAGGGGATGATTTTCGGCTGGATGCCGACCGGGCGGAGGCCTTTGCCCGGCTGGCCCTGGATTGCATTACCCGGGAGTACCCGAACAAGATCGGCCATGTCATGCATTCCGACGGGGATGTCCGTCCTCCCCGGTTCCTGCACCCGGCCTTCTACGGCTGTTTTGACTGGCATTCCGCGGTTCACGGCCACTGGTCGCTGGTCAAGGTCCTCAAGCTTTTTCCCGACTTTCCACTGGAAGACCGGATCCGCACCGCCATTGATCAAAACCTCACACCGGGCAATATCCGCCGGGAGCTGGCCTATTTTCGCGCCGGGGACCGGGGATCCTTCGAACGGACCTACGGATGGGCCTGGCT
>Ga0180434_10006773_pt1 | contig 13086 bp, 12 predicted proteins | sample SS_ome_7_FD_132453 | JGI IMG/M metagenome (GOLD analysis project Ga0180434, IMG submission 132453) | Hypersaline lake sediment archaeal communities from the Salton Sea, California, USA - SS_1_D_2 metaG | ecosystem: Environmental > Aquatic > Non-marine Saline and Alkaline > Hypersaline >... | reverse complement strand
TCCAGGAGCACCATGTCCTTGCTTTCGCCACCGGCGATGGCGCCCTGAATGGCGGCGCCCATGGCCACGATTTCGTCGGGATTGATCTTTTTGTTGGGGTCTCTGTTGAAGTATTCACGGACACGGGATTGAACCAGGGGAATTCTCGTGGAACCTCCCACGAGCAGTATCTCCTGGATCGAGGACTTGTCTATGTTGCGTGCGGCCAGCAAGTCATCCATGATGGTGATGGTTTCGTTCACCTTGCTCTCGATCAACTTTTCGAATTCGCTTCGGTTCAGATACCGGAGCAGGTGTAGGGGACCGTCGGTCGAGTTGGCGACGAATGGGAGGTTGATCTCGCAGGCATCCAGGCTGGACAGCTCCTTCTTGGCGTTTTCGGCGGCGTCTCGGATCCGCTGGCTGGCCAGCCTGTTGTCCGACAAATCGATGTTGTTTTCCTCCTTGAATTCGGCGATCAACATCTCCGTGAGCAGGAGATCCAGGTCGTTGCCTCCGAGACCGCTGTTGCCCGCTGTGCCCAATACCTTGATGATCTCGTTGTCGACCTCGAGAATGGATATATCGATGGTCCCCCCGCCGAAGTCGTAGACCAGGATGTTTAATTTCTTTTTAAGATCCAGCGAGAATGCCAGCGCAGCGGCGGTCGGTTCGTTGATGATGCGAATGACGTTCAAGCCCGCGATCTCTCCCGCATCCTTGGTCGCATTTCTCTGGGAATCGTTGAAATACGCGGGTACGGTGACGATGGCGTCCCTGAGTTCGGTACCGAGGTACTGTTCGCCGGCTTCTTTCAACTTCTGGAGGATCATGGCCGAAATTTCCTCCGGCGAGAAGATCTTCCCGTTGATGTCAATTCGCAGGGTGTCTTCTTTGCCCTCGGTGATTTTATAGTTGTACTCATGCAGATAGGGCTGGATCTCCGAATACCGCTTGCCCATCAACCGCTTGACAGAACAAATCGTATTGTCCGGATTGGTGACCAACTGAGCCTTGGCTGGATTGCCGACCAAACGATCCCCCTGCGGTGTAAAGGCGATGACGGAAGGCAGAATCCTGTCCCCATCGGTGGTCAGGATGATGTGAGGTGCATGCGTTTCGCAGATCGCAGCGACCGAGTTGGTGGTCCCCAGGTCGATTCCGAGTACTTTTCCCATCTTCATCCTCTCAATTCAACCATCAGATGCCAATGTGGGGCCAGAGTTTCTCTCATCACATGAACAACTGAATGATCAGACCCCTTGCGAAAGTATTATACGGAATCTCTTCACACAATGTCAACCTGAGGCCGTAACGGAGATCAATCCGAGATTGCCTCGAGCAGCTTTTTCCCGATGATCTCGGATGGGTCGTGATCCTGAGCCAACTGGTCGAGGATGACCGCGAACCTCTCTCTCATCCGGTCCTGTCTGGTGACATCACCCAGGAGATCTCGGGCGGTGGCGGCAAGCCAGGAAGCCGTGAAATCCTTCTGTATCAGTTCGGGTACCACCCTCTCCCCGGCGAGAATGTTCACGATCGAATAATTGCGAATCTTGATGAAACGGATCCCCAAGAGGTAAGAGAGCCAGTGAAGCCTGTATACCACCACGAAAGGCTTACCGATGATCGCGATCTCCAGGTTTGACGTACCGCAGGAGGCAACAACCAGGTCGCAGGCGTTGATCATGTCATAACCTGAAGATTGGTCCATCGTTGTCGCTGCCACATTTTCCTGTTGGACAATCTCCTGAATTTGTTCGGATTCGATGCTGTGGGCGCGAAGAATCAGAACCCTCACCCGATGGTTTTTGGCAAGTATTTTTACGGCCCGGAGCATTTCGGGAAGAAACGACCTGACTTCGCTCCTGCGACTGCCCGGGAGCAGGCCGAGTATCAGGTCTTGACCGGACATCTCCAGTTTTTGTCTGAATGCTTCGGTGCCGACACGGACGCGGACCTTGGACAGGAGCGGGTGACCCGTGTAGGTGAACGGGATATTCTCTCTGGTGAAAATATCCCTTTCGAAGGGAAAGATGATGAAGACATGGTCTGTGAATTTCCTGAGCAACTTCACCCGGTGGTAGCGCCAGGCCCATACCGTCGGGCTGATATAGTAGTAAACCGGAATTTCTGCTTTCTTCAGCTTCCTGGCCAGCCGCAGATTGAAATCCGGGTAATCGATCAGCAGTGCGGCCGCTGCTTTTCGCTTTTTTGCCTCCCTCAGGAGTCGTTTCATGTGCCTTCTCAACCTGAAGATGCTGGAGATGATTTCGATGATGCCGATGATGGCGAATTCACGGTTGTGGATGATGACGTCGACACCCTGCCGTGCGAAGGCGTCTCCGCCCACACCGAAAAAACGGATATCTTCTCGCTTGGAGGACAGGTATTCCACAACCTGGCAGCCGTAGGCTTCGGCAGAATTTTCTGCGGCCAGGATCAGTATGCTCTTCATGAACGGGATCGAACGTATTCCAGCTCCGGCATGTCTCTCTCTTCTTCCGCGCCCAGGTAGAATGCCCATTCGTGGTAGCGCTTTTTCTCGCGATACACGCGATATGACTCTCCGGTCGACGTGGGACAGACACCGATCAGGCGTGCCCGGGAGAGATATTTTGCCACGAGATCGGGCGGGACGATGAGCAGTTTCTTGCTTCTTCCCAGTGGCTGCATGACGACGTTCCATTGGCCGTCATCGCTCATTGGTTCCTTATACATTCTGCGTATGAGCTTTTCCTCAGCAAGAACGTCGAGACTGGGTGGATATCGATTGCTGTTTTTTCGTACGTACCTTTGGATGGCCTGGACATACTGCTCGGCACGAAAAACAAGTTCTTCCTCCATGTCTCGTCTGATTTCAGTTTCCCAGAGGCTTCGCGTGGCCAGGGAGAAGATGGCAAATAGCCCCACCGCGACGATGGCGATCAGGAGTGTGTAGCCTCCCTCGGCGTTGGGGCGGGCGTCGGCGGACAGTTCAGGGGGCCGATCCGTATGGCCGCAGGGATCACCAGTCTGCATACCGGGTGCCATCCTGGGCCGTACCCGAGGCCTTGCTCTTGACGTCGACGATCCCTTCGAGCATCTCCGGATCATAATCTTCCGCTTCGCCCGGTTCTAGATAGACGCTTTCCCAGTCGGGATGGCCCAGTATGGGATCGATGGGAATTTCACGCAGGTAACGAAATCCGACGAGCTCCTCCAGTGAAGTGGGGTATTTTTTCTTGTCGAAGTAAAACTTGTTGATCGCATCTCGCAGCATGAACAGATTCTCCTTCAACACAGCCTCCTTGGCTTTGATGACCGAGTTCTTGTAGTTGGGAATGATGATGGCCACCAGGATACCGATGACGACCATGACGATGAGTACTTCGACCAGGGTTAGCCCGCGGTTCATATTGAAATTATAGCAGAATCGCGCTGTTGTGAACAGGGAGGGAACGCGGAGAGGAGATGGTGATTAAAGGGGATCAGCGGTTGTAGGCCCTCAGGGCTTCGACCAGGATTCCACAGGCCTTGCTTAACTTGGTTGTATCAAGCACATAGGCGATTCGGACCTCTTGCTTGCCGGCTCCCGGTGTGGAATAAAACCCCGCACCCGGTGACACCATGACCGTTTCGTTGTCGATCTGAAACTCCTCGAGCAACCAGCGGGCGAAGTGATCCGAGTCGGTCACCGGCAACCGTGCCATCACATAAAAGGCACCTTTGGGCTTCTGAAGAAGGATTTCCCCGGATGCGATGAGAATATCGTATAGAAGGTCGCGTCGTTTCTGGTATTCCAGGATGATGTCATCAAAGTAAGTCATTGGCAACCGGTAAGCGCCGATGGCACCAATCTGCTCCAGTGTCGGAGGACACAACCGGGCCTGTGCGAATTTCATGACACCTTGCATGACGTCAAGGTTGCGGCAGAGCACGGCGCCGACACGGGCACCGCAGGAAGAATAGCGTTTTGAAATGGAGTCCATCACGATCACGCGGTCCTCCATCTCCTTCAGCTGCAGCAGGCTGTAGTGGGTTTCCCCGTCGTATGTGAACTCTTTGTATACCTCGTCGGCCAAGAGAAACAGATTACGCCGTTTGGCCAATTCGGCCAGCTGTTGAATTTCGGATTCGGTGAATACCGTTCCTGTTGGGTTGTTGGGTGAGTTGATCAGGATGCCTCGGGTCCTGGGTGTAATCTTGGATTCAATCTCTGATATATTTGCCAGATGGTACCCGTTTTCCGGTTGGGTGGTGACGGGAATGATTTGCACTCCGGCCAGTGTGGCGAAACCGTTGTAATTGGTATAGAAAGGTTCGGGAACGATGATCTCGTCCCCAGGATCGGCGATGGCATTGAATGCGAAGGAGATGGCCTCGCTCCCGCCGGTGGTGATCACGATGTTTTCTTTGGAAAGCGAGATTCCATAATTCCGGAAATAGGAGATCATGGCCTCCTTGAGCTCCGCGATGCCGTCTGAGGGACCGTACGAAAGAACCCTTTCGAAAGAATCCCTGATGTTGTCGTAAAACGCTTCGGGTGTGGGGATGTCTGGTTGACCGATATTCAAGTGGTAGACGCCGACCCCCCTGGATTTTGTTTTTTGAGCCACGGCGGCCAGTTTGCGAATCGGGGATTCCTGGATATCCCGGGCTCTTGCCGACAGTTTCATGGACGACCTCCAAAGAAAGTCCATTATATTATCTGTTGTTTCATCGGTCAAGCGAAAAAACCAGGACCGGCCCGAATTGACCTGAAGGCAAAGATATGTTAAAAGAAAACTTATTCTGGAAGGATCGATGGAACAGATCGGAGAAAAAATCAACCGGTTGCGTCGGCAGCGCCGGGCGGTGATTCTGGCCCATAATTATCAGATCGAAGCCGTTCAGATGGTCGCCGATTTCCTGGGGGACTCCCTGGATCTCAGCCGTAAGGCCGCCAGTGTCAATCAGGATGTGATCGTATTTGCCGGGGTCAAGTTCATGGCCGAAACCGCCAAGGTCCTGGCTCCAGACAAAACGGTACTTCTCCCTCGACTGGATGCGGGCTGCCCCATGGCGGACATGATTACGGTGGAGGATCTCAGGCAGCTGAAGCAGGACCACCCCAAGGCTGCGGTGGTCACCTATGTCAATTCGAGTGTCGAGATCAAGGCGGAAAGCGATGTGTGTTGCACATCGGCGAATGCGGTTCGAGTGGTGGAGAACGTGAAGGCCAGGGATATCATTTTTATCCCTGATCGCAACCTGGGACGCTTTGTTCAATCCCGGGTGCCCGAGAAAAGGATCATCCTTTTCGAAGGGTACTGTTATGTGCACAATCGCATCAAAAGAGAAGAAATCGATGTGATGAAGGAGAGGTATCCTGACGCGGAAATCATCGTCCATCCCGAGGTTCGACCTGAAGTTGCCGACATGGCCGATGCGGTTCTGTCGACCAGTCAGATGCTCCACCACGTGGCCCGGTCGCGGAAAAAGCGCTTTGTGGTGGCCACGGAGCAGGGATTGCTGGAGAGGATGAAACGGGAATATCCGGGCAAGGAGTTCTTCCCGGCATTCAGGGCGAAGATTTGCTCCAACATGAAACGGACCGGGTTGCAGGATATCGAACGATCTCTGGAGTTGAATCAGTACGAGATCGTCATCGATGCAGACATATCCCGCCAGGCGTTCCGCTCCCTGGAAAAGATGCTTGAATACGTTTGAGATGTTCAAAGGAGAGCCGATTGACAACCCGCGGGGAATTATCTAAAATAAACGGTTGTCTGCATGGTTGATCGGTGGATCCAATGACATGTCGTGTGGTCATTCTGGATCAATCAGCTGGTACCGTGAAATAGGAGAAAAACCATGGATTTAAGAGAAAAAGTCGTTTCGGTCATAGAAAAAGTCCGGCCCGCCCTTGAGGCGGATGGCGGCGGCATCGAACTCGTCGATGTTCTCGAAGAGGAAAAGGTGGTGCTGGTGAATTTAACGGGTTCATGTCACGGCTGCCCCATGAGTACGATGACCATCAAGGGGTATGTGGAGCGGCTCATGGTCGAGGAGATCCCAGAAATCAAGGAAGTCCGACTGGCCGGATAGAGACTGAACCGTCGCTTGAAATTGGACGCCAGACGCTGATGCGGGGCGGCGATGCCGCCCGGGCGCTGGTACTGATGTTTCCTTTCGCCTAAGGGGAGGGCGACGGGGGACCGACGATTCCGGAGGGTGAGGTCATTCTAAAGGGAGAGGACCATGCAAAAATGGTGGGTTTGGGGGATGTTGCTTCTGTTGATGGGCGTCTGGACTGGGCAGGCTCGGTCACGCGTCCTGCGTGTTGGAATCCCGACCTTCCCGGCTTCGCTCAATCCGGTGTATGCCACGGACGAGACGTCGCAGTGTGTCATGAACAGAATATATGACTCTCTGTTCATTGCCGACGGTGCGGGACGGATTCGGAAAGCTGTCATCAAGCGGTACGATGTGTCGTCTGATCGGAAACGGATCCGTCTCGAGTTGTGTCCCGGGATCCGTTTCTCAACCGGCAGTGATCTCAGTGCTTCCGACGTGGCCAAGACGTTGGGGCTGCTGCAGAATCCCAGTTTTGGCTACCCTTATGCGTCCACGCTGGACTACATCTGCGGGATACGCATCCTGGGCAGCCGATCTTTGATCCTGGAGGTTCGTTCCCTCCGGGCCAACTGGAAAAACAGCATGCAGTTCAAAATTCTCGATGATACCGAAATCTCCGGAATTGAAGCCGCTGATTTCCGATCGGCTCGACCTTCAGGAAGCGGATTTTACCGTTTGGGCAGAGTACAGGAGCCAGCCGTGCTGGAACTTGTGGCCAACCGCTGGCGCCATCCGACCCGTGGCATGGCGGAGTGTATCGAGATGCAGGTTATCCCATTTACACACCTGGTTCCTTTGAAGCTGATCAGGGAGGAAGTCGATCTCTGTGAGTTGCAGCCCGAGCATATCGATGCCTACCGGCGAAACAAACGCTGGCGAGAGCGATTTGACGTTCTGAAGTACCGAAAATTCGGTTATACATACCTGGTTTTCAATCTCAGATCGGATCGGGTGACAGATGTGGTCCGTAAGCTTGTATACAACGTCACGGTGGGCGGGGATTTCGTTTCACAGTTTCTGCGCGGCCGTGGGGAGCCGGTATTCACGCCATTTCTGCTTCTCAACGAGGAGATCGAGCCTGTACCGTTTCCTGAGGTCGTCCCGAAGCAACGGGTCCGGTTGCGTGTGGTAACGAACTCGGAAAGCAAGCTTCGGAGAGAGTTCGTATTGTTCCTGAGGGAAGTCCTTCGTGACAAGAGAATCGATTTGCAGCCTCGATTCTTGGAGTATCGATCGTTTTTGCAGGCGTTGAAAACCGGAGGATTTGACATGGCTCTGTCTGGATTTCTGCTGGACATGGACTATGACCTGATCGATGTCTTGTCCGAAGAGGGCCATTTCAACTACGCGGGCTACAGGAGTCAGGCCATCGATCGACTTCTCCTGTCGGGGCTCTCGGAGTTGAACCCGCGAAAAAGGCGGGAGATATACCGCCAGGCGCACCGCTGCTGGTATGGAGATTTGCCCCTGATTCCCCTTTTTAATCTGTACTATTACGTGGGAGCAAGGCGATCCCTCACTCTTTCCTTGAGAGAAAATCAATGGGTCGGCGCCTCGGGCGACTTTCTTCAGAGTCTGTTCGGACAATAATGCCCGGACCGAAAGGTAGTTGAAATATTTTGTGTAAACGCAATTTTTAATAATAATATTTGATTATTTTGCCGATTTATCCACAAAACGTAAACAAATGCTTGCACAATATGCAAAAATCATTTGACATACTTGCTTTTCTGTGTCATGCTCGCGGTGGAGGTGCACATGGAAAAAAACGAGGTGCTGGGTCGACTCAAACAGGAAGATGTCAAATACCTTCGCCTTCAGTTTACGGACATCATGGGAATCAACAAGAACGTGGAGGTGCCGCCGTCACAGTTTGAAAAGGCCCTGGACGGCAAAATCCTGTTCGATGGCTCCTCCATCGAGGGCTTCGTCCGGATTGAGGAATCCGATATGCTCCTTCGCCCGGATCTGGACACCCTGGTCGTCTATCCTTGGAACGAGAAGAACAACCGTGTGGCCCGGTTGATCTGCGACATTCACAATCCGGATGACACCCCTTTCAAGGGTTGCCCGAGGGGGGTGTTGAAGCGGACGGTTCGAGAGGCGGCCAAGATGGGGTATGTTATGAACGCAGGACTGGAAGCGGAGTTTTTCTTGTTTGAAAGGGACCAAACCGGGAACATCACCACCACGACCCACGATGCAGGGGGGTACTTCGATCTGACACCGGTAGACAAGGGCGAGGAGGCCAGGCAGGCGATGGTGGATGCCCTGGGGCGGCTCGGATTCGAGGTTGAAACCGCCCATCATGAGGTGGCCCCGGGTCAGCATGAAATTGATTTCAAATACGCCGACGCCCTGACGACGGCGGACAACATCGCGACCTTTCGCTTTGTGGTCAGAAAGGTGGCCAGTCAGTTCAATCTCCATGCCACGTTCATGCCCAAACCGATATTCGGTATCAACGGCAGCGGCATGCACACCCACCAGAGTTTGTTTTCGAACGGGGAGAACGCCTTTTATGGTCCTGAAAGCGAGACCCAGCTCAGCGACGTCGCCCTGCAATACATAGCTGGGATTCTTCGGCACGCCAAAGGGATCACGGCCATCACCAATCCACTGGTCAATTCCTACAAGCGTCTGGTCCCTGGGTATGAAGCCCCGACCCAGATCAGCTGGTCGATGAAGAATCGCTCGCCGCTCGTGAGGGTGCCGGCCAAGCGTGGCATCGGAACCCGCATCGAGCTCCGATCTCCCGATCCTTCGGCCAATCCATACCTGGCCTTGTCTGTGATGCTGGCCGCGGGCCTGAATGGGATCAGACACCGGTGGCTGCCTCCTGATCCTGTGAATAAGAACCTTTATACCATGTCAAAGCGGGAGAAGGCCAGATTGAAGATAGGGGGCCTGCCGGGCAGCCTGATGGAGGCCCTCCATGTCATGGAGAAAGATCCGATCGTGAGAGATACGCTTGGAGAGCATATCTACAAGTACTTTCTGGATGCCAAACGGAAAGAGTGGGAGCTATACATCCAGCAGGTTCATGCCTGGGAACAAGAACGCTATCTGTCGTTATACTGAACCTCGACGCAGCGGCCTTCGTGAATGGCCCGCCGGCCCCATTGAATACCTTTTCCATTCCCGCTATAATACATGGTGGTGCAACATTGGACAGTCATAACGAGATCGACAAGTCATTGAACGCCTTTGAGAAGGTCCTGTTGAAATTGCCGGGTTTCGCCGGGTACATGCGCCGGGAACTCAGGAGAGACGCCGATAAGCTCCAGAGACTTCATCTGGTGACGAGGTTGAGGAAGATTTTCGCCGGGGTTCAATCCGTCTTACGAGAAGTCACCCGAGAGAAAGGACTGGAACGGATCACTGAATTCGACACGCTGCTACGGGCCATGTCCAGGTTGATCAACGAACTCGAGTATGCGGATCGCGGCTACTCGGGTTTCTTTGACCTGGTTAAAGTCGGCGAGGAGAAACTGGACGCCATCTACCGGGTGGATGCGGACCTCTTGGAGCGGATGGAAGCGATGAACCGTTCGCTCCAGGAATTGGAGGGCAGCCCAGGCGATGGTGAGCCTCTCCATAAGCTGCGGGCGGACACCGAAGCGCTCGCCAAGGGACTTGAGATGCGCCGACACATCTTGCGTTCCCTAGGGGATGGGACGACGTAACAGGATACGGACGGTGAACCGATCACGAGGTGATGCGAATGAAGCTTGAGATTCTTCAATACTTCGATTCCACAGGGAAAGAGATGTCCCATCGTATTCCCGAGGACGGTTCCAGCGATATCAAGCTGGGCGCCCAGCTCATCGTGCAGGAGAACCAGGCGGCGGTATTCTTCCGGGACGGCAAGGCGCTGGATACCTTGACGGCGGGACGGCATGTGCTTTCCACCATGAACATCCCGTTGCTCACCCGGATGCTTTCCCTTCCCTACGGTTTCAAATCGCCGTTTCAGGCCCAAGTCTATTTCGTCAATCTGAAAACCTTTCTCGACCTCAAGTGGGGGACCATGGATCCGGTGGGTTTCCGAGACGATACCTTGGGATTCGTGCGTCTCCGTGCCTTCGGGGTGTTCACGATCAAGGTCATCGATCCGGCCCTGTTCGTGGCGGAGGTCACCGGAACGAAAGCCGTGTTTACCACCGACGATATCGAAGATTTTCTGCGCGAACTGCTGGTGGGACGGCTCAACGATTTCCTGGGTGAACAGATCGGAACCATCTTCGACCTGCCGAAATACTACGACGAGCTGGCCGTGGGACTGCTTTCCAGGATCAACGACGATACCGGGAAATTCGGTCTCGAGATCGGTGATTTCATCATCAATGCCATTACCCCGCCCGAGGAAGTCCAGAAGATGATCGATGAGAAGGCAGGAATGCAGGCCATTGGTGACATCAACAAATTTTTGCAGTTCAAGGCGGCCAAAGCGATGGAGAAGGCGGCTGAGTCGGGCGGTGACACGTCCTCGGGCATGGGAATGGGTTTGGGGGCCGGGTTCGGAGTCATGATGCCCGGAATGATCAAGAACGCCATGAATGGAACACGGCAAGCGGGAGGCGATGACTCCAGGGAGGGTACTTTGGTGTGCTCCGGTTGCGGTGCCAGGATCGACGTCGGCGCTAAGTTTTGCCCGCAATGCGGTGTGGCGCAATCCATCAGCCACTGTTCGAAGTGTGGCAAACCGGTTCCCAGGGATGCCAAATTCTGTCCGGAATGCGGCAGCCCCATGAATTAAATCATGAAGATCGCCTGTCCCCAGTGTGGCGCGGAATTTGGGCTGACGGAACCGCGTCTGTACGTGGTATGCACATTCTGTCAGAATTACCTGTTTCTCGACCTGGACAAGATCACGGCAGTCTATTCGTTCACGCCGACGGTCGAACCCCAACAGGTATCGCAATACCTCAAGCGTGATTTCGCGAAACTGGGATTTGCGCAGGAAATCCGGGTGGTACAGATCTTACCCGTTCTCTTCCCATTCTGGAAGATTGAGGGTCGGACGCGCTGGACGCATGCCAGCGCCGAATTTCCGGGTCAGAGCATCCTGCCGGTGACCTCATCTCCCGTGTTCTTCGATTCCCAGGACATCGATTTCCGAATCCGGGTTTACGATGTGGATTTGCAGCCGCCAGGGAGCTCCGGTCGTGTCCTTTACTATTGTCCGTTTTTTCAGGTGGAGGTTGAATTTCGCGGGCACAGGTACACATTCTTCGTCAGCGGTCTTTCAGGTGAGGTGTTTGGAGAACCGATTCCCTATATGTCCGGTGATTCCACGGGCCATCTCTTTCCATTGTTTGTTTTCATATTTGTGACCTTTTTTGTGATCAACACTTTCTTCGATCATCTGTGGATCTCCATCGCCTGTAACGGTGCCGCGTTTTATCTCTTTTACCAATTGGCTTACGGATTGATCCAGAAGGAGGGGATCAAGCCCTGAAACCGGAGCTTTTAAGCTGTAAAAATTGCGGGGCCCCGCTTAAGTTGATGGTGGGTCAATACATCGTGACCTGTCGGCACTGCCGCGCGAATTTTTATGTTCCGCAGAGCTTCCCCCCTGCCGTGGTACTGGATCCGGAGGTCACGGAGGAGAAGGCGAAAGGCCGTGTGATCGATGGCCTGCGCCACAAGGAGATCGCGAAGGGTTTTTTGAAAAAATCCTTTTTCGAGAAGGCCACACTTTATTTCATCCCGATTTTCGAGGTCCGGGGAATCAAGACGGGTTGGACACCCCCGGATCCAGACAGCCTGAGCGAGTTTAATTTCCAATCCTTCGATTATCTCGAGAAGGCCAATGACATCCATGCACTAAAACTGGGGTTTTTGGATTACGCGTTGGTCGAAGAATCACTGCTCCAGGCGAGACAGGTTCCGTTCGACCCCGTTCTTATGAGACAGAAGGGGGTGATTCTGCCGGCTGACAAAGTACCCGATGTCATGAAACGTGAACAGGCCCAGTCCAACATGGATGTGGTCGAACGATACCATCGAATTATCTATTTCCCGGTCTGGGAAATTGCGTACACCTACCGTGGGATCCTCTTTCGTAGCTATGTGTCCGCGGTGGCGGGAGAGATCCTGAAGCTCCACGGGTTACGCAGCCACCAGACGAAGTTGCTGCTGGCCATCGGTGGTCTTTTTTCCTTGGGAGCGCTTCTGCCAAGGGTGCTGAAAATGATATTTATCATGAATCAAACACCGGCGGTTGGTTTTTCGCTGTTTTTTTTCGTCATCGGTTTCCCGATTCTACTGTTCATCACCTTTCTGCTGCTCCCCTATTTCTGGCGTCTGTTCGCATTCCGCGAGGAGGTTGTGATCACCGGTCAGATGGTGGATCGGTTCTCCATCAACTACACGGAGAACAAATGGATTCGCTGGAGCCGTGGGGTGGGTGAGAAGGTTACACGTTTCTTCGAGGGGCCACGGGAGAATCCCGTGTCGGTTCAGGAACCACCCAGACGATGATCTCCCTGAGGTGTCCACGCTGCCAGCAATCCCTGGTGGGAGAAAACAACAGCAGGGTGTTTTTCTGTCCCAGCTGTTCCCTCGGATACGATGTGGAACCGGGATTCCAGGGTAAATACGAGGTGCGCACCATCGAAGCCCGGAAAAAAAAATCACTTCCACAGGTGTATTTCCCTTTCTGGGAGATCGGCAGTGAATACCACCTAAGTTCCCATGCAACGGGATTGGGTCCGGTCCGGCACCGCCTGTTCTATGTGGCGGCGTTTTTCATTAAAAACATCAGTTATTTCGGGGATATCGGGTACTATCTCACCTTGAATCGGGTCGACCTACAAACCGGCACGTATCGAGGGTTCCCCATTCATCCGGCCGACAGAAGTCTGAAGTTTGCCCTGGCCTATCCGAAAATCTATCTTACCCATTCTGAAAGCCGAACATCGAAGGGCGGCGATTCCCTGGAGATTCAAATCGATCACAAGACATTCGCCCTCCTGTTGATCCCTTTTTATCGCTCGAATCATG
>Ga0180434_10006769_pt1 | contig 13094 bp, 19 predicted proteins | sample SS_ome_7_FD_132453 | JGI IMG/M metagenome (GOLD analysis project Ga0180434, IMG submission 132453) | Hypersaline lake sediment archaeal communities from the Salton Sea, California, USA - SS_1_D_2 metaG | ecosystem: Environmental > Aquatic > Non-marine Saline and Alkaline > Hypersaline >... | reverse complement strand
ATAACAATGGGGTTTCTGTAGAAGAAAAAGTTTACACCAACTTTGTGGTGTTTTATCCGCACGTATGGAGCCTCAAAGTGGTAGTTGAACCAGTGACTTTTCTTGTGTGGCTTATGCTTGATCTCTGTGTTAGGGATCACAACAACGAAGTAACCTTTTCTCTGCGCTCTGAGGTAGAAATCAAAGTCCTCTCCGTTGTATCTGATGTTTTCATCAAAACCTCCAATGTCATTAAACGCGTTTTGGGGAAGGATCATAACCCTGCTCGTTGGGTGGTTCCCTCCCTGAGACATGTAGATGTATTTCTCCCGCCACCGTGGAGGAAGACAGCCTATAAGATTCCATAACTCCTCAGATAGCTCTACATCGTCATCCACAAAGACAAGTGGGCTGTGTTTAGCCTCTCTAGCTAGCGCGTTTCTTGCCACGGAGAGACCGTCTTCACTGTTTGTCCTGATCTCTTTAACGTGTTTTTCACAGTCGTTAAGCCGCAGAGTAGCAACATCCAGCTTATTGGTTGCGATTAGAAGGCTCATGGTAGGGATGCCACCTCATCAGCCGTCGCAAGCTCAAATTTCTGTAGGATCTCGCACCAATCTGGTCTCTTTGCGTTACAGGCTCTACAAGCAGGATGCCTTATCCTCTGACGGTTTCTCAAGTGCCACGCTTCAAGCATGTCCTGACCAGACCCATCCGCCTTGACGTACCCAAGGAAGAAAGGGGAGTCCTCGTAGTCTGGTGGCGCATCTGTGCAGTGGAGGATTAGACCATCCCATTGAACCGCGTAAGCCATCCCCTGACATGTGCGGTTAGCCCTCATCACCTGACGCTCTCGATAGCCGCTTGGATAAATGAAGACGGGTCTTGACTCCATCCACGCCTCAAGAGAGGTGGATACGTTACGCCACTTCGGGGAAGGGAGAGCGACTGTGCTGTTTAGCTGGATGTCAGGCATCTCATGGAGCGGAAATATCTTGACCTTGAGACCCAACTCCCCGTTGAAGTGTGAGATGTAGTCTTCGATCTCGTGTTCGTTGTACTTGTTGACCATGAAGTGCATCTCCACGGTCTGAGTAGGGTATTTATTCTCAAGGACATAATGGATCGTTCTCAGAGCCTCCCCGAATTTGGGACATCCCTGAGTTTTCATGTAGACCTCATCTGTTATGGCGGATACGCTGAACCTAAGTTGCGTGATGTTTGGGTGAACCAGCCAATCGCGGTTCGCGTAGACGTTGGCGCTTGTATCTATGACCACCTTCATACCTTTTTCTTGGCTGTAGTTACAGATCCAAGGTAAACGGTCATCTATGATTGGATCCCCATTGACATAAGGGCATATATTCTCTGCACCGAGATCCCTGTATTGGCTCCAATAATCGATGATGTACCTGATAAGCTCCGTGGGCATTCTACCGCGGGGGATATTAAACGCGCCACCCGCCTTCACGTTACAGAATATGCAACCTGCATAAACGTGTTCTAGCTCCCCTTTCTCGTTCTTCCTGTGAGTTGAGCTACAGTAGTTATGGGTATCAATCTGAATATCCTGAGGGCACATCACCCACGAAGGCGCTCCCCGCCTATCGTCACGGCGATCATAAAGCCTTTGATAGAGTCTTCGTTTCAGCTTCCATAGCGTCTCGTGCCTATCTACGAAAGCCTTTGCTTTTGCTTTCACAGCTAGACCCATTCTTCCAAGACCTCTTTCGCCTTCTCACTATCACCCTCAGCCAAATACATTAAGGCTTGCGCGATACTACGGTTCCACGGGTTTGCCTTCATGTCTAGTTTAGCTAGCTCATAGCGTGGTCTGTTTGGTTTTCTCTCATAGTGATACTGAGACATGATGAGAAGCACAGGGACTCCCAGACCAACAGCGAACAGTACGAAGTGGTTAAGGGAGGGGATGTATCTCACCCAGAAATAGGGTTCGATCCACTTTTCGTAGATTATCCCCAAGAAGGCTGGCATTGAAAACCAGAAGGCGACGTAATACTGGTACGCCACCCTGATTCGGTTAAAGCGCTCCCAAAACGTCGGCTTTTCAGGGGGTTCCATGTTAATTGATCTTCTCCACAGATCTCAGTTTAACGCGGATCCCATATCTAACTCCCGAGTTTTCCCATTTAACCCTGTAAGTTGAGTTGGGGTCAAAAGTGTAGTTACCTATAAAGATCCGTTTACCCGTCCCGTTTGTCAGGACAATGGTTTCAGTATAGAGTCCATTATACCCCACATCAGAGTAAAAAACATCTATTTCCTCCACCACGGTGGGAGGGAACACTTGGTAATAAGCAACCATGCTAAACAAGGCTGTTATCAAGAAAAAAGACATGCTCACAACCTCCCACTCTCTTTGTCTCTCCGTCAGTTTTCCCTTGGTCATCCTCAGCCTCAGGAAGATTCCCGCAATAAAGACTACGCCGAGAATCACGCCATAGTTGAAAGGTAGGGTAATTGTCATCACTCGTAAAGGCGCGTAGGTTTATTTAAGCGCTACGGTGTAACATTGACCTTATTCTCCCCGCCGTTTCTTCGAGCGCGAAGTCCCTCATGTGATGGCGATAATAACTAGAGAAGCAACCAGCGCCCTTTGTTAGCCTGAGTATGAAGTGGGTTAAAAACATCACAGCCGCACCGAGAAGATAGGGCTTATCGTTCAAAGCCGCCATCGAGGAAACCATTGTATGCCATAGGGGAAAGCCCAAGAGGAAACGCGTCACCCCAGAATAATACCAGCCTGAGGGAGTTTCCCGTCTACTAGACCGCATCTCCATATAGGGAACGGGTTTTATCTCCGCCTTAAACCCCCGCATACCACACTTGATGAGAGCGTGGGTGTCGAACCCTATAACGTAATCCATGCCGCCTATGGCGTCCCAACAGGTCTTTCGGTACAGCTTAGCCCCGTCAAGGGGTCTTCCCCTCAAGTTGTTACGAAGCGGTAGGGATCCAGAGACTATCCCTAGAGAGGGATCCTCCATCATGTAGCCTACCATCTTCTCAGCGTAGTCAGGAGGAATTGCTGAGTCAGCGTCCAGTTTTAGGAGATAGCTCCACCTTGGTGCGTATTTTACCGCTAAACCATAACCACGGTTCACCGCTTTACAGATGTTATATCCCTTGAAGGCTTCCCGCTCATCATCAAGCCTGAAATACTTTACGCCTCTATCCTCATAGCCTTTCACGATCTCGGGGGTACGGTCTGTTGACCCGTCGTCAACAATGATAAAGGCGGCTGGTGGCTTGGTTTGAGACAGAACGCTCTCAATCGCCTTCCCAATGTGGACTTCCTCGTTTCGAGCTACGGTTAAGACGACGTATTCCGTTGTGATCACCCAGAGTCTAGCTCTTTATATGAGTCCAATATCCATGGGTTATAATGCCCAATCCTGCGCTCAACACAGTGATATTGTAGCTCATATCTATGACCCCCTTTAAGCTGTTGGACAAGATCTGTATCCTCAAAGAGTAAGATCTTGTCTCCCGTTAACTTATCCTTGTATGCAACCTGAATAACCGTATCTATGCCGTCGGCTGGATTTGTGTCATAGGGGCTTGGAACCGAGTCTATGTACCATACGGTTATTGTTTTTTTTCGGTGTTTCGGTAGCTCAGCAAACGACAGATAGCCCAGACCCATAAATATGCTTAGAATAATGACGAGACCGAGAAAGGGGTTTTTACCTGTTGATGGCTTAACCGCCATATATGAGATGAAGGCTTTAAAATATAAAAAAATAGTGGCTAGATAAACTCAGGTTTATGGGGTGTTTCTTCCTTGACGTAGGCGGCTACGCCACCAACGTTTTCTCCCATGTAATCGGTTCTTGACCCGTCATCCTGCTCAAAGGTGAGGCGTCTCTTTCCACGGAAGTCTTTGAGTACCCTATTTAGCTTGTTAGCGCTACCCTTGGGCGCTTCAAAGCGCATCGCCCCGAGATTCACTGACCCCATCTCTGGGTTCATGTCTCGTTTCTTCATTTCCTTCCGCGTCCAATAGATCTCGTGCCCCACCACCATGATGATTCCGTCTTTGTTAGCGTAGATAACCGCTTTATCGCTTTCACGCTTAGCATCAGGTCTTGTCGCCACCTTCTCGAAGCCGTGCTTTTTCTTGAAGGCTTGCCACTTTGTTTTAGATGAGACGTTGGTTAGATCGAAACCTGTGACGGATCCCTCAGGGTAAAATAGCCTTGGAGGACTCCAATAGCCTTTATCGTTCTTCTCGAACCAGACTTTTCCCTTGAGCATATCCATGGCTTTCTTAGGCGGAGACTTTAGCTCGTCCTCTGCGCCTTTCTTCATGACGCGGGGCTTAGGATCAGACTTAAACTCTTTCACCCTCTCGGTGAAGCCATCTACGATCTTGACCTGCTTGTTTTCCTTCTCCACCACCTTCTTTGCTAGTTTGAAGGCTTCCTGAGGATTAGTTGCGCGTACAAATCGCTCAAAGCTGAACCCTGTTCGATGGTCAACCATGATTACCTTGTATTCGCCTGCTCCCGTCTTGCCCTCTTCTCGGAGCTTCTGCTCAAAGGCTTTACCCAAGGGGTTATCGACGTAGATCACATCAGTCCAGTTATGAGCCGCTTGCCACGCGGGAGTAACAACGACATAGACCATCTTAGGATCTATATGGTCGTCAATCCACCACGCCCAGCGAGACTTAGTTACACCCTCACGGGTCTCCATCTCACCAGCCCATTGAGAGCGGGAGTCACGCCTCTCCTTGCCTTTCCGTGAAGCCGCCTTACGTCGAGCCTTCAAGCGTTTCTCGTGGGAAGCGAGTCTCGGTCTAACGTTGCGGCTTTTTCCCCCACCTCGTTGGCTGGGAGAAGTCTTGCCGCTTCCCCGCATATAGCCCTCTCTTCTAGTAGAAGCGTGGTATCTTTTATCCTCAGGTTTTACCTTATGAGGAACAGGCGGTTTACGAGATTTTTTACCCATTTATCTTCCCACCGTTGTCCATGCGGATCCACCCCACGACTGTGCCTTGACTCCGCCGATTATGGCGTCTATCTCGTAAGTCCCAGACGCCCATACAGCGGGCGAGAAGTCAAAGCTGACATCCCCATATCCGCCTGCGTTCACGACGGTGTTCGTCATGGGGATAGACATGCTATGCTCGTGATCATAGGCTACTAGCTGACAGTTTCCAGTATAGGAGCTATAGACCTTGATCACCTTCACAGGAGCCAAGCTCTTACTTACGTGACCATCCATCACTACGAGGATCCCCTGAACCGTGAGAGGCGCTACGTTGCTCTTCACGGATCCGCTGTCTACCTCAGCCCAAAACTCCCAATATCCCGCGGTGTTTATTTGTTGAGTGTGAGTGAATTTACCGTCTTCCCCCAGCCAACCCGAGATGTGAACCGTCTCACCTGATCCCTTATGTTTCGCGTATAGCTCTACGTTGTAGTTGTACCCGTTGCTGATACATTGACCATAGATTATTCCTTTCATGTTCATTGGGTTTGGAGAAAGCACAATAGTTAGGCTGGTCGGTTTCTTATAGTTGTCAGGGATTATAGGCGGTATGTTGTCGTTGGGGGGCTGATCCTCCGCGGGGGGAGCGCCTGAGTCGTCGTCTCCCCCAAGGGAGGGGATCTCAAGGTTGATGTTGATGTCAGGCAACTTGAACAGGGATCCCCCGTCCCCCGTCTTCAAGGCGCTTTTCTGGTAGTAGAGAAGCATCCCTGCTCCCGCCACCAACACAATGAGAGCGACAACCATCGGGTCTACGGATGCTTTGCGACGCATCGTTAATCTAAGGGAGATGAAGCCATCAAAAGTATAAGAGGTTATCGGCTATCAGCGGTAATCGTTCAGGTCTATGTTCATTTTTCTATTGAACACAGCATCGTTGTAGACTAGCTTGATGAAGTACAGAACAGCCGCACGGTTGCCTAGATCCCCAACGTTGATGTCCTCTGTTGAGCCGTAAACGTTTCTATACATGTTGACGTAGATCTCACGTAGCTCCTCCTCCGATTTGTCATCAAAAACATGCTCATCAAAAGGCATGGGCGCGTTTGGGAAGTATCGCGCCCCCTCCCCTGATCCTCGCGGATAACCCGCGGCGCGAACACCGTTTGAATATCGCGGATCTGTAGGATTGACCCTGTGTGGGCGCGGCGGCTTGCGTCTTCTGCTCATAGATGAGATGAAGGCAACAAAACTATATGAGATTATCGGTTATTGTTGGATGAGGTTCCTATAGTGCTCGTATGCCTTGGTTTTATTCCAGTTATTACGCGCGACCTCCTCCCTAGTGCTGAGATCAAGCACCCTTGTCTCGTAGAGATATTTAGGGCTACCAGAGGGGACGCCCTCTCTGTAAAGACGGGGTGTTCTTAGTAACTCCACGACCACACCCTGATCCTCTAGGAAGTTATATTCAAGGAGATCCACCTTCTGGTCACCATAGGTTTCTCTGATCTCCCTCATGAGCTTGGCTCTGTTTTCGGCTTTTGTATATGTCTTTCCCCTGACAGAATCCGCGCCTTCAATCTCCTTGCGTTTAACCAGAACCATCGTCTTGGCTAAGCCCTCCCCGTTCCAAAATTTGATGTCTCCGCCACCCATCACCTTGGGGTTTCTCATCAAGACTACACCCGTAGGGTAGATCCCTGTGATAGTCCAGCCTTTACTCAGGAATATCCCTCGATCAGTTGGTTCCCAGAAAGCAACTTGGTCTCCCTCTTGGAAGTCGCGCATAGTCTGAGCGGGGTAGTAGACCGCGGGATCATAATAGCTTGAAAGCTCATGACCCTCAAATTCTTCCCGATGACCGCGTTTATACGTATGAACGTGATATCGAGGGTGTTTGGGGTACACTTTATGTGGTTTTGGGGGTTTTCTAGGCATCTTCAATCACGTTTTTCTTGCATAGACTCGGAAGAAAACTCGATCTCCGTGTTTTTTCAGGTGATACGGTTCACATCGAACATAGTAGCCCTCTCTCCATAGCTCATCTGATCGATCAACTGCGCTACTAGCATAAGCTACGTCTGAATCCAGTGAGTATGCACCGTCTCCAAAGACCCGTTTTTCTCCCATGGTTGGTCTCGTGGCGAGCACGGGGGGGTGTAAGGTTCCAGAGCTAGGTCTCCGTCGATCACAAAGCCACTTTACGTCAGAAACGTTGACCCAGAATCTCCATTTTCCATCACCTATTGGAACGAAAGAGTGTTGAACACGGGTTAGCTTTCCTCGCCCATATTTCTCTCGGAGTTTAAGCGCTGAGCTTTCGTGAAGGTTATCGTAAGCAATCCTTTCCCCCATAGATCTGAGCCTACGTTCAACTTCAGCAACCTCACTATCACTTTGCGGGATCTTAGAAAGGGGTTTAGAAGGGATCATGTGACCCGAGCCACGGGGATACCGATCAACGTGATAACGGGGATCCTTCGTATGGACTGTATGCGGTCTCGGTGGCTTTCTTTTAGGCATCTTCACGGTCTCCTGTACTTGAGCTTTCTACGGGGATAGTTTGGGTTCATGTAGAGAACCTCGTTCCCGTTTCTCACGTAGCCCCTGACATACTCTCCGTTACTCAGGACGGCTATCTTAGGGTAACCCTCTTCCTTGGCGAGCTTATCTAGCTGACACTGGTTTCCTTTGAAACTGGTTCGCTTGTAGGAGCCGTTAATCTGGTAACTTTCTCCCTGACCAGCCCTATATTGGTATCCCAAAGACAACCCCCGTTCTCTCATCCACCTGTTAAAACCTTTTTTAGTCCTGAACGCGGAGTGAGATAGCGCCCCGTCTTTAATGAGGTACTTGTAGGGCGTCTTCATCTGCTCCTGTTGCTCGGGAGTCAAAACCGCGACATGAAGCTCGTCGTACTCCTCGGTTCTCATTGGCTTTAGCTTGAGATTCGAGAGAACGTGTTTTCGCTTTTCAGCGTCCCGTTTTAGATCCGCCTTCATGTACTCTGTGAAGTCGTCTCGCCCCAAGGCGTCTCGCAGAATCTCGTCAACACGTTTTATCAGAGTGGCGTGCTTAAGCGCGTCTTTCGTTGAGATGTAGTCGTTTTCCACTAGCTGACCATAGGTGTACGCTTCCTGAGGCGTCATATCCCCTGCGCCTCGCGGATACCCTGTAGCTCTTATGCGGGTTGAATAGCGGGGATCCGACGGGTTGACCCTGTGGGGACGCGGTGGCTTACGCTTCTTTTTACCCATCACTCATTCAACCCATGACGCTCCATGGCTCTCCGCCTAGCTCCCTCATCAGAAAATAGTCGCCTTATGGACGCGGGGGTTTCTCTCCTGTAGACCATGTACCACTGTTGACCCTTGAAAGGCGGATTAGTGCCTGTGACCTTTCTCACAAGAGCCTTCCTCCCCTTGGCTCTTTCATGCTCCGCCATCCTTTCAGCTACCTCCCTGTTCATGTAGCCGTAGCTTGAGCTAGCCCATGTGTAGACGTTTCCCCTGTAAATTATCTTATCTGGTGACTGAACCGACTTCTGTAGCCTCTTGTTGGTTCTTCCCCGCGTGTACCAATCCCAAGCGTCCCTCCATGAATCGAAAACGACGTTGGAGCGTTCAACCCACCTAGCAAATTTCTCCCGCTCAGCATCGATCTCGCTGTAATTTCTTTTACGAGTGAGATTAGCGATGGTTCCTGCGCTTAGCTGTCGAATTCCCTGAATAACCTTGGCGTTAGGATGATTACCAACGCTCCCCCCTGAACCATCATAACGAGGCGCACCACCACAAGATCCTCTAGGGTACTGATTAACGTTGTATCTAGGATCCTTCGTATGGACGGTGTGTGGTTTCGGTGGCTTTCGCTTACCTTTCACCATGACCTTTCTATTGAGATGAAGCCATCAAAAGTATAAGAGGTTTGTGGAACGCAGATAACGACTATCTGCTCTTACCTCTAGCTTTCTTCTCTCTCGCGTACTTGGAGCTAAGACTCTTCTGTAGGTTACGGTACATCTTAGAGACCTGAGCCATCTCACGCCGCTCCCGCTCAGAGTAGTTTCTGTTTTTCGCACCCACGCCTGCGATGTTGGCGGCGCGGTTAGCAACCTGTATGAGCCGCACCTTTTTCTTCATCTGTTTAGCGCCGTCATACTCATCCTCAAGACGCCGTATAGAGATCTTAGCCTCTTCCAGAGTGTCGATGCGAACCATCTGAGAATACTTATCGTATTTGGACTCAAAGAAGATGGATTTACCTCGTCTATAGCCGTCGATGTTGTAACGCGGGTCTTTAGTAGTTACCCTGTGTGGCTTTGGAGACCTGCGCCTGCGTTTATGCCCCTCTTCACCACTATTAGATTTCATCACCTAGATGAAGGCATCAAAAATATAAGAGGATTATGCTACCTCTTGGAGTCTGAATCCTGTAAGAACGTCCTTGGCTTCCGAGATGATCTCGGTAGCCATGAAGTCAGTAATCCCCAACACATCTCTGATAACGATTGGATCTGATCCTGCTAGATCATCCAAGTCAAGTATTCCCGCCTTCTGTAGTTTAGCCTCCTGCCGCATATTCAACAAAGAGAGGTGGTCTGAGATCGCTTCAAGGTCAACTTTTGGGTTCTCAGCCGCTTGAACAGCCCTATCTGTGTAAATGACCTCGGTTGTGCGCTCCTCTTTTGATGTAGCCTGCATGAATGTCACGCGGAGAAGCCCCCCAAGATACGCTACAAAGGCGCTGAACGTGCCTAAAAACTCGGGAAACCTGTATTGAGGGTTAATCCCCATAAGGGTAAGACCGCTGTTCAGTATGATCTCCACGGAGGGGAAGGATCGTAGACCCACCCCAATGAGGTAGCCTATGACCCCAAAATAGGTGGCTAGACCAAGCGGCTGTAAAACCCATTTAACAGGTTTAGCTAGCCACTTTATCCACCGCATCTGGATTTCCAACGCCTTTCTAAAATCCACCATTTTACTCGCCTTCCACTTCGGGTTCCTCTCTCTTAAGTTGCTCCTCTTGCTTCCTGCGGTACGCCGCTAGCCACCGCTCCTGCATTGAAGCCCCGCCGCGGGTTAGCTCGTATCCCGTGTTAGGGGCTAGCTCGTTTTTCCTTACGAGATCCTGTAGCTCAGAGTCTAATTCCAGCAAGGTGAGGCGCTTGTAGATATAGCCGCGCGAGATCCCGAGAGCGTCAGCCACGTCTTCCTGTTTGAAGTGCTGAGTTAGGCGATAGAAGTTTTCAGCCTCGTCCATGGGGTTCAATCTGACGTAGTATTTCCTCATATCTTCGAGAAGTTTACACGCCTCAGGATAGGAGATCTCTGGTAAATCGGAGGAGGAAGCCTTCAAGTCGGTTCACTTGAAACAGGGACGCGGCACATATAGCCTTTATGCTATACCGTAACGTTCATTCAGGTTGAATAGTATGCTGAGGGGGCGCGGATAGGATGGATGGACGCCCCCTCAGTCCAGCTTGATGGCTAGACCCATAAGCCATACTTATGCTCTAGCCTAAACTCTTTCACGAGGTAGTCAGCTAGCTCAGCCTTCATAGAGGGAGAGAGGTATAGCACGTCCATAACTCGGTAGGCTTTCGTCATGAAGTGCTGATAGACCTTATCTCGTGTCTTCTCGTCCTCGACTGTGCACTTGACCTTCTGCAACGCGAAATACTGACGCCAATAATTATTCTCGTATTCCCAATAGTTGTCGTACCTCATCTTGGATTTGGAGTCTTTGTATTTCTTCATATCAGCGTCTCCTAAAGGTGGGGTGCGAAGGGTAGTTTATCAGGGTAGTCTTCTGTGTTCTCCCACTCTTCCTTGATGGCTCCAAGAAGCCCCGTGCGGCTTCTTTTGGGGTGAGGCGCACAGCCCGTTGTCTCAAGGAACCATTTTCGGATCTGGGAGATGGATGCCGATCTATAGTACGACATGAAAATCCTTAAGTGAGCCGCTCTGGTCACGTCCACCGCCGATTGCTCCTGATCTTTTCTACCCCATATCAAGAGATAGCGATGCTTAAAGGACTCCCATCGCCATTGATGTAAAGAGACTCTCTTTCTGAGAAGAGTCTCACACGCGCCCTCATATCGTATGGCGTGTGTTGCGGCTAGCTTCATCCACGTCTTATCGTATTTTGGGTCTACGCCTGATCCTTCGTAGTTATCCTCCTCTCTCACGAGCTTGACGTATTTCTTGGTCGCCAATCTAGATCCTTCCTTGCTCCTCCAAGTAGATCTCCATTAAGACTTGGATTTCGTCAACGGTACTCGCGGTCTCCTGAGCGTTCCTTATCTCATCGAAGATTCTCTCCTTGGCGTCCTCGATGGCGTCCTCATAGGCTTCCTTAACCTCCTCCGCCTTCTCCTCGCCCACCTTGTTGGCTAGTCTAGTCCAGAATTGGTAGGGTTCCCTTCGTAACCGCGCTATGAAGTCATCTACATCCATAAGCTCAGGATCAAAGTCGTCGTCGTTAAGCAGATCCCGTAGCTTCTCTCTAACATAGCCCTCAACGTTGTATCTGAGATCCAAAATCTTCTCGTAGATCCCCTCTAAGCCCATAGCCTTGAATAGCTCCGCTTCAAAGCTCTCAGCTAGGTTAACACGCGTACTGCTAAGCTCGTCCTCGGTAACGTTCTTCACGCGGTTATCTAGCTGTTCCTGACTTGGAGTAGTTTTCCATAGATCTAGCTCATCGAGACGAGTCTCAAGAAACTCCATAAGGCGTAGGGGCGTCAAGGCGTTTAGCTCAACCCTTAACTCCCTCAGGAAGTCATAGGCATCGTAGTCGATCTCTCCTCTTTCGAGCAGACCCTCTAGCTTTGAGTTGTCCTGCTTGCTTAGGCGTCCCACAGGCTCAGGCGTGATCTCTCCGCTAGCTTGGAGTTTCTGAACCCACTCCCAATTCAACCCAAGATCTAAGACATCTGGGATATAGGTGTCACGTCTCTGTGTTGGCTCCTGTAGCGTCCTGTGGATGAGCACTCCATTGATGTCAAAGTCGTGGACTATGATGACAGGGAGACCCGTGCTGTAAGCCTCATAGAGCACCTCGCGCCCCGCCTCTGTGCTGAAACCCTGTGTTGAAACTAGGATCGCGTCTAGCTTGATGTCAAAGCGGTTTTCAACCATGGCTCTCCATAGACCCGCCTTCTCCACTGCTATGATCTTATTGCCACAGCCAAAGACGAGGCTTGTACCCGTCATTATCTGCTCTGTGTGCCTGTTAGCGTCCTCGTCAACAGACGCGTAGGATCCTCTAGGCTCCCTCACCATGCCCTCGATCCTGCCGTATTGTTTCTCGTACTTCGTAAGGAAGTCCTGCGTGAATGAGTTGTACTCCTTATAGAAGGGCTGGTCAGGGAAACTCGTCAGGTAGATCTCCCTCACCGCGTAGAACAGGTTACGCATAGTGAAAGCCTGAACGCCTGCGGAGACCCGCGCTACGGCTCGGGGCATTATCTCCTCGACAAGAAGCCCTATGTAGGGGCTTCGCCCATGCTTAGCGCGAAACTCCTTTACAAACGCCTTAGTGAATCTAGCCATCAGGATACCTCCTGTTTAAGCGCGTAGCTTTTCCATACGTCAGGGATAAGGGGGAATCCCTCAACAGAGGCTATCTCCTTTATCTTAGCTACGTATGCGGAGAGTTTGTCAGGCTTTGATCTTCTGCCGCCTACACAGAAGTTAGATTCTTTCTCCAAGATGAAGAGCGCCCTATCTATCTGTGTAAGGAAGTGCTCTTTAGAGTCCAAGTTCTCCTCCTTGTCACCAACCCATCTCACCTTAGTGAAGAGTTGTAACCAAACTCGCTGTACGTCCACCTGATCTATGGATCCCAGATTGAAGTTATCGAATCTGTACTGTAGCCAAACGCTCTTGTCTCCAAACTCAACGGCGTGGAGAGCGCCATCCCCGTTTGTGATGGGGTTTAGCTGGAAGTCGAAGAATTTACAGATGTCAATGATTACCTTGTAGACAGAGTGGTTTTTATGGACGTAGGCTATAGGAGCCTCGTACTCTGAGAGTATTTCCGATTCGGTTTTAATACTCATTTTATCCATCCATCCGTGTGGTTTATACAGCCTGCATAGAGCTTAAAAGGTTTATGGTACACCGTAGCATTTTTACTCGGTCTCATTT